>Ga0169931_10009972_pt1 | contig 13589 bp, 5 predicted proteins | sample Kivu_15m_20L_FD_129675 | JGI IMG/M metagenome (GOLD analysis project Ga0169931, IMG submission 129675) | Freshwater microbial communities from Lake Kivu, Western Province, Rwanda to study Microbial Dark Matter (Phase II) - Kivu_15m_20L... | ecosystem: Environmental > Aquatic > Freshwater > Lake ...
CACATGCCGAGCACCCAGCGCCGCGCACCCGGCGAGACGACGAACACGAGCATGTCGAGCGCGTCCTGTTCGATCTCGGCGCGCGCGCCGGTCGCGAGCTCGCAGCGCTCGCTCCGCCCGACGCTTCGCTGCGCGAGCGCATCGAGCACGCCTTTGTCGCGGCCCACGCCGCCGGCTACGGAACCCTGCAGCTCATCGACGTCGACGCGGACCTGCCTGCGGGCCACTGCCACCTGCACGGCGAGATCGCCGACGACCTCGAGTCGACGCTCGGACGCTGCTCCGCCCATCGTCCCGCCCACGCAGCGAGCGGCTTCACGTCGGGGCTGCTCGGCGCGCTCGCGAGCACGCTCTCGGGGCTCGACCTCGCCCGCTCCCCCATCGGCTGCTCCGGCTGCAACAGTCCGCGCCAGTGCGTGTTCGAGATCCGCCCCTCGCATCGCTTCGGCGAGGTCGCTGGTCCGCGTCACGCTCCGCCTGGAAGCCCGCGCTTCTTCCTCGGCGCCGTCGGCTTTTCGCTGGGCGGTAGTGAGGTGTCGCTCGACGACATGCTCGAGTCGACGGACAACGCCGTGATCCTGATCGACAACGACGACGTGGTGCGCTACTGGAATCGCACCGCCGAGCGCGTGTTCCAGTTCGCGCCCAGCGAGGTGGTCGGCCGACGGATCGGTCGCATCGTTCCAGCCGACCTGATGGCGTCGGGCGAGCTCGAAGAGATGCGCGCGCGGCTCGATCGCGGCGAGTCCGTCACGCAGGTCTTGACGCGGCGCGTGCGCAAGGACGGAAGCGAGCGCTGGTGCCACGTCACGCGCACGCCGCTGCACGACGCCCAAGGACGCGTTGTCGGATCCACCGCGATTCTGCGCGACGTGACCGATCAGCGCCGCACCGAGGCTGAGCTGACGCGCTCGCGCGCGCTTGCCGCAGTCGGCGAGATGGCCGCCAAGCTCGCGCACGAGGTGAAGAACCCGCTGGCGGGAATCTACGCTGCCGTGCAGGTGCTCGCGCGCGACCTCGAGCGCGAGGATCCGCGCCGTGCGATCTTCGATGAGATCGGAGCGGAGGTTCGGCGCGTCGACCAGACGGTGATCGATCTCCTGCGCTTCTCGCGTCCGGTGCCACCGCGTCTGCGCCCCACGTCGCTGGGCGCGCTCGCGCGCGACACGGTCGAGCCGCTGCGGCGTGCGCACCCGACCGTCGAGCTCGCACTCGAGTTGCCGGACGATCTGATTGTCGCGATCGACGAGCGCATGATCGGAACGGCGCTCGAGAACCTCGCCTCCAACGCGCTGCAGGCGGTCGATGGACGCGGTACGCGCGTGGTGGTTGCGGCGCGGCGTGAGCCCGGCGGTGTGGCGATCGAAGTGCGCGACGACGGTCCGGGCATCGCGCCCGCGCAGCGCGAGGAAGTGTTCGAGCCGTTCTTCACCACGAAGACGCGCGGCACCGGACTCGGCCTGCCCATCGCGCTCAAGAACGCGCAGGCCCATGGCGGATCGCTGGAACTCGATGACGCGCCCGAGGGCGGCGCGCGCTTCACCCTGCGCCTGCCCGAGCTCTAGGCCTGCCCCCCGTGGCCCTTGTTGGGGCCGTGATGACTCGGCTTGCCTGTTCTTTCCAGCGTTCCTATTGAGATTCAGTCTCATTTAGCTAGAATGCTCGCGCCGCGTGCCGGGGCCCCCAACATGGGGCACCTGGGGTACGCTGGTAGCTGTCCTTTCAACCCCGCACCCTGCTCCGACGCCCCATGAAGCGCACCTTCGCCCGACTCCTGCCGTTGCTCGTCGCCGGCCCGGCCCTCGCCCAATCCGGCTACTTCCCCCTCCCCACCGTCTACGTCAACGACTCGAACAACGACAAGGTCCTTCGCCTGCGGGACCTCGACGGAAACGGCAACTACTCCGGCGCCGGCGAGAGCAGCGTGTTCTACGACGACACGCTCGGCTTCTACGCGCTGACCAACAACATCGGCCTCGTCTCGCTGCGCGATGGCACGGTGTTCATCAACGACTCGAGCAACGACTACGTGCTGCGCCTGAAAGACCTCGACGGCGACGGCGTGTGCCACAGCGCCAACGAGGCCACGATCTACTTCGAGTCGTTCACCAACGCCGCCGGGATCGGGATGCTCGCGGCCGCCGGCATGCACGAGAAGGACGGCGTTCTGTGGGTCGCGGTCGCGCAGTCGGGCTCCGTTGGAAAGGACTACATCCTGCGCCTTCAGGACCTCAACGGCGACGGAGACGCGCAGGACGTGAACGAGGCGCTCGAGTACTACGTGATCTCGGACCTCTCCAGCGGCGGTTCGGCGTCGGACTCGATCCCCTACGACGTGCGCGTCGGTCGCGACGGCTTCGTGTACTACCTCGAGCAGTCTTCGAACGGCGCTTGGGCCAAGGGCATCTACCGCCTCGTCGATTCCGACAACAACGGCATCATCACGACCGGCGAGTCGATCCCCTTCTTCACGCCGCCCGCCATGGCGACCACCGCCTTCCACTGGGGCATGGACCAAGACGACAACGGCGCGTGGTACATGGCCGACACGTCGAACGAGCTCATTTGGCGCGCGCGCGACACCAACGGCAACGGCCTCGTCGAGTCCGGCGAATACCAGCTGTGGTGGCAAGCTCCGGGTGCCAGCCTGATCTGGAACGTGCGCTGCGGCCCCGATGGCGCCCTGTACGCCGGCGAGACGCAGAACAACGAGCGCCTCTACCGCATGGTCGATGCCAACGGCGACGGCCAGATCAACGTGCCCTCCGAAGTGACCACGCTCTACGACGAGCTCACCGCGGTCGGCACTACGATCGGCCAGCAGCGCGGCTTGCACCTCGACGGCGCCTGGCTCCAACCCTCGGTCGCCTACTGCACGACGCAGGTGAACTCGCTCGGCTGCAGCGGCTTGATGAGCTCGTTCGGCACGCCGAGCGCGAGCTTCGGCTCGGGCTTCTTCATCCGCGCCGCGCCGATCCGCAACCAGAAGCAGGGTCTGCTCTTCTACGGCACCACCGGCCGCGACAGCACGCCGTTCCTTGGCGGCACGATGTGCGTCCAAGGGCCCCTGCGCCGCACGCCGGTGCTGCTGTCGGGCGGAAGCGCCGCCGGGGATGACTGCAGTGGCGCCTTCAACGTCGACTTCAACGCCTACATCGCCACGGGCGTGAACCCCGGCCTCATCTCGGGCGTGACGCTCAACACCCAGTTCTGGTCGCGCGACTCGGGCGCACCGAACAACACGAACCTGACGAACGGACTCGAGTTCACGCTCCGCAACTGAGAGCCGGCCAGCAACGCGCGCGGCGCGATCCCGCCTCAGGGCGAGGACTGCGCCGCGCGCCCGTTCAGCGATCCCTGCGACGTCGCGCGAGGACGCGCTGCACGAGCTCGGGCAGCTCGCCGTCCTCGACCTCGCCGTCGCCATCGAGATCCCAGCGCGCCAGAAACTCGTCCGGCGATGCCTCGACACCCTGCGCCTGCACCAATTGGACGCGGGCAGCGAGCTCGTTCGGCTCCGCCGTTCCGTCGCGATCGGCGTCGAGTTCCTCGAGCAATCCGGGCCGCAGCTTCAGGTCGCGGGCGCCGAGCGCTCCGTCACGATCGACGTCGAAGGCTGCGAGCAGCGCTTCGACACTCGCGCGCGGCGAGAGTGACAGCGCCACTGCGCGACGCGTCGGCCACTCGGAGCCGCGAGAGAAGTGACCGCGCGCCTCCCACGCCGCGATGCCGGGCGGACCAAGCTCCACGGCTCCGCTGCGGTCGACGTCGAGCGCGAGAAACACCTCGTCGGAGAGCTTGAGCTCCTTCGACTGAATCTTCCCGTCCCCATTCGCGTCGATGCGGGCGAAGCGGGCCCGCGCCGTCGCCCCGCCGAATCGCAGTTGCCGCAGCTCGCCGGGATGGCGCGAGAGCTCGTCGATCGAGAGCGCTCGATCCCGGTCGAGATCGAGCGCGGCGAACAGAATCCGCGCGAGCTCCGCGCGGTCGAGCCTGCGGTTTCCGTCCTCGTCGAACGGCAACGGCGCGAGGCCGTCGAACAGCCGCGCGAGGTCCCCATCGCGATCGACGCGCGTGGCCAGAAACGCCGGAGCACTCGCATCCGTCTCGGTTCGATCCGGCTCTGCGAGACGCGCGAGCGGCGCGAGGTCGCGCAGGGAGACGCGCCCGTCTCCATCGCCGTCGAGGCCCGGTCCGGCGCGCCGCAGCTCGTCGCCCTCGAGCAGACCGGAGCGATCCACGTCGCAGGCTTGAAAGTGCATGCGCGCACCGGCGCCGGGAATCTCGCTCGCGACTCGCGGCGTCCCGTTTCCGAGCAGGTTCGCGGGCACGAGCAGCAGCCGCTCGATCTCCGACAGCGTCAGCCAGCGCGATCCCACGTGACTGACATCCTTGAGCGGCCTGCCCGCCTCATCGAGCATGCGGTCGAGCGGAAACTCCTCGAGCGCGATCGCGTAGCAGTCTCGCAGTCCCGCGAGCACTCCGAGCTGGCGCGGCTCGCCCGAGACGGACACGTCCGTGGCGACGACACCGTCGCTGCCGGGCGCGAACGCCACCGGCTGAAGAAACGGCGGGTTGTAGTAGGCGCCGACCGAGAGCATCTCAGTCGACTCGCCCGACGGCAGCACGGCCATGTTGCGCACGCGCCGCGGTTCCGTGATGTCGAGCACGAACAGTCGCGACTGCGGATCCGCGTTCGGCGCGTCCGTTTCCGCGAGCAGGTACGCATAGTCGCCTTCGCGCGTCTTCGATCCGCCCTGCGGCTCAGCGAGGTCGACATGGCTGCGCACGGCGAACCCGCGGTACACGCCGTTGCGTCGCTGAGCGCGGCTGCGATCCTCCGCCGGCGGCCAGAGCTTCTCCAACGCCGCGGGCTCGGTCGCGTTGTAGAGCACGAGCCCCTCGCGCTCGTCGAGCACGCACAGCAGGGCTCGCGCCGGCGTCCGGCGATCCGCGACGACACCGTCCTCGGCGACCGGCCGCGAATTCTGGAACAAGAGTGTCACCCCCACCGCGGCATCGGCCTGCGCCGCATCGCTCGAGACGCGCGCTCCGCCGACGATCCGGGGCTCCGCTGGCTTGCGAACATCGACGATGAGCACACCGCCGATGCCGTCGGCGACGTAGGCGAGCGGCCACTGCACGTGCACGTCACGCGCGTCGAACGTCGGCACGCTCGAGAGTGCGGCGATGCGACCGTCCTCCTCGATGCGGAAGATGCGCAGCCCGCCGGCGCCATCGGCCACGTACAGGTGCTCGCCCGCCACCACCATCCCGCCCGGCTGAACTGTGGCGACGAACTGCACACGCCGCGGCCGCGCCGGATCGCGCACATCGACCACGTGGATACCCCGATAGCCCTCCGCCACGTACACGCGCCGCGCGAAGCCCTGCAACGGATCGCAATCGAGCGCCAAGTCCACGATGTCGGGCTGCACGAGCTTCGCGATCGGCACCGATGCGGAGACCTGCGCGCGATCGACCGCGACAACCTCGAGGCCGCGGCGATCGGCGACGAACGCGAGCTGTCGTCCGAGCCGGAAGTTCACGGAACCCAGGCCCCATGTCGCGGAGCTGCGGTGACACTCGACGCACGCGCGCGACGTGCCGCGGATCGTGTGCATCTGGTGGTGAATCTGCGTCAGGCCCGAGAGTCCCGCGCCTGTGACCGGCAGCTCCTGATCGAGCAGCACGCGCCCATTCTCGTCGCGCGCGGTGCCCATCGTCGAGAAACCCGTCAGGTACGGCGCGAAGCGCCCCGACTCGTCGAGCCCCGCATAGAAGCTCTTCCACGACGAGAAGACCTTCTCCTGCGTGGTCACTCGTCCCCTTGTGCGCTGGCCCGAGAGCAGGTCGAGCTGCGTGAGCGACTCGTTGCGATCGAAGTGGAACCCCATGAAGTTGGGGTTCCACGCCGAGTGGCACAGATGGCAGGCGAGGTCTGCGTGCTCGGGCGTCATGGCGCGCGCGGCGCGCTCGTTGTACTCCGGTCGCTTCGGGTCGAGCACGTGCGCGACCTGCGGAACAAGGTGCTCGCGCCCGTCGACCTTGCTCTTCAGCACGACTTGGCCGTCCTTGCGGCGCAGGTGCGCGAGCGGCGTGCCGCGCTGCGTGCGCAACGTCGCGAGCTCTCGGAACGTGCCATGGCAGTCGCTGCACGCAATCTCGACGGCATGCTCCATCGAGCCGTACAGACGCCCGTCTCCCATCACGTCGTTTTCGGTGTGGCAGTCGATGCAGTGCATCCCGCGCTCGTGGTGCACGTCCGGCGGCACCATCGACGGATCATCGAGGTAGAACTGCCGATTGCGCAGCGCGTCCGTCGTGCCAGGGATCTCGGGCCCGCCCGGCGCGCCCGGCGGCAGCTGCGAAAGTCCTCGAAAATTGAGCCCGATCGACGCGTCGCCATAGTGGCAACTCGTGCACGTGTCCGTCGTGGGCGCGCGCGTCATCACGTGCGCGCGAGGATGTCCGGGCTCCGTCTTGGGTGCGCTGCGATCTCCGCTCTCGGAGAGCCCGTCGAGCGCATAGGGCACATGGCACGCCGCGCAGCCTTCGCCGCGATAGTCGCCATCGAAGCCGACGCGCCCTTCGACGGCACGGCCCTCCGACCAAAGGTGGCACTGCATGCACTCCTTGCGCGCCAGATCCGCGAAGTGCGTGCCGAGCTGATCCTCGGGACCACTCCCGCGGAAGGGCGGCACCTGAAAGAGCTCCTCGATGTCGCCCTTCTCCGCGACGTGGGACGGCACCGCGAACACGCCGAACTGCGAGCCCTTGCGCTTCGCGAGACCGCTCTCGTAGTAGCCGTCGGACAGGTGCCCCGCCGTCGTCGCGTGCAAGCTCGTGCGGACGCGTCCAACTTCGCTTTCATGGCACGGACCGCAGGTCGTCGCGGCCACGCGCAGGTCCATCGGATTCTCGAAGCGCCGCCACGTCAGGTCCTCGGTCAAGCCCGCGACGCGCTCGTCTCCGGCTTCACGCTGGGCCCGCGGCGGGTGCGCCTGAGCCTTGGTTTTCGCGGTTCCGTCGCCACCGTGGCAGTCGACGCAAGAGAGCTGCGCCTCGGGATGCATCTCCTCGATCCCGGCGTGGCAAGTCGTGCAGCCGGTGGAGTCCCCGTTCGAAGGCAACGCGATGGCTGGCCGCGCGCCGCCGTTCGACGACACCAGCGCGAACGCCAGCGAAGCGACAGCAGCAACGAGCGCTGCCAGTCTCCGCATTCGCGCACCAAGGCTCGTCTCCCGCATGCCCATCTTCACGCGAAGAGCTTGGGCAGCCGCTTGCCGCGCGCCTTGGTCGCGCTCGCCCCGAGCAGCTCACACACGGTCGGACACACGTCGATCGCCTGCACATCCTCTTCCACGATGCGATGGCGCGCGAAGTCCGGTCCCCAGCACGTCGCCGTGACGTATTCGAGGTCGTTCGAGCCGTCGCCGTGGTCGAGCCCGCGCCGCGAGTTCAGGTCCGCATCGCGCCCGAATTCGGGCAGGATCACGAACGCGGTGGAATCGCGCAGCTCGGGATCCGCGCGCACCGCACGCCACAGCTCGCCGAGCGCCTCGTCGTTGCGGCGAATGATCTCGACGTAGCCGTTGTAGGAGCCGTGCGCCGCATCCGCCTGCTGCAGCACGATCGACACCAGCTTGGGCTTGAACAGCACGAGCAAGTTGCGCGCGACGCGAATCGCCTTCGCATCCGCCGCGTTGGCTCCGCGAATGTCCGCCGTTCCGCTCGTGAGCTCGTCGAGGATGTACTTTTCGATGCGCGCGGAATCCTCGGCCGAACCCGCGGAGCCTCCGCCGATTGCGCCGCGCATGCGTCCGAGCAGCTCGGCTTCCTTGGGCGGCAGGGCCTTCGGTCGCCCCCATGCTTCGAGGATCGACTTGAACTCGGCGTTGAAGAGCCCGTCGCCATCGACCGTGTTCGCGCCGTAGCGCGCGCCGTAGTCGGGATGCAGCCCGTAGCTGAAGTTGGTCTGCTGCGCGCCGCCCGAGGTGCTGATCCAAACGTCGCTCGCGCGCAGCCCAGCGTCCTTGCGCACGTATTCGAAGAGCGTGGGATCGCCGCCGCGCGCGTTCTCGCGGATGCCGCGCGCTTCGCTGATGCCGGTGAAAATCGAGAGCGCCGCGCCGAAGTGCCCGAGGTTCGACGACTTCACGCGCTTGTAGAGCACTCCCTCGTTCGCAAGTGCCTCGAGCGTCGGCACGTTGCCGGGTGCGCCAAACGTCTCGCGCGTGCGCACGCCGCCCGCGAAGGCCACGAGCACCACGTGCTTCGTCTTGCGTTCCTGCGGAGCGAGCAGCGACGTGGAAGCGAGCGACGGCATCGCGAGCGCGCCGGCGGCCGCGCCGAGCAGGAGCGCGCGTCGGTCCACGGTGAAGTTCGAGCACGACTCCAGCGCTGCTTGTCTCTGCAACATGGCATCTCTCAGTAGGTCTGGTACTCGGGGTGCGTCACGAGCGCGTAGAGCACGGTCTGCGGCCGACACTCCGGCTCGTGAAAAGCCGTCGCGAACGCGCGCAGCTCCTCGGCGCTCGCCTCTCGCCCGAGCAGGCGCGCGAACAACCCCGCGATCCACTGCGTCGGATCGAGGATCTCCGCCTTGGCGGGCAGCTGGACTTTCCCAGAGTCGATGAGCACGCGCGCGAGCACGGAGCGCAGCGGCCCCGTGTCGGACAAGCCATCGAGGGCCGTGCGCAGTCGTCGCGCTTCATCCGGCAGCGGCTCGCGCCCGAGCAGGTCGACGTGCAAGGCCGCGATCCACAGCCGATTCGGTGCGCTCGTGCGCGTGCGCACGCGCATGTCCCAAGCCGGAGAGAGCAGCCACTCGCGCAGCAGGACTGGAAACACGCTTGGATCGCGCTGGAAGCGCCGGACGAGCTCGGTGAGCGCGGCCTTGTCCGGCTCGGCGCGCACCAAGCGGCGATACTCGCGCGCCAAGAGCTGCTGAACGAACGAGCGATCCTCGATCGCGATGCGCAGCAGGTCTGCCTGCGTCGAGCCGCTCTTGCCGAGAAATGTCCCGGGCTTTCCGTCGTAGATGCCCTTGCCGACCTCGAGCTCGCGCACGTTCTTCTGCACGCGCAGGCCGTTCAGCTGCTCCATCACCACCGTGACGAAGGTGTCCGCGCCCGGATTGCGCTGGTCGAAGCTCGGACTCAGCGCGATGCGGTGAATCGCGGTGCGCACGTCGAGCTTTCTGGATGCAAGCAGCGCAGGCAATTCCCCGACGCGCTCGTTCTCTGGCCGGAAGTTGTCGATCAGAAAAAAGAAATAGAGCTGCTCCTCCACCCAGTGCGACCACGTTTCGCGCCGAGAGAGCCAGTGGTCGAGAAACTCGTGGCGCCCGCGCCCGAGCCACGCGGCGCGCTCGGCCTCGAGCGGCGGCCGCCCGAGCAGGTCGAAGCACGCCGCGCGCAGGGCCGCATCATCGAGCGCACGCGCCGGCGCGGCCTCGGTCGACGCCTCTTGTGCACGCGCTTCGCCGCCCGCCCCGAAGGCGATTCCGAGCAACGCCAACGCGAGGGCTGCGGCACGCATCGACCGAATGCTAGCAGTCGCGTCCGCTTCGCGCTGCTCGCGCCGCTGCTGCCGCGCCTCGCAGCGCACTCGAGAGCTCGAACCCGGCCGCTCTCGGCAGCGTCCTGCCCCGCCCCCCCCCTTGCGCCGCTCCGGCAGCGCTCGCATCGCCGCGCCTATCGACGGGATCAGCGCGAACTCGTTGCGCCGGAGCCCGCCGCATGGCTCCCTAGTGGGCATGCAACCCGCCCGCCGCCCGCTCGCAGGCCTGCTCGTCGCGCAGTTCCTCGGGGCCTTCAACGACTACGCCTGGAAGATCGCCGTCACGCTGCTGCTGCAGCGCGAGCCCGGCGACGCCGCCCCCGAGGCGCAGGCGCAGCGCGTGGCCGGCCTCGTGACGGTGGTGTTCCTGCTCCCGCTCGCGCTCGGCACCCTGCCTGCGATCCCGCTCGTCGACCGCTTCAGCAAGCGCAGCGTAGTGGTGGCGGCCAAGATGCTCGAGCTCGTCCTGATGCTCGCCGCGACCGCCAGCTTGCGCGCCGAGCCGGGCGGGGGCGTCGTTGCGCTCGCGATCGTCGGGGCCATGGGGCTGCAGAGCGCGCTCTTCTCGCCTGCGAAGTACGGCCTGCTGCCGCAGCTCGTTCCGCACGAGCGCCTGTCGCGCGCGAATGGCGCGCTCGAGTTCGCCACGTTCGTCGCGATCGTCGCGGGCACGGCGTGCGGACCGGTGTTGCTGCATGCAGCGGGCGCATCGATCTGGCTCGTCGGAGCAGCGCTCTCGATGCTCGCTCTCGTGGGACTGCTCGGCGCACTCGCGGTGCCCGGCGTGCCGGCGAGCTCCGAAGGTGCCTCTGCGTCCACCGTCGTGCGCACGGCCTTCGCCGCCCTGCGCGCGGATCGCGTGCTGCGGCTCGCGGTGCTCGGGAATGCGCTCTTCATGGGCGTCGCGAGCCTCTTGATGCAGAACCTGCAGGTGTACGCGAAGGTCGATCTCGCGCTGGAAGAGCGCCGCGTCGGCCTCCCGCTCGCCACGCTCTCGATCGGCATCGGCCTCGGCTCGCTGCTCGCGGGACGCATGTCGGGCCGCAAGGTCGAGCTCGGCTTGCTGCCGCTCGGCGCGTTGCTGCTGGCGCTCTTCTCGCTGCTTTTTGGGCTGTTCCTGCCGGGTCTCTACGGAACGCTCGCGCTGATGGGGCTCGTCGGCCTCGCCGCCGGCCTGCTCGTCGTGCCGCTGAACGCGCTCGTGCAATGGCGCGCGCCGAGTCAGGGTTGCGGCGCCGTGGTGGCGAGCTCCAACTTCCTCGTTTATGTCGCGGCACTCGCCGGCGGAGCGCTCGGCGCGCTGCTGGCGGACCGCGGCGCGAGCACCGGCACGCTGTTCCTCGTTGCGTCGGGCATCGTGATCGCGGGCGCCGCGTGGGCCTGCTGGCTCGTTCCGCAAGCGCTGCTGCGCCTCGCGCTCGTGATTCTGACGCACAGCGTTTATCGCCTGCGAATCCGCGGCCTCGAGCACATCCCGGAGAAGGGCGGCGCGCTGCTCGTCCCCAACCATGTTTCCTTCGTCGATGGTCTGTTCCTGATCGCGAGCACCGATCGTCCGGTGCGCTTCCTCGTCGATGCGCCGTTCTTCGAGCACCGCTTCATCGGGCCGGTGCTGCGCTGGCTCGACGCGATCCCGATCTCTGCCACCGGCGGCCCGCGCATGATCCTGCGCGGCCTGCGCTCCGCCGGGGACTACCTCGACGAGGGCCACCTCGTGTGCATCTTCGCCGAGGGGCAGATCACGCGCACGGGCATGCTGTTGCCATTCCGCCGCGGACTCGAGCGCATCGTCAAGGGCCGCGCCGCGCCCGTCATCCCCGTGTACCTCGAGGGCGTGTGGGGCTCCGTGTTCAGCTACGACGGCGGGCGCTTCGTGTGGAAGCTGCCGCGCCGTCTCCCCTACCCGGTCAGCGTGTCTTTCGGCGCCCCGCTCGAATCCGGCACGCCGGTGCATGAAGTGCGCCGCGCCGTGCAGCTGCTCGGGCAGGACGCCTGGCGCGAGCACTACGAGTCTGCGCCTCCGCTCCACGCCACGTTCGTCGCTCGCGCCCGCACGCTGCCCCTGCGTTTCCTGTTCGCCGACGCGACGCGTCCGCGCGTGACCCGCATCCGCGCGCTCGCCGGCGCGATCGCGCTCGGTCGCCTGCTCGCCCCGCGCTGGAGCGGCCAGCGCCATGTCGGCATCTTGCTGCCGCCGTCGGTCGGAGGCGCACTCGTCAACCTCGCCGCCTCGTTCGCGGGCCGAGCCGCCGTCAACCTCAACTACACCGCCGGACGAGCCGGCATGACGTCGGCCGCGAAGCAAGCGCAGCTGCGCACCGTCGTGACGAGCCGCGTGTTTCTGGAGCGCGCGAACCTCGAGCTTCCCGAAGGCATCGAGCCGATCTGGATCGACGACCTCGCCAAGGAAGTTGGCTCGTGGGCGCGTCTTTCCTCGCTCGCGCTCGCGTGGCTGGCTCCCACGCGCCTGCTCGAGCGCCTGTGCGGCGCCGAGCGCGCCGTGCGCGCGGACGACATCGTGACAGTGATCTTCTCCAGCGGCTCGACGGGCGAGCCCAAGGGCGTGATGCTCGCGCACTCGAACATCGCCTCGAACTGCGCCGCGCTCGAGCAGACCTTCCACGTGCGCGCCACCGACAAGGTGCTCGGCATCCTGCCCTTCTTCCACTCGTTCGGTTACACGGCCACGATCTGGTTCCCCGCGATGAGCGGCCTCGGCGCGGTCTTCCATCCGAGCCCGATCGACGCGCCCGCCATCGGCGATCAAGTCGAGCGCCACGGCATCAGCTTCCTGCTCGCGACGCCGACGCTGCTCTCGATCTACCTGCGGCGCGTCCCGCCGCAGCAGTTCGGCTCCCTGCGCCTCGTGCTCGCCGGCGCCGAGAAGCTCACCGACCGCCTCGCCGACGCCTTCCAAGAACAGTTCGGCATCCGCCCGCTCGAGGGTTACGGCACCACCGAGTGCGCGCCCGTCGTCGCCGCGAGCCACGCCGACTTCCGCGCCGCGGGCCTCTACCAGCCCGGCTGGCGGCGCGGCTTCGTGGGCCAGCCGCTGCCCGGCATCGTTTGTCGGATCGTCGACCCCGACACCTTCGCGGACCTCCCGCCGAACACCCCGGGCATGCTGCTCGTGCGCGGCCCGAACGTGATGCGCGGCTACCTCGGCCGCGACGACCTCACGCACAAGGCGCTGCGCGACGGCTGGTACGTCACCGGCGACATCGCGCTGCTCGACGACGACAGCTTCCTGCGCATCACCGACCGCCTCGCGCGCTTCTCCAAGATCGGCGGCGAGATGGTGCCCCACGGCCGCGTCGAGGAAGAGCTCCACGCCGCCGCGAGCTCCTCCGTGCAGGTCTTCCTCGTCACCGCGATCCCCGACGAGGCAAAGGGCGAGCGCCTCGCCGTCCTCACAACCCTCGACCTCGCGACCGTCCCTCCGCTGCTCAGCGCCCTCTCCGCCGCCGGACTCCCCAACCTTTTCGTCCCGCGTCTCGACGCCTTCGTCAAGGTCGATGCACTCCCGGTCCTCGGCACCGGCAAGGTCGACCTGCGCAGCGCCAAGGACATCGCCCTGCGCGCCCTCGCGCGCTGACCTCGCGGCACTCCTCATCCAGCGAGACGACCCGGGGCCGCCCAGCACTCGCAGCAGGGCGACCCCAGATCTGACGGAGCACGCCCTCGCGCGCCCCGCGTTCTCGCCCCTTCGCTCAGGGCTGGCCTTTCCGCTCAGGGCTGGTAGGTGAGCTCCACCGCGTTCGTGAGGTTGGTGGTCCGGCACGCGGTCGGGTCGCGGAAGGTAAGCCTGTCTTCTTCTGGCCGCTGCCTTGTCTTTCCGGCGGCCAGAAGAAGCTCGGGAGACGCATAGGCGTCTCCCGAGAAGGATCCCCCGAGCACTGCCGAAGGCAGTGCGCTGGCTGAAGGTGGTTCCGCGACCGGCCTTCGCTCAGGGCTGGTAGGTGAGCTCCACCGCGTTCGTGAGGTTGGTGGTCCGGCACGCGGTCGGGTCGCGGAACCACGCCTGC
>Ga0169931_10009973_pt1 | contig 13587 bp, 7 predicted proteins | sample Kivu_15m_20L_FD_129675 | JGI IMG/M metagenome (GOLD analysis project Ga0169931, IMG submission 129675) | Freshwater microbial communities from Lake Kivu, Western Province, Rwanda to study Microbial Dark Matter (Phase II) - Kivu_15m_20L... | ecosystem: Environmental > Aquatic > Freshwater > Lake ...
AAAGGCGGAACCGTTGAGGTATTCAACAATAAGGTTACCATCCTGGCTGAGTAATACTCTCGAAGAAAAAAATGGAAAGGGCTGAAATCATCAGCCCTTTTTTTATTGATTTTCAGCGCGTTGAATTTTGAAATGTCCTGTATCTTTTTACGAGATTTTGAGTATAAAACCCTTGAAATGAAACCAACGAGGCGCTCTCAAATAAACGGGCGCAACGTTTCTTTGATTGAACAGTCTAATATACCATACCTTTGGGTCCATTGCTGGACTATCTGAAAACCTTCGAATCATGAGATTTCTCGGGATTCTGCTCTTATTCTTTGCTTTGAGCCTGCGTCCGTTGGGGACACAAGCCCAAATTGCTGCGTCGGGCAATTCCTTCTGGTTCGGATTTATGACCAATTCTACCGATGGACCGGATGATCAGCTACTTGTTACCATTTCCTCTGAAACTTCAACTTCCGGAATTATTGAAATACCCGGCCAGGGCTGGAGCCAGAATTTTTATGTAGAAGCACAGTCAAGCGTGCAGATATCGATTCCCGATAATCTGGCGGAAGTGGAGACGGGGCAGTTCATAGAAAACAAGGCCATTCACATTGAAAGCTCACAACCGGTGACTGTGCAAGCGCTGAATTATACTCAGAGCAGTGCAGATGCTACCCGAATTTTGCCGGAAACCCTTATTGGCACCAAGTATATTGCGGCTTCTTATCCGGGCCTGGCCGATGATAGTTCCGAGTTACTGATTGTTGCAACGGAAGACGGCACAGAAATGCAAATCATTCCCTCATCTACCACAAGTGCGGGCAGTGCCGCGGGTGTTCCTTTCACACTTCAGTTGGATCGTGGTGAGTGCTATCGAATTGAAGCTTCCGGAACAAACGATCTTTCAGGCACACAAATTACCGCAACTGCCGCAAGCGGCAAGTGCCGTCCTTTTGCTGTATTTGCCGGAGCGGGCTGTGCGAAGATTCCTGCAAGTTGTCCTTTTGCTTGTGATCACTTGTATGAACAGATGTACGATCTCGAGAAATGGGGTACACAATACGTGATTACACCTTTTGGATTTGACATAAGTCCTGACAACGCCTCCATAACGGAACCTCGATACAGTTATCGCATGATTGCCGCTCAAAATGGAACAGCCATTACGATTGATAACGTGAATGCCATTGCGCTGCAAGCGGGCGAGTTTATCGAATTCAACGGAGAAACCGAGTCGCATTGCATAGCATCCAATCAACCGATAGCTGTCATTCAGTTTATGCAGGGTTTTTCCTGTGGGGGCAATGGTGACCCTGCTATGGTGGTACTTGATCCTGTCGATAATAAGACCTCAATAGCTCATTTGAACGTGGCGGGTACATCGGTTCTCAATGCTCATTACGTGAATTTGATTGTTTCGCCCGCGGCATTGGGTGCATGTCGACTTGATGGTGTGCTCGTTCCTGTGGGCCAGTTTTCTGCCATTGAATCATGCGATGAATACTGGACATGCACACTGGAACTTTCTCCGGGTGACCACACCATTGAATGCGTGTCCGGATTTTCCGGAATCATGTATGGTTTTGTTGATGGAGGAATTACAACTACGAGTTATTTGTCTAGTCTGGCAGTGAATGTTGTGGAGCCCGAGATTGAGTGGCAACAAACATTCTGCACGGATGTAGATGTGGATTTACAGGTTCCACCTAACTACACTACGCCGCAGTGGTTTTATGTGAATGATGCCTCAACATTGTTGTCGACAGCATCGACCTACACTATTACGGCCCCCATCCAGAATGCAGCTTATGAGCTGCTGGCAACGAATGATTTCTCGGGCTGTGTCGATACATTTTACTACAGCGTAGAATCGCCGTCACCTATTCCTGTCTCCATTGTTCAGGATCAAGCAAGCGTATGTTCGTTTGAATCGGTAACGCTCACGGCTGTTACCTCTCAGCCTTATGCCCTATTTGATTATAGCTGGAGTCCGGATGCTGATTTGGTTAATGACAACCCGGCTAGCATAGCGGTGCAGGCTGAGGAAAATGTCGATTACACGGTTACTTTAACAACACCTTCAGGTTGCTCCACTTCGTCTGTTTCAACGACGGTTGTAATCACACAAGGAGATATAGCCGGCTTTCATGTGCCCGATGACTATTATGCCATCTGTTTGGGAGAGTCTGTAAATCTTGAGGTGGAGGTTGAGCACGTCATATGGCACGACAATTTCGATCCGGCAATTTCGTGGGGAGACTGGGAGGCAATCAATGGTGGCGATGAGAGCAATGTTTGCGGAACGGTTACCGGTAATGGTCTTTACTTCAGTGGATTTTCTCCGCGCGAGGCCATTACCCAGCCAATGGACTTAAGTGGTGGTGGAACGGTTTATTTTTCACTCAAAATAGCCAATGGCAGCGCTCCCTGCGATGATGCGGAGCCGGGCGATAATGTTGTGTTAGCTTATTCTGTTGGTGGTGGTGCATGGATTTCCATTCAAACGTTCTATGAATCGGCTTATCCCGATTTTGTTTCTTTAGCAGTGCCCTTGCCTTTAGCCGCATCGAATCCCAATACACGATTAAGATGGCGACAAAGCGGATCGTATACATCTAACCAAGACGTTTGGGTTCTCGAAAACGCTTACGTCGGCCAATTGGCCACTGCATCCTACAATTATGCCTGGGTGCCGCAGTCTGGTTTGTCAAGTGTCTTTGGTTCGGAGGTCCAGGCATCACCGACGGTTTCGACATGGTATGAAGTAACTACAGTTGATCCCGCCACGGGTTGCGATTATGTTGACTCTGTTCTTGTGGAAGTAGGTCAACCTTTCCAAGTCGACATGCCGGATGATATCGTGATATGCTATCCGCAGGATGTTCTTCTCTCAGCAACTCCAAGTGAGCCCGGGATATACAGCTATGCGTGGTCTCCCAATGAATCGATGCAAGGGTCTTTTTCCTTCAATCCAACGATTGATGTTCAGCAGACTCAGACTTATTCAGTGGAAGTCACTTCTCAATTTGGATGTTCTTCTCAAGGGCAAGTAACGGTTACGCTGGGTTCATTGTTTGGCCTTGAACTAATGGCTTTGGAAGATTCTCTGTGCTTCGGCGAGGAGGCGACCATTGATGCTTTGCTCAGCGGGGAGTCGGCTGGTGTTGTCTTCTCGTGGAGTGGTTATTCAGGCCTAGAAGGCTCGAGTAGTAGTCAGGTTTCATTCGAGCCACCATCGGATGTTACCATAACATGTCTCGCGGTTCAGGCTTCCTCGGGTTGCCAGGTGGAAGAGGAGATTAGCATTGATGTTACTCCCGCGTTTACGATTAATGCAACACCTGATTTACTTCAAACTTGTGAGGCCTCAGGAATTGAAGTGAGCGCTGTTGCGAGTCTGAATGAACCGATGGAATGGACATGGACCCCTCAAGAGTGGGTAGCGCAGGCAGATGAGGCAACTACCACGTTAACTACGGAAAGTTCGGGCATGCTGACGGTGACTGCGCTTACAGCAGCGGGCTGCGAAGCGTCTGCTTCAATCATATTGGAAGTTTCCCCTTTAATCACGGACCTGGGCCCTGATATTGGTTTGTGTATCGATGAAACGCACGTATTGAGTGTGAACTGGCCCGCCGATTATAATGTGCAATGGAGCACGGGAGTTGAAGCCGCTTCAATAGAGGTGAATGAAACAGGAATCTACTCTGTGTTTGTTCAGGCCCCCGACGGCTGCACTTCCGAAGATGAAATTATGGTTGAGTTTTTTGGATATCCCGTGCCGGAATTGGCATCGGATACTTCAGCATGTGATGGAGAAGAGATTCGCTTGCAGGCAGCGGATCCCGGCTTAGATTATCTGTGGAATACAGGTCAGCTCTCACGGGAAATATATGTAACAGAGCCGGGCACTTATTCAGTAGAGATTACGAATGGATATTGCTATTCATACGATACGATTGATGTTGTCTTTCACCCACTTCCCGTTCAGCCATTCCTACCGGAATATGAGTTTTGCTTTGAAGCGAGTGACGAGTCATTTTTTCTGGATGCAAAAAATCTGGGGTCATTTTATGTGTGGACCAACGATTCACTGTCGCGTTTTTTAATTCTGCGAGAACCCGGTACCTATGGAGTATCGATAACAACAGATAAGGGATGTAATGCTGAATTTGAAACTTCAGTAAAACAGGAGTGTGTAGAAGCTCTCTTCGTGCCGAATTCGTTTACACCTGATGGCGATGGAATCAATGACGCTTGGTTTGTCTATGGAGTCAACATTGTGAACTATCATTTGCAACTCTATAACCGTTTGGGAGAGATGTTTTATGAAAGCTATGACCTTGACAAGCCTTGGCTGGGGCAACGAAGAGACGGCAATCAATACGTGGAGTCCGAAGTTTATCCGTACCTCATTCGTTATCAGATTGTCGAGGAAAACGGAGTTCTTAGCACAGAAAAAACGGTAATGGGCTTCGTAGCCCTGATTCGTTAATCCTTTTCACCCTCAATTAGCTTGTAAAGCTCATCGAGTTTAGGCTGAAGGATAATCTCAATTCGTCGGTTTTTCGATTTGTCTCCTGCATCAACCGGGAAGAATTCTCCGCGGCCCGCTGCGCTTAAAATTTGGGGTTTTACCGTGCTATTAGCCAACATGATTTTCACTACTTCCGTAGCGCGAAGCACACTCAAATCCCAATTGTCTTTCGGGTAGTTAGGAGAGTTCAGCTTATCGGTATCTGTATGCCCTTCAACCATAATCTCCATTTCTGAATCGTTTTCAATGGCCTTTGCCAAATCAATCAAAGCTTTTTTCCCTTTTGGATCTACAACTGTGCTCCCTGTAGCGAACAATAGTTGAGCCTCCATGCTGACGTATACTTTGCCATCTTTCTCGCTCACTGTTAATCCTTTGTCTTTAAAACTTAACAGCGCTGCCTGTACTTTGTTTTTCAGGGCCTCGCTTGCCGCTTGCTGGTCGGCCAATAGTTTTTCAAGGTCATCCAGGCGCTTTTGTTTGTCGGCAAGCTCGGCCGTCGTTTTGTCAATAGCAGCTTGCTTTTCATTCAAATCTTTTTCAAGATCTTTCAGCATGTCTTCCTTCTTCTGCAGTGATTCTTGTGTGCGGTTGAGTTCTTCGACCAGTTTTTTGTTTTCGCCTGTCGCCTGCGAGAGGAGTTCACTGCTTTTTTTCGAAAGGATTTCGTTCAACTCATTGATTTTGTCATATTGAGTTTTCAGCTGACGGTATTCTTTACCAAACTGAGTTGTATCGCCAGATAGCTCGCGAATCTGATCGTCTTGACCTTTGATTTTATTTTGAAGGTCTTTGTTTCCGGCCTCCAGAAGTTCATTCGACTTCTTCTGTGCTTCCAGATCTTTTTCACAGGTCGTTTTCTTCGCTTCCATTTCTGCGAATTTGCGTTGCGGTACGCAGCTGCTTAGCAAAATGGTTCCGGCCAGTGCGGCTATCAGAATGTTCTTCATAGTTGTATGGGTTACATACAAAAATGCGATCTTCTGGTCGAGAAGAGTCTCTGTCGAAATGAATGTTTTTAACCGCACAATGTGCAGTGTATCAGGCAAGCCAAGACTGCACTTCATCTAACTGCACAGCCGGAATTTCGAGTTTGTTTTTCTTCCGATATCCGTTGAGCTGTTGATGAATAGCGGTTGGTTTGGCGGCCTTCAATTTTTCAATCGAGTCATAACCCGCGCGTATTACATGCTCTGCCCAAACTTCTGGGATTCCCAATGCGACGAACTCCTGAGGATTAGGACCTGTATGGAATTTCTCGGGGCGCATTTGCGGGAAGAAGAGTACTTCTTGTATTGCTTCATTATTGGTGAGAAACATGACTAAGCGATCTACACCGATGCCCATGCCGGACGTAGGAGGCATACCGTATTCGAGCGCGCGCAAGAAATCCTGGTCGATGAACATTGCTTCGTCATCTCCTCTTTCCTGCAGTTTTAGCTGATCCTCGAATCGCTGACGCTGGTCGATAGGGTCGTTCAACTCACTGTAAGCATTGGCCACCTCTTTTCCGTTTATCATAAGTTCAAAGCGCTCGGTTAGCTCCGGGTTGCTGCGATGACGCTTGCAAAGAGGCGACATCTCTACCGGGTAATCCATAATAAACGTTGGCTGTATAAAATTGCCCTCGCACTTGGCACCGAAAATTTCATCGATGAGTTTGCCTTTACCCATGGTTTCATTCACATCAATGCCAATGCTCTTGGCAAATGCAAATAGTTCTTCTTCGGATTTTCCGGTTATGTCGAATCCGGTGTATTGAAGAATGGCCTCGGTCATGGTAACACGTTGAAAAGGTGCACCGAAATCGATGGTGCGATCAGCAAATTGAACGGATGTTTTTCCGAGTGCTTCCTTGCATACGTGCCTGATCATGGCTTCGGTGAAGTCCATCATCCAGTAATAGTCTTTGTATGCAACATAGATTTCCATCACCGTGAATTCCGGGTTGTGAGTGCGGTCCATGCCTTCGTTGCGGAAGTTTCTGCTGAACTCGTAGACACCTTCGAAACCACCGACAATAAGACGTTTCAGATACAATTCATTGGCAATGCGCAAATACATGGGCACGTCGAGGGCGTTGTGATGTGTAATGAAGGGCCTTGCTGACGCTCCACCCGGTATGGCTTGCAATACGGGAGTGTCAACTTCGAGGTAGCCTTGCGCGTTAAAGAAGTTGCGCATGGCATTCACAATCTTTGTCCGTGCAATAAAGGTGTCGCGTACTTTTTCGTTCACCACCAAATCGACATAGCGCATGCGATAGCGTAATTCAGGATCCGTAAAGGCATCGTGTATTACACCGTCTTTGTCGGTTTTCACAACGGGTAATGGTTTTACAGATTTTGCCAAAAGGGTAAACGATTCAACATGCACCGAAATCTCACCCATACGCGTGGTAAACAATTTTCCGCTCACACCCACGAAGTCACCAAAGTGAATAAGGTGTTTTAGGACTTCCTTGTAGAGGGTTTTATCTTCTCCCGGACAAATGGAATCGATGCTGATGTATATCTGAACTTTGCCGGTTGAATCCTGCAATTGCGCAAAGCTTGCTTTCCCCATGTCGCGCATGTTATGCAGACGACCGGCAATGGTTACCTGTTTCCCTTCTTCGTAGTTTGAGAGTATTTCAATTGCGGTGGTATCGGTTGGAAATGCCGCTGCAGGGAATGGATCAATTCCTAAAGCGCGCAGTTTATCGAGCGATTCGCGACGCACGATTTCTTCCGGAGAAAGCTGTTGAATCATAACGCAAATGTAATTGCACGGGCCACCAACGAAAGGGTATCAACAAAGCCAAAGAATCAACAATTCAATGGCTTTTATCGAATATTGCGGTAAGAAAAAAGCCCGGGATATTCCGGGCTTTTGATATGAATCTTTTTGTCTGATTTTCTTATCGACGCTCGTAGCGGTTGTCTTCCACTTGCGCAGCTTCTTTGAATGAGTTGAAAACGCTGTTGGACGCTTTCTGCTGGTAGGTGGCAGTTGCGCGAGCCAAGTCTGACTCGTAGTTGTCTACAGACTCAGCAACCGTAATGTCGGCGCTGCGCTGGATAACGTACACACCGCCTTTTCCAACGATCGCTTTAGACATGGATCCGGTGTTTAAGCCGAAGCATGCTCCGACTACTGCGTTTTCCGGCATACTCACACCGCTGGAGGGGAGGTTAGAATTACGCATCGAAACATTCTCCGCTTTCTTCACATCGCTGCTGATGCGTGAAGCGATGTCGGCCAATGAACCTTCGTTCATCATAGCAACATATTTCTCCGCTTTTTTCTCTTTGATGGTTTCTGCTTTCATTGCATCGTAAACATTCTCGAAGGTTGGAACACCTTTCTCTTTCACTTCTGTAAGAGCTGCAATGATGTAGTCTTTACCAATCATCATCGGCTGAGAAACTTCACCTAGCTCGGCTCCATAGGCCCAACCAACAAGCTCGCCTGCATCTGTAAGGCTTGCTACAGAGGTCGCGTTTGGTTTGATGTTCTTGCCATCAATCAGTTTTGTGCCTCCGTTAAGAGTATCGGCCGCCATGCGGAATGAAGCGGTGTCGCCACAGTTCAGTGAAAACTCTTTTGCGAAAGCGTAGGCGCTCTTAACTGTTTTGCTGCTTGGTTCGATGGCGCGATCGATTTGAGCAACTTTGGTATATGGGAAGTTTTTACCGGTTACCTCAATGAGGTGCCACCCGAAATCACTTTCCACGATTTGCAATGAACCGACAGAACCATTGAAGCACGCATCTTCAAAAGGCTTGACCATTTGACCACGACCAAATTTTCCGAGGGAGCCGCCTTGTGCTCCACTGCCCGGATCTTCCGAGTATTGTTTGGCCATTTCTTCGAAGTTGTTACTCTTGGCAATCACGTTTTTCAAAGAATCAAGCTTCGCTTTACCGGTTGCTTTGTCTTTGATGAGGATGTGACGTGCTTCAACTGAATTGTTGTCGATGCCTCGCTTGCTTGACTTCACCAATAAGTAGCGTCCGTTGTGAGCAAATGGACCAACTACTGTTCCGAGTGAGTCGTTTTTGATTCGCGCCTCAATGTCTGCGGGGTACATGCCATCGGTGTAATTAGCGTATGCATCAATCGGGGTTCCTGCATTGCTTGCCGCATAGGTTGAATCGCTTTTCGCAGTGCGGAATTCAGCTGCTAGTTGAACGAGGTTGTCGCGCAGGGAAGAACTGTCGGCCGATGTGGCTTGAACCGGGAAGTTCAAGTATTTCACAGAGCGGCTGGTCTCCTGGCGGTATTCGCGATCGTTTTTGTGTTTGTTGTAGTAAGCACGAACGTCACTTTCTGTCCAGGTAATGGTGCTATCCGGAATTTCAGCGAAGGTCTTTACTACGAACTCAACACTTACTTTATCGTTAGCTGCTTTGAATGCCCATTTTGCATCAATGCTGTTGGCATAGGCACCTTTCTTCAGCATGATGTCATACTTTTCTTTCTGACGTTTTTGCTTGATAAGCTTTTTCCAGTTGTCAGCCATTTTAGCATCCATACCATCGAAGCTCTTGCGAACCTGCTCTTTCAATGCGGTGCTGTCTTTGCCGCCGTAGATAGTTCCTTTAACAAATGGGGATAGTAATTCACCGAAGGTAATTTCCTCATATTCTTCATCTGAAATTTCGATGCCGAGTGCGTCGAATTCATCCTGATAGATGATGGTTTCCATCAGCTGGTTCCAGGTGTCGTTGGAGAGACTTTGCTCATTGCCTTGATATTGGAATAAAGGCTCGCGATCCTGAAGTGCACGCTGCCATTCTTGAGCGCTGATAGATTGTCCGTCTATTTCACCAATTGCCGAATTATTGTTGCCAAAAAGCGACATCACCGCATCGTAAGGTATAAGAAAGGAGAGGAGACCAATACCTACCATTACCAGCAACAAGCCACGCTGCTGTCGGATTTTTTCAATCATTGCCATAAGTCAGTTTATCTTAAAATTTTGGGCTGCGAATATCGTGAATAGACCGCATACTTCAAGCAGGCAGCCTTAAATAATTGACATTCAGTATTTAGAAAATGAATTGAGTGTCCAAATGCGCTGAAAATGAGTCTATAATGAAACTGAATGCAAAAAAAAATGAATCAGGACTGAACGGTGATTTTGACTAATTCGATGCGTGTTTCACTCACTTTTAGGGGAGTGAAGGTGTAAGAGCCTTGTGTTATTGTTTCGAATTCTTCCGGAATATCTCCTCTCAAATAAAGAATGAGCCCACCCAATGTGTCATATGCCTCTTGATTTTCCGGTAGCTCAAGCTGGTACTTCGAGTTGAGATAATCGATTTCAAGTCGAGCCGAGAAATCAAACGATCCGTCGGCATGCTGAATTTCAGTTGTCTCTTCTTTATCGTGTTCGTCTTCTATTTCTCCGAAAATTTCTTCGACAATGTCTTCCATTGTAATCATACCGGCTGTTCCACCAAACTCGTCAACAACTACAGCGACCTGTTTTTTCTGTTTGATGAAAAGTTCTAAAATTTCATACGCTTGCATGGGCTCCGGAATGATGGAGATAGGGCGGAGAATGTGTTGTATGTGAGCCGGTTTTTTGAAAAGCTCGTAGGAGTGCACATAACCTATGATGTGGTCGATGCTTTCCCGAAATACCAGAATCTTGGATAGCCGTGTTTCAATGAACTGCTTCTTTAGATTTTCAATGGAGTCAGTGATTTCAATCGCTACAATTTCGTTGCGCGGAATAAGACAATCGCGTGCTTTCAGGCTGGAGAAGTCAAGTGCGTTCTGGAAAATTTGAATTTCGTGGTCAATTGCTTTGCTCTGGTCAATATTACCGGTAGCCTGTTCGAGGTAATGGTCGAGATCAATCCGTCCGAATTCGACTTCTTCGTCTTTAATTTCTTTGCGGACGACTAACCGGATGAATAAATCTGAAATTCCGGTGATGATCCAGGCAAATGCATAGAGAACACCATACCATATCGCCAGTGGAACCGCCATCATGTTTAGCCATCGATTGGGATTGATGCTGAATATGGCCTTCGGAATAAACTCAGCGAATACCAATACAATAACAGTTGAAAGTATGGTTTGCGTGAGTACGACACCAAACTCGCCGACGGCGAGTGAAAACTGCGGAAATTGAGCAGCAATGGAATGTTCAATGACTTCACCCATGTAGAGTCCATAAACAACCAGCGCAGCATTGTTTCCAATGAGCATGGTGGCAATAAACAGCTTGGGTTTATTGATGAAGTGACCGATGATATTCGAAGCGAAGACCCCCTGTTTTTTGTCGAGCTCGATTTTCAGTTTGTTGGCTGTGATGAAAGCGATTTCCATTCCACTGGAAAACGCTGATGCCAGCAACGAGAGAAATATAATTAGGGGCCAATAGGAATCCATTCAACGCTTCAGTTAATCGGGGAATAGTGCGCCCTATTAACCTCAGAACACAAAGCAAATGTAGTGAAGGGGACTAGTTATTTATGTTCAACCTCTGTTGCGTTCGATGCGAAGGCGCATTTTTCGGCGAAACATCCACCAGAAAAATGAAATTGCGGGAATGAAAAACTTGTTGATCTCATTGCGCCATGGCTCGAATACTATGATGGAGTAGCACGCGAAAACGAAGGATGCGATTGTAAATACAAGCCAAAAATTTTCAATGATTTTATTCGTCTTTTCCATTGTTTTCGGTTTGGTTTTCTTCCACCATAATGTCGCCGGTGGGTTCAATAATTCGGTATTGTGTAAAGCTGTCGTTGCTTTCGAGACCACGGCCGCGCAGCACTGTGCCACCACTCAAGGTGATGGTCACAAGTTTGTCGGTTTCGATGCGGGCGCTGTCTTGCAAATAGATGAGTTCTTCTGTTTCCAGTTTTTCGCCCGCCCGATTCTCAAGTAACACATTTCCCCAAGCCGTCAGGAGCTTTTTTTTCTCTTCATATTTTCCGAACTGAGCCGTGATTCTTGCGTCTTCTGTTTCTTCACCATCGAAAAAAATCATGTTGAATCCATTGCTGGCGAGCAGATAGTCTTCATCATTGGCCAGGTCGTATTGTTCCAGCATGGTAGCTTCTAATCTCGTTTGCAGTTTTCCTTTTTCCGAGAAAGAATATTGTGCATTGTAGCTTGTTTGTACAGGATGTGTATTCGCGTCTGTAATGGCTCGAACTTGCTCAATATCGTTGCGGCATCCTGCAAGGATGCCAACTGCTGCATACATATATATGACAGGAAGAATGCGCATTAATCGTATTTCACTTGTCGGAACCAACGGTCGAAAGAAGATGGCGAAAGAGAAAAACCAACCATGAACCCGACATATTTTTCTTCTACCAGATTTGCTTCACGAGTGCCGCGCGTTCCCCATTCTGCGCCTACATGAATTTTTGACTGAGACCGGATTACAGGAATGGTAATGCCGGCAGTAGTTGCTTCCTGTGCTATGCGAACTGAGTTGATGGTAAGCTCCGACTGATTGGAGCGATAGCCCATGCGATAATAAAGGCGATTAAAAAAATTGTTGCTTACATCCGTTGTTGGTTTGTACTCAATCCCTGCAGCCCAACCGGTGGATACATTTAAGCCATTATCGAGATTGACGTCTTCAGCTATTTCCAGGCGATAAGTCGACCAGTCTTGAACTTTGTATTCACCTGCCAGCATAAAGGTGCCCCACTTTTTGTTGAACAGTTTGTAGGCAAATCCGGCTTGAATACGCTGAGGGATTTTTAAGCGGCCATCGGAAGCATCTAAAAAACGAGCAGTGTCGCGAAACGCAGTGTTGGATGTAATTCGCAGAGAGTAGAGCAATTCGCTGTATTCGGCTGAAAGGTCTGCGTTTAAAAAATAGGAGCAGCCCAGCTGAAGGGCTGATCCTCCCATGATGCGGTTTTGGGGATCGCGTCGCGTGCTGAGGTTTACTTTGTATTGAATTCCTGCCTCCCATGCAATGCCTTTCACCCAAAGGTTGTGATTTTCAACTGTAGTGTAGTGTTCTGTTTGGCTAAAGGAGACGACGTTTTCACGTGTTATGTTCCCGAAAATGTAATGTGCATTTATACCTACGGAAACTTGATGAAGTCTATTGCCTAAACTGTCACCGGAGGCCATACCGCCCATTCGAAACAACCGGGAAAAACCCAGCGTCGCTTTATTGAGTCCCCCGCGTCCTGAGTAATTATAGCTCGCAAAAAGGGTGTCACTCAACGTGTCTTTTGATGAGAATCGATAATCGACAGCGCTGAATGGAGAAAGGCCAATGGCAAGAGCCCACTTGGTATTGGGTTTCTTAAAACCCATGCTGAGCTCGTGTATTTGGCCGGTAAGATATTTTTTTGATTCTGAATTTGTACTCACTGTTGAGTTGAAACCTTTTATGGTAGCCTGAAGGTTTGTCACTTCCAGGAAAGAATACGAAGCGGGGTTGGCAAGATTGAGGGCAATAGGGTCTGAAACAGGCGCTGTTACACCCCCCATGCCGAAGTGGTTAACATTGCCCGAGTTATCCAATAAGCCCAAACCGAAGCGTGAATACACCGAGTTTGGATTGTATTGACCATTCGAAGTCAGGATTGACAGCGATAGAACAACGACCGTTACTGGTTTACGGAATATTGGTGCGAAGAATCTCATGAAGGCCGAGCTGAGTTAATTGAGGCGCGGCAAAAGTCGCACTTTTCAAGTGGTTCTCAAAAAATGAATAATCACCGCCGGTTATCCACACATCCGGATTGTCGAAATGCTCCCGGTACGCAGCAATCATCGAATCTGTTTCTAACACTGCGGCGTAATCGACGCCTGAATGAATGGAGCCCTGTGTAGAATTCCCGAGCAATATGGGCGTGGTGTTCGTCATTTCTTCCATTGGAAGACGCCCGGTAAATTCGTGCAGAGCACGCAGCCTCATATTGCGCCCGGGCGCGATTGACCCTCCTACGAACGATCCATTCAGAAGCAAGGAATAGGTAATGCAGGTGCCGAAGTCGACCACCAGAATGTTGCGTCCCGAACCCATGCGCCATGCTCCGGCGAGGTTGGCAAGTCGGTCATGACCTATGGTTTCAGGCGTGGAG
>Ga0169931_10009974_pt1 | contig 13587 bp, 12 predicted proteins | sample Kivu_15m_20L_FD_129675 | JGI IMG/M metagenome (GOLD analysis project Ga0169931, IMG submission 129675) | Freshwater microbial communities from Lake Kivu, Western Province, Rwanda to study Microbial Dark Matter (Phase II) - Kivu_15m_20L... | ecosystem: Environmental > Aquatic > Freshwater > Lake...
CACTGCGGCGAACCCCTGTCCTGTGCGGCATATCCACGGGTGTCGCGGCGTGAAACGTCCATATCCTGGCCCCATCACAGCAGGATTCATGCGGGTGCCAGGGCCTCCTTTCGACGTCCGTGAGCCCGGGTCAGCGGCGGGCAGCGGCAGGTTGGCCCGCATGGCAGCGCGACTGCGCTTCGTGCGAGTCACGGCAATGTTTCTCACCCTGCTGGCTTCACAGCTCCTGAGCGAGCCCGCCGCTGCTCAGGCAATGGCGCCCCAGCCCCTCTGGCCGTCGCTGCAGCAGAGCCTGCGGCTGCCCTCCTGGATGGAGGTAGGCTTGGAGCTGACCGCCGACCCGCTGGTTGGCGCCGGAGCGAATGCGGATCCCGAGGGAGCCTGGATTCAGCAACTGGTTCTCAACGCCACGCTCAGTTCTGGACTGGGGCGCGACAAGAGGCAATGGCGGGAGATTGATCACTGGGCCCTCAATCTGCAGCTGACAACCTTCAACGGAGACCCCAATCTCGCTCTGGCCCTCGGGGCGGCCTTCCCTCTGCAGACCACCGCCCATCCCACGGGAGTGTGGCTGACGGAGGCGGCGGTCGAACGCAGGGCGGCTGGCGAGGAACTGTTCATCAAGGCGGGCGTGATTGCCCTGAATCCCGGTTTTGTGGAAGCGCCTGTGCTGAACAACTATATTCATTCGGCGCTGAACAACACCCTTAACCTCGAGACCTACGGTCTGCCGATCAATCCCTTCGTCGCCCCCGGGGTGATGGCCCATGTGCGGTTGGGCCCTGGCAGCGAACTGCGCGTGGGGCAGTTCTGGCTCCAGCCCGTCAATCGCATCGCCTCCTTGTTCGGGGTGAACCCGCAGCAGCCCACGATCAGCGGCAGCCTGCAGATGGTCCAATGGAACCTGCATGATCTGCCGGGTGCCACCGCTATTCGGCAGCCGCTGCGTTATCGCAGCCAGGTGATCAGCCGCCAGCTGCCTGCTCCGCTTCTGCAGATCGGCGGCTACAACAACACTGGCCCTGATCCCAATCAGGTGGTCTATGGGCTGCTGACCGTTGCGGCGCCTCTGCCCGTCGGCCTGGACCATCGCCTCTGGTTCGGATTCAACAAGGGATTTGACCCGGCCAACAATCCCAATCCCACGTTTCTGTCCGGGGGCTGGCTGGCGCAGGGGCTGCTGCCCGGGCGCCCCCTTGATGTGCTGGCCCTCGGCGTTGGCCGCACCAGCTTCAGCCAGCTGCTGGCGCCGGGGCTGGTTCCGGAAGCGGTGATCGAGCTGAATTACAACATTCCTGTCAGTAGTCAGCTGTCGATTCAGCCGGTGGTGCAGTGGATCCTGCAGCCGGGCGGCAGCTCCAGCCGCGCTCCACTCGTGGCGGGAGGTGTTCAGCTCACGCTCAGTTTCTAGACGTTGCCCCGCTTAGCCGCTGGTCATCAGATTCAGCACCGCTGAGATGACGGTGGAGTAGAAGAGAAAACTGACGATCGAATGCCCAAGCACCATGCGGCGGATTCGGTGATCTTCGAGGTTGACATCGCTCATCGCATAGGTCAGGCCCACGGCAAAAGCGACATACAGAAAATCAGTGAAAACGGGCTCGTCGTTGCCCGTGAATACAAACCCCTGCGGATTCGGGCCATCTGCGGCGGGCAGTGGGTTGAGCATGAAGTATGCCTTTGCATAGTAAATGGCAAAGCCCACGTGCAGTTGCATCCAGGTGGTGAACAGGGCTGCAAAATAAATGAGAATCCGAATATCACTGGGCAGGATGCTAGTTAGGTGCACGTCATGTACTGACAAACTCAGCAGTCCAATGCTCATGAACGTCAGCAGCACCGTGCGCTCCCTCATCAGTTTGCGGCTAGCTCGCCATCCCACGAAGATCTGCCGCGTTGTGGCTGCCGACATCTGAAACGAGGAGCGCCCAATCGCTACCAAATCCACAACCATCGCGCCTAGAAAGCCGATCGAGAAGGCCTCATTCAGTGGCAACCTGCTATAAGCCAGCAAGGTTGCGGCCGTACCGATCGCTAGGGCGCGCAGGCCGCGGTAGGTGTCGGTCAGTGCCCGGGGACGGACCTGTGTCTGTGCGGCCATGCGGGGTTCAAGCGCCATTCACAGTCCGAATCCTGATCACCGGAAGCTTCAGCGTCCAGTCGCGGAGCGCACCAGGCAACTGTGGCAGCATACCCATCAGGTATCCGTCGCTCTGCCGCCCATGCCCCAGATCGAGACTGCAACAGGCCAGGAGCGGGCGTTGATGACGCTACGTGATCTCAAGCTCGGGCATGACCGGTTCCTGAGCGGTCATTCCGCCCATCCCCATGCCTCCATCGACCGGCTCAGGCAGTTGGTGGAGGCTCAGCACCCGACGGCGGCGATTCTGAGCTGCGCCGATTCGCGCGTTCCGGTTGAACTGCTGTTCGACGCAGGCTTCGGTGATCTGTATGTGGTCCGCAATGCCGGCAATGCCTGCACCAATGCCACGGTCGGCTCACTCGAATACGGCATCGACCATCTGGGGATCCCCTTGCTGGTGGTGATGGGCCATGAAGGCTGCGGGGCCGTGACCGCTGCCTACGCCACAGAAGCCCACCTGACCCCCCAGTTGCACGATCTGGTTCACATGATCAAAGCCGGGCTTGATGAGGACGATCCGCAGCTGCAACCCTGCCTGCAGACGGCCTTCCGGCGCAATCCCATCCAGGCCGCCCGCCATCTCGTCCGCGCCAGCGCGCTGATGCAGCAGCGTCTGGCCGCTGGCGAGCTGCTTGTGGAGGCCGCCTACTACACCCTGCGCAACTCCGAGATCGAGTGGCTGGGTCAGGTCGATGCGGCGGGAAGGATTCAGCCGTCCTGTCTGTTGGACTGAGCCACCTGGCTGGATCTGGATTGGAGCGGCACCAGCCGGTGCTGATGGAGAGTGGCGTTCCAGTCGAGCCGCTTGCCGAAACGCTCTCCCAGCGAACCCCCCAGCTGGCGGCCGATCTCGCTGCCACCGGTGAGCCTGGCCCCGAGGCCGGAGGCCAGCGATTGGCTGAGGGTCTCTCCCGAGGTGTCGCGCACCATGCCGACGAACCAGCGGGTGTGGCCGATGCCGGCACGGCTCGACTTCGGGCCGGTGAGGTCCCCGGCCAGCTGACCGCCCAACATCGAACCGACCGCCAGCCCGGCCAGGGCGCCCGCCGGACCGGCCAGGGCGGACCCCAGCGCGACACCTGACCTGGAGCCCACCTCCTCACCCATGCGCGTGCTCAACTTTCGCCAGCTCAGCTGGCTCAGCGTGTCTGGCAGGGCCTCGGCCTGCCCATCGGCAATCGCCGAGCCGACGATCGACCCCACGACCGCGCCGACCACAGCCCCCACAGCACCGAGCGCCACGGCGGCGGGAGGGCCAAGCACGGTAGCCGCGACGCCCGCGGCGCCTCCACCGACCACCACTTGTCCCACGGCTGCGCCGATCATGCTGCCGCCCAGCTGGCGACTGAGGTGGGACCAGGGTCCGCCATCTGTCGCTTGCTGGTGCTCCGAGGTGGAGCGGGGTTCCTCGAGCTTCCACCCAAGCGCCACCAGGGCGGTCTGCCAGCGAGCCACCGGACAGCCAGGCTCGAGCTCCAGCACGAGCGAGCGGGTGGAGGCGCGATACCGCGCTTGCCGCAGCCAGGCCTGGTCGCGCAGCTGGCTGCAGAGCTGAGCCATCGCTCCGTCGTCGAGCGATGGCGACCAACGCAGCCGCACGCGCTGTGGCAGCGCATGGACGATCTGTAGGGATCCCGCCATCGAGGCAGCAGACAGATGTCTTTGAAGAAGATAGGATGAGCGCCTAAGACGTCGCGTTCACGGTCCTGCACCCATGTTCGAGCTCGAAGCCCTGATCGCCATGGGCATCGGCGCCGCCCTCGTCGCCGTGGCTCCGGTGGTTGCTTCCGTCACCGGCCGAGAACATCGCATCACCAATGCGATCAGCGGTGCCGGTCGCCGTCTCACCAAGCAGGGCCTCAAGGTCGGCATCTGCATCGCCGACCGCTCCTCCGGGCTGGTTCGCCGCGTCGGTCATGGTCTGTCGGAGGCCGGTGAAGGCTTCACCGATCTGCTGGCCGAAGCCCGGGCGGATCTGGAGCAGGCCAAGGCCGCCAAGAACGGTTGAGCCCTGCGTCATCCAGCTGGCGCGTGCGGCATCAGCTGCCCCATCGCCTCCGCATCGACTTCGGAGAGCGGCTCAGCCCTGAGCAGATGCGCAGCGTGATCTGGCTGCTGGAGCACCAGCACCCCGAGACGATCGTGCGCGAGGCGGCCTCCGGTCATGGGCTAGTGATCGTCAGCCGCGCCCTTGACAGGCCCCTTCTGGATCCGCTGCACAAGCTGGCGGCGGTTCTGGATCAGCCCCTCGCGCACCTGCCCGAGCTGCCACCCCCCGGCTGGCAGCTGCTGCTGCGGCAATCCCATCAGGGCACCCTCAAGCTGCTGATGGCCCTGGCGATCGCGGGTTGGGTTCTGCCGATCCTGCCGGGAACGCCGTTCTTTCTCCTGGCCTGGTGGATGGGCTGGCGGCCTGAGCCCAGACCATCCGCTTCCAAGCCGGCACGGTCCGAGCCGGGCACGTCCGAGCCTGGTGCCATCCAGGCTTCCCGCCTGAGCGCTCAGCCGAAGTCGATCACCAGCCAGGGGGCCTCCAGCCGGGCTGATCGGCAGGTCAGCTGACCCCAATCCCTGGGCATCGTCACCGTCAGACGCATCCCGCTGGAACGGATCTGCAGGTTGAGATCCTGGTGCTGCACTTGCAGGCCCTCACGCGCGAGTCCCGGAAGGAACAACCTGCAGCGGTGGATGCCGTTCTCGGATGTCTCCCACAACGTGGTCTCCGGCGGCAGCGGCTGGTTCAGCCAGGCGTCCACGTCCCCGCAGTCCAGCGCAACCCGGCCGCTGAGCATCGGCAGCGCCAGCTGGTGCTCCAGTTGCGTTGTGGCAGCCATGGGAAGGTCTCCCTCCAGCCAGAGCCGCAGGCGCGGCAGACCACTCAGGGGCATGGCCACGATGCGGCCGGCAAGGCCGGCGAGGTCTTCGGGCTCGGTCGCCAGCGCCAGGAGAACCTCCGCCGCTGCCTGCGGCGCACAGAGTCGCTCCGCCAGGCCCTCCAGGGATTGGCGCCAGCGCTCTGACAGCACCAGGCTCTCGGCCGGAGGAAGCCGCAGCCTCAGCAGCAGCTCGACCTGCGCCAGACGCTGACGGGTCTGGCTCCACCACAGCAGCAGCGGTCGCCACAGCCCCTCCAGCAGATCGGGCCCCCGGCAGGCCAGCTGCAGCAGGGGTAGGGCCTGCTCCAGCGGCGGCAGCACAACGATCAGGGCTTCGGTCTCAACCGCAGCCTCCCCTGCGCATCGGTGGGCCAGATACAGGCAGCCCAGCAGGGATTCCAGACCGGGTATCTCGCGGCTCGCCGGCCGCTCCAGACCGTTGAGCGAACCCTCCAGCAATGCGGACCAGGGCTCCAGCACCGGCAGTAGCTGCTCCCAGATCTGATCGGCCCAGGGTTCGGGCGCGTAGCTCTCCCAGCGCATGGCCGGGCCCTTGGACTCAGGGAAGGGCTGCGCCGGGCCGCCGGCCAGGTCCAGGACGAGAACGCTTGCCGGGCCGCCGCTGCAGGACAGTTGCTCCTGGAGCCTGGACAACAGCTCACGGCGTTGAGGCGCCGTGTCGCCGGAGATCAGAAACAGAGGCTTGGCATGGGTGCCTTGGATGGCACGGTCTGGCGATGTCAACGTCGCTGTCGGCCCGCAGGGCCCGGCACCCTGGCTGGGGCGCAGAATAACCGTCTTCCCGTTGCCATGCCCGTGGAGCCGATCCGCTGTGCCTTGGAATGAACCGTCGCTGCCAGCAGCCGTGCGATGCGGGACCGACTGGATCGCTGCCGCTGCATCGCGTCAGGCCTGTTGACGCCCACTGAATTCATCGCCCTGGCGCTGAAACGGTGAGCCAGGGTGACACGACGCACAGCATCTCCGCGATTGCCCAGGGCTGGGACCATCTGCAACCTGGCCAGCTTCAGCCGCGACGTTCACAACGCCTGCGGACGCAGCGCCGCTGACCCCGGGCGTGCCCACCAGCAGAGTCCCGCACCTGAAGATGTGACCCATTCGGGCTGGCTGCACGGATCGCGATGAGGTTCGAAGAACGCCACAAACTGGCGCTCATCGAAAGACCAGGCTCTTGACAGTCGCTCTGGCCGCCGCGATCTGGCCGCGATCGATCCTGGGCAGGAGCCTCGTCAGCACGACAGCAGGGCAGTTCGCTGCGCCGAACATCGTATTCTGTGCTTCATTTCAAGCTTGTTCCGTTGCCATCCGCACTATGATGCGGCATCCGCTGAGTCACCGCCCCCGTGTTTGAATTCGAGACCCTGCTGGCGTTCGGGGTCGGTGCAGGACTGGTCGCTCTCGCCCCCGTGGTGCGTCGCATGGGCAACCACCAGCTGGGCGATTCGATGAATCAGGCCGGCCGCTCCATGGCCAAAGGTGGCATCAAGGTCGGTGTCACGGTCGCCGGCGTGGCTGGGACTGCGGCCCGCTCGGTCGCCCGTCATGCCGCCGAAGCGGTCGAAACGTTCGGCGATCTGGTCGCCGAGGCCCGCACCGAGCTTGAGGACGCCGAGCAGGAACCGGCTCCGGCCGCCAAGAAACCCAGAGGACGCAGCAGCAAGAAAACCGTCACGGTGACGGATGTCACTGTGGAGTGATGGCCTCGTGGGTTGTCCACCACCCCTTCGTCCAATCCCCGCGTTTCCACCCGACAGCTCCGTTCCGTGCTTGCTCAAGAGCTGCCCGTCAGGGCCCATTCACACCGCCGCAGTGGCGGCCCCCGGCCCCGGCTGCTGCCCCTGAGCCTCGGTGACAACGCCGTCGAGGCTGTGGTCCATCACAGCGGCATGAGAGTGCGGTTGCGGCTCCATCCCGAAGCCGAGGTGCAGCAGGGCCTCAGGCAGCATCTGGAGGCGCTCCCGCAGGTGCGCGCCGTTCGCCTCAACGGACTCGCCTGCAGCTGTGTGGTGGAGTTCACCAGTCGCGAGCATGCCCCTGCGGATGAGGCCTCCCTGCTGCGTTGGGTTAAGCAACTCCCTGGCAGGGCCTTACTGAAGAGTCTGCCGCCCTCTGCCGTCCGGGGGGAGGCCGGTGGCGCCGGCGACGAGGAGGGGGAGGAGAGCTTCGTGCCCTCGCGCATCATCCTGCCGATCAGCTCCCTGGCCCTGGCCTTGCTGGCAGGCCCCCTGGCGCTGCCTCCCCTGGCCGTGGCCGGCTTCATCCTGGTGGCGGCACAGCTGAGCTTCAAGCGGGCCTGGGCCGGCCTGCGCGAGGAGCGCAAGATCAACGTCGACTTCCTCGATGCCCTGGCGGTCACCCTGCACAGCCTCGAGGGCTTCCTGGTGGGGCCGGCACTGATGATCAGCATGATCGAGGGAGGCGAGGCGGTGCGCGACGCCACCCAGCGCATCGCCCATTCGGCCAACACCGATCTGCTGGCCAGCCTGCAGGCCGACGTGCGTCGCCTGCGGTCCGATGGTTCCGAGGAGATGGTTCCCAGTGTCGAGCTGGCCAGCGGAGATCGGGTTCTGTTCTTCCCCGGCGACAGCATTCCGGTCGATGGGGTGATTGAGAGCGGCGAAGGCAGCTTCGATGTGGTGAAGCTGACCGGTGAATCGGTGCCGCGTCATGCCGGCGCCGGTGATGAGGTGCTGGCCGGCTTCATCCTGCTCGAGGGATCCCTCGTCGTCGCGATCAGCGCCGTCGGGGATGACACCCGCATCGGTCAGATCACGGCGATGATTGAAGCCGCTCCGGTGTATGACACCCGCGTCGGCAACTTCGCGGCGCGGATCGCCAACCGCTTCGTGATGCCCACCCTGCTGCTGGCTGGCGCGTCCCTGCTGCTGAGCGCCGGCAACATCGCCCAGGCGGCGTCGCTGCTGATGTTCGATCTGGGCACCGGTCTGCGGGTGTCGGTGCCGACGGCGATCATGGCCGCCCTCACCCGGGCGGGATCCCAGGGTCTGCTGATCCGCAGCGGCCGGGCCCTGGAGCAGCTCGTCGACATCGATGTGGTGGTGTTCGACAAGACCGGCACCCTCACCCAGGGCCATCCCTCGGTGGTGCATGTCGATGTGCTGCACCCGAACCTCGAGGCACGACACCTCACCTGGCTGGCCACCAGCGCCGAGCAGGGTCTCAACCATCCGATCGCCACGGCGATCGTCACCTACGCCCAGTCACAGGGTCTTGAGCCCGGCCCCTGCGACGCCTGGGACTACCGCATTGGCAAGGGTGTCAGCGCCGTCATCGGCGGTCAGGCCGTGCTGATCGGCAACGCCAAGATCCTGCGGGAGGAGGGTTTGGAGGTGCCGGAACTTCACCCGGACCAGGCCCTGCATGCCTCCACCCCGATTTATCTCGCCGTTGACGGAACCGCGGCCGCCGTCTTCTATGCCGCCGATCAGCTGCGGCCCGACAGCCGCGCGCTGGTGGCCGAGCTGCATCGCCGCGGCATCCAGGCCCACATGCTCACCGGCGATGTTTCCAGCGTCGCCCATGCGGTGGCCGCCCAGCTGGGCCTGGAACCCCATGAGGTGCACGCCGAAGCTTTGCCCGATCAGAAAGCCGACCTGGTCCGCCAACTCGCCGACCAGGGCCACAAGGTCGCCTTCGTCGGCGACGGCATCAACGACTCCGCCGCTCTGGCCTACGCCGATGTCTCGGTGTCGTTCACGTCCGGCAGCGATCTGGCGCGCGAGACGGCGGACATCGTGCTCACCAACGACAAGGTGTCGGGCCTGCTGGTGGCCATGGACCTGGCCCGTCGCACCTTCGCGCTGGTGAGGCAGAACATCGGCATCGTCGGGGTGCCGAACCTGAGCGCCCTGGTGATCGGCACCTTCATCCCGGTCAGTCCGATCGCCGCCGTGCTGCTCAACAACGGCTCCTGCCTGGTGGCTGCCGGCAACGCCCTGCGCACGCTGGGCTTCACCCCCGGCGAGCTGCCACCGCCGCCCACCGTCACCGCCACCGCGGAGGAGCCATCCATGCCGCCGCCCCTGACAACCGCCGCCCTGGCCCGCAGGCTCGGGACGTCCCATCAGACGATCTCGGCTCGCCGCCGCCGCGGCGACCTGAGCGACTGGAGCCGCGCCCTGGATCCCGAAGGGCTAGCCTGGACCCACGACTCCGCCAGTTGCACCTACGTCGCCGTGCCGGCCTGAAGCCATGGAGGCCCCGCTCGGTTGCCTGGAGATGGTGCATCAGACTCCGATGCGCCTTCGCTACCGCATCCGTTCCACCACACCGCTGCCGTGGCCTGAGCTGACGCGGTTGCTGCAGCCCATGCTGGACGGTCTGCCGCTGCGCTGGCGCCTCAATCCAGTCAGTGCGTCTGTGGTGCTCACCTATCAGACGCCTGACGACGGGCTGCAGGATGGGAGCGACACTGCCACAGCGGCATTGCGCCAGGGTCAGCAGGCCCTGCTGGCTGCTCTGTCCGACCTCGGCGTCCAGTCACCGGCCGCACCGGTGCTCCGCATCCGGGTGCGCAGCGTGCCCCACGCACCGGTGTGGCTGACCCCACTGGCCTGGCTGTGCAACGGGCTCACACTCGGTCTGAGCCTGGTGCTGATCAGCCTTGCGGCACTCCTGCTGCTGCTGGGGGTGGCCGGCCTGATGTTGCCCCTGTCTCCAGGCAGGGCCCTGTTGCTGCTGGCCAACGTCCTGTTGGAGCTGGCGCTGAGCCTGCGCCGTCCATTCGTTGCCCCCGTCACCAGATCCTGAGCTTGCCGATGCCATGGCAGATGTCGCGGCCGCGTTGAGCCCTGATCACGGATCCAGCTCCTGGTTGATCGTCAGCGATCTGCCCGGACGGCTGCGGATCCGCCAGAGCGCGCTGATCGACTCAGTGGCGCTGCGTCGTCACTGCCTGTCGGTTCTGGGCAGTTGCCACTGGTTGCTTGGCGTCCGGCTCAATAGCCTGGCCGGTTCGCTCTGCATCACCTACCCCAGCGAACGACGCGAGGAGGTCAGCGTCCTGCTGGCGAGAGCTCTGCGCCTGAGCCCGCTCGAGCAGTCGCTGGCGGCTGCTGCGGAGCCTGGCCAGGCCTACCGGGCGCTGAAACGGACCCTCGTGCATGGCGCTGCCTGCCTGAGCCTGCTGGCGCTGGAGTCGGTGGTGGCGATTCCCGCTGCCGTCATGGGCGGCGCCACCGCCCTGTTGCTGTGGCCTCTGCTCAGGGAGGTGGTGCCGCAACTGAGGCGGCGGCAACTGACGATGGATGGCCTGGAGCTGAGTTTTTCCGGCCTGATGGTCCAGCAAGGGCTGGCGGCGGAGGCGCTGGTGGACCTGGCGCTCGGCGATGGCGTCAGGGCGGTGCAGCGCACGGTGGACAGCGATGATCTGCGGCTCGATCGTGATCATCTGCTCGATCGCCTCGGGCGCACCGCGGAACTGGAAGCCGTCAGCCCGGATGGCTCGTCACGCACGCTCCTGCTGCTGGACGGGGATGTCGGCACCACCATCAGGCTCCGCCAGCAACAGCACTGTTTTCTGACCGCACGGCTGATCAGCGGCGAGCTGGTGATCATGCGCCGCATGGTGGATGGCGACTGGCGCCCCCAGCGGCTGAGCGGCGGTGATGCCGTCGAACCCGGCGCTCTGATCATCAGCGGCAACGCCACGGCCGTGATTGAACACTCCATCGCCACCGATCCGGCCTATTCCCTGCTGCGCGAACATCACGCCCGCCCCGCGCCGACCGAGGCTGCCGACGAGCGCTGGATTGCTGACTGCAAGCGGCTGATGCCGCCGGTTCTGCTCGGACTGGGAGGTGTGTTGCTGTCTCTGGGTGCCAATGAGCAGGCGCTGGCGGCCCTGCAGTTCAATCCGATCAACGACTGGGAGAGGCACAGGCTGGCGGCGCGGATCACGGCGATCGCCGATCTGCGCCTGCACAGTCTCACGATCCGTCATCCACAGGCCATCGAGACCCTCGGCACCATCGACCATCTGCTGATCGACCGCAGCAGCCTTGATCGTCTCGGCGGACTCCGGGTGCACGAACGGATCGCCACCGGCAGCCAGCGGCCATCCGGGTTTCTGCTGCAGCTGCTGGCCGGGGTGCAGAGCTGGTTCCGGTCCAGGGGCGGCGCCTTGATCTGGTCCCGGCAGCTGGAGCAGGAGGTTCAGCCCCTGGCACTGCGCACGATCACGGTCAACGACCTTCGCGATGGCTGGCTGATCGAAGCCGAGGATGGCCGCCGCTGGACCCTGCGCCAGGTCACGCCGGTGGATCCCGACATCCAGCCTTCCGCGGACCTGAGCCTGGAGATCTGGGAGAACGGCAGCCTGCTGGGCCAGCTGGAGCTGGAGCGTGAGACGCCGCACCACTGGCTGGAGACCAGCACCCTGCTGCGCGACCTGGGCATCACCCTGCATCTGATCACCGCTGAACCGGTGGAACAGTTGGACGCTTTCGCCGAAGGGCTGGGCGTGAGCCGCGAACACCGCCATGGCAGCTGCTCCGCGAGCGACCGGCTGGCGCTGGTGGAGCGGCTGCAACAGCAAGGTAAGACGGTTGGCTACCAGGGCTATGTGCTGAATGATCTGCCCGCCCTTGCCCAGGCGGATGTCTCGATCAGCCGGGATGTCGACGACGACGACCATGGTCTCGCTGGCATCTGTTTTCTCTCGCTGACGACGGAATCACAGTGGCTGCCAAGACTGATTCGCATCAGCCGCGATCTGAGCCGCGCCCGCCAACAGAATCTGGGCCTGCTGGCCGCCAGCCAGCTGGCCTCTTCCCTGGCGATCGCAGCGGGTCTGATCGCGCCGCTGCAGATGGTGCTGCTCACCAATCTGCCGCTGGTGCTGGTGGAACTCAATCACCTCCAGGCGCAGAACCGCACGCTGGTGCCGCGTTGACGACACACGACCAGCGTCTGAACGGCAGATGGGCAGGCGGGTGGAGGGGGTTCCCCCCTCAGGGTTCTGCATCGGGTGCCACGCACACACGCCAGCTGAGGCGTTGTCCCGGCCGGCTGCGGCGCCAGAAGCGCATGCCGAGGCGATCGAAATAGGCTTCCTGCCCCTGATGTTCAACCGCAGGCAGTCGCTTCAGCTGAAACAGATCGGCAAGTTCGCGGCTGTCGATTTCGATGCCGGTGCGCATCAACTGCTCCAGAATCTCCAACCGCTCGCGATACAGACGTAGATCGGCGTAGAGATCGGCTTTGAACCAGGCCGGCTCGCTGGGCACGGGCAACTGGCTGATCGCCGCTGCATCCGGTACGAGTTCGGCGACGACGGCCTCTCGGGCATGGGAGCCAACGCTGCTGATCAGGGTGGATGCATCCTGCTCACTCAGGAAGGTGCGCATGCCCCGACGGAGAGTCTCCAGGCCGAGCCTGCGCAGCAGCAGGAGAAGATCGACGCGGCTGATGCCCAGCTCAGATTCGAGCCTGGAAAGCGGAACCAGCTCCTCGCGCGCCATCGTGAATCGGGATCAGAGTCCGGCTTGTGCGCACGCAGGATACTGCCGCGGTCAAGGAAGCGAAGACGGCAAAAATTCAGTGGACGATCGGGAGATTCAGCGATCGACCGAACCCATGATCACGTCGATCGAGCCGAGGATGGCCATGATGTCGGCAACCTTGTTGCCCTTGAGGATGTGGGGCAGGATCTGGAGGTTGTTGAGATCGGCGGCGCGGATCTTGAAGCGCCAGGGGGTGACGTCGTCGTTGCCCTGGATGAACACGCCGATCTCTCCCTTGCCGGATTCGAGCCGGGTGTAGAGCTCGCCGCTGGGGATCTTGAAAGTGGGTGCCACCTTCTTGGCGACGTACTGATAGTCGAAGCCGGACCACTCGCAGCCCTTGCCCTCGGCCATGCGGCGTGCCTCGAGGTTTTCGGTGGGACCACCGGGAATCATGTCGATCGCCTGGCGCAGGATCTTCAGCGATTCGCGCATCTCGCGAACGCGCACGCGATAGCGCGCAAAGCAATCGCCTTCCTTCTCCCAGACGACGTTCCAGTCGAAGTCGTCATAGCACTCGTAGTGATCCACCTTGCGCAGATCCCAGGGCACGCCAGAGGCACGCAGCATCGGCCCGGAGAGGCTCCAGTTGATCGCCTGCTCGCGGGTGATCGTGCCGAGACCCTCAATCCTGCGGCGGAAGATCGGGTTGTTGGTGATCAGCTTTTCGTATGCATCGATCTTGGGGCCGAACCAGTCGCAGAAGTCCTTGCACTTCTCCAGCCAGCCGTAGGGCAGATCGACGGCCACGCCGCCGATGCGGTAATAGTTGTTGTTGATCAGCCGCTGGCCGGTGGCGGCCTCCCAGAGGTCGTAGATCATCTCCCGCTCACGGAAGATGTAGAAGAAGGGCGTCTGTGCGCCCACGTCGGCCAGGAAGGGGCCGAGCCAGAGCAGGTGATTGGCGATGCGGTTGAGCTCCAGCATCAGCACCCGGATGTAGCTGGCGCGCTTCGGCACCGGGATGTCGGCGAGGCGCTCGGGGGCGTTGACGACGATCGCCTCATAGAACATGCCGGCCGCG
>Ga0169931_10009976_pt1 | contig 13584 bp, 11 predicted proteins | sample Kivu_15m_20L_FD_129675 | JGI IMG/M metagenome (GOLD analysis project Ga0169931, IMG submission 129675) | Freshwater microbial communities from Lake Kivu, Western Province, Rwanda to study Microbial Dark Matter (Phase II) - Kivu_15m_20L... | ecosystem: Environmental > Aquatic > Freshwater > Lake...
GCGCGGTGAAGCGCAAAGCCCGCGGCTACCGCAGCCAGGATTACATGATTGCCATGCTCTACTTCGTTGCCGGCAAACTCAATTTCCCCTCCCTAGCCAGCCACTGAAAGTAGCGAGGAACCCGGCGAACTCGATCTGCAGGCCGCCCAGCGGGTGTTTGGTCTGCCGTTCACCATCTTCCGGCCGCACAACGTGTATGGCGAGCGGCAGAATCTCTCGGATCCCTACCGCAACGTCATCGGCATCTTCTTCAACCGCTGCCGGAACGGCCAACCGCTGACGGTGTTCGGTGATGGACAGCAAACCCGCGCCTTCACCCATGTGGACGATGTGGCCCCGCTGATCGCACGGGCGCCGCTGGTGGTGGCCGCCCAAAACGAGACCTTCAATGTCGGTGCCGACGAACCGGTGCGAGTCGTGGACCTGGCCCGCGAAATCGCTAATGCGCTGGGGATGCCCGCCCGGATCGAACATCTGCCGGCCCGCCCGGAAGTGCTGCATGCCTTTGCCGACCACCGCAAAGCCCGCCAAGCGTTTAATCCTCCGGCGCCCATCGCCTTGCCCGACGGGTTGCGGCGCATGGCGGCGTGGCTGCAGACCCTGACGCCGGCTGCCCCCAAGCGGTTCGCCGGCATTGAAGTGCCCAACGAACTGCCGCCCAGTTGGCGGTGAGGGGGAAGAGCAGGGAGCACGGAGCAGGGAGCAAGGGACTAGGAGCGGAGGCGGCAAGAGGGAAGGGCGAAGCGGTAAGCGGTAAGGGGAAAGCCGGTCTTTCTACCGGGAGCGGGCAAGGTTGGTCAGCTTGCGGCTTTAGAGCCTATCTGAAAGTGCTGGCCCGTTGTCGCGGGAAAGGCTGACTTCAGCCCCGTGGGTGAACGGGTGATCCAAGAGGGTCCGCCGTGGTTCCCTCTCCTGGGGGAGAGGGAAAGGGTGAGGGCGGGCGTTCTTCCATCTGGCTGGGTTCGTGAGGAAAAGTCAGGTTGGCCCGCCCTCACCCCGGCCCTCTCCCCCAGGAGAGGGAGAAACCGACGCCAGCGCTTGAAGCCATGAGGCCGGGCGGACAATGCCTGTGCTATCTGCGGAAAACCAATCTTCAGAAAGGCTCTGAGGTGCTGCCCGAGCCTTCGGCGATGTTGTTGGTGATGCTGAGGGTGGCGGCCCGCAGTTGCTCGGCGAACCGGTAACGCTTCCGCTCGTCCAACTGGTCGGCCAAGGCGAACAACGGGCGGCTCAGTGCCGCGCCCCGCTGCCAGATTTCCAAGTCCTGAAACCGAAACTGCTTCTCCGCCATGGCCTTGTTTTTTTGCTCCGCGCTCCCCTGCTCCGGGCGCATCTGGATACTGCCCCTGTTGTCTGCCGTTGGACTCCCTCTCTTCCCGTGGCGGGAGGAGAGGGCTGGGGAGAGGAGGCGGTCGGCGCGAAAGCCCCCCCTCTCCCCGGCCCTCTCCCCGCTCGTGTCTCGCAGGGCGAGGGAGAAATCGGGGGCAGCGACCAGATACGCGCTCCCTGCCCCTTTGCCTTGCCGCCCGCTCCCCGCTTCGCGCCTTCTGTTCCCCGCTCCATGCTCGGTGCTCCTAGCTCCCCGCTCCATGCTCCCCGCTCCGTGCTCCCCTAAACCACGCGATGAACTTCGGTATGCCGTCAGCGATCTTCGTTTTCGGATCGTAACCCAGCAGGCGGCGCGCCTTCGAAATGTTCGCGTAAGTCACCGGGACATCCCCGGGCTGCAGCGGCTGCCGATCGATGAGCGCGGGTTTCCCAAGCGAACTTTCCAATAATGTGATGAGTTCATCAAGTCGCACGGTCTGGGATTCGCCCAAGTTGAAGACCTCGTAACCCAGGGTCCGTTCCGTGCAGGCCACCACGCCGTCCACGATGTCCTCGACGAACGTGTAGTCCCGTCGGGCGGAACCGTCGCCGAAGACCGGGATCGGCCGGCCACTGTCGATCAGCGTGGCGAACTTAAAGATCGCCAGGTCGGGCCGTTGCCGCGGGCCATACACGGTGAAGAACCGGAGCATGGCCACGTCGAGCCCGTAGAGATGGTGATAGACATGGCCGAGCGCCTCGCAGGCCAGCTTGCTGGCGGCGTAGGGCGAAATGGCCGAGAAGATCGGATCGGCCTCGGCAAACGGCACGCGTGAGTTCAGGCCATAGACGGACGACGAGCTCGCGAGCGTGAACTTCCGGCAGCCGGTGGCCCGGGCCGCCTCGAGCACGTTGACCGTGCCCTCGACGTTCACGCGCTGGTAAAGCGCCGGTTCCAGCAGGCTGGGACGCACGCCGGCCCGGGCGGCCAGGTGGACGACCTGATCGAACTTCCGGGCGCCGCACACCGCGTCCAGCAGCGGCCGGTCGGTGATGTCTCCGCGGACGAATTCAAACCGCTCGCCGCCCACGCGACGCAGCACATCCAGATTGGTGTGCTTGACGGCCGGATCGTAGAACGGGTTGAGGTCGTCCAGCGCCGTCACCCGATGGCCGGTGATCAGCAGGCGTTCCCCGACATGGGAGCCGATGAAGCCGGCACCGCCGGTGATCAGAAAGTGCATGAGAGCAGGAGCAGGGAGCCAAGAGCTGGGGGGCAGGGAGCGAAGCGGGAAGGGGAAAGCGCTGGGAGCGGGGAGCGGGGAGCCAGCAGCGAAGAGCCAAGAGCCAAGAGCCAAGAGCCAAGAGCCAAGGAGCAGGAAGCGAGGCGGCAAGCGGCAAGGAGCAGACGAAATTACCGACGTGGCCATCCGCGCCTGGACTCCACCCGTCCCGCCCTGCGCTTACCGCTTACCCCTTACCGCTTCGCTCCCTGCTCCCCGGTGACGGCCGCGCTCAGCGCTTCGCCGCGCGGGCCTGGAGATCGGCGAGGTCGGCCTCCACCATCCAGCGGACGAGCGCCGACAAATCCCGCTGCGGCGTCCAGCCCAGCACCTTTTCGGCCCGGGAGGCATCACCGACCAATTGCGCCGGTTCCTGTCCCCGCAACAGCCGCTCGTCCTGGCGCAGATACTGACGCCAATCCAAGCCGACCACCGCAAAGGCCGCCTCGAGGAACTGCTGCACCGTGTGCAACCGGCCGGTGGCGAAGACGTAGTCGCCGGGCGTTCCGTGCCGCAGGGAAAGCCACATGCCCCGCACGTAGTCCCGGGCGTCGCCCCAGTCCCGCTGGGCGGACGTGTCCCCGAGGGTGAGGTGATCCTGCCGGCCCAATTTGATCGCCGCCGCGGCGCGGCAGATTTTCCGCGTCACAAAGTTTTCGCCCCGGCGGGGAGATTCGTGATTGTAAAGGAAGCCGTTGACCAGAAAGAGACCGTGCTTCTCGCGGTAAATCCGCACCATCTGCGCGGCGAAGGCCTTGGCGGCCCCGTAGGGATTCACGGGTGCCATCGGAGTGAGCTCCGTTTGCGGCACCTGTTGCGGCCGGCCGAACACCTCGGAGGACGCGGCGTGAAACAGCCGGGGCGGCGCGGGCAGATCCCGGAGGATCTCCAGCAGCCGCAGCGTGCCCATCGCCACGCTTTCAATGGTGGACTCCGCGATCTCGAAACTCAGGCCCACATGACTCTGGCCGGCGAAGTGGTAGAGCTCTTCCGGGGCCACGCGAAGCAGAATGCGGCGGAGGGTGGTGGTGTCCTCCAAGTCGCAGTAATGCAGGAACAGCCGGCGGTTGTAGAGCTCCGGATTGGCATAGAGGTGCTGGAGCCGCGAACGCTCGAGGGTGCTCGTCCGGCGGACCAGACCATGCACCTCATAGCCGTGCGCGAGGAGCAGTTCCGTGAGGTAGGAACCGTCCTGGCCGGTGATGCCGGTGATCAGGGCACGCATGGAAAATTGCAGGGATCGGGGAGCAGGGAACTCCGGGCAGGGCTGCCAAAGCTTTTTGCTATTTTGCTCCGGGCTTCCAGCTTTGAGCTCCCTGCTTCCCCTGGGGTTCAGTCCGGCCGGCGGATTTTGCCGGACAGCTGGTCCTGGAGCAGCTTGAGATCGGCATCCACCATCAGCTCGATGAGTTCCTTGAACTTGGTCTTGGGTTCCCAGCCCATCTTGCGTTTGGCCTTCGAGTAATCGCCGATGAGCAGCTCCACCTCGGCCGGGCGGTAGTAGCGCGGGTCAATCTCAACGTGTTTGTGCCAGTCGAGACCAAGGCGTCCGAAGGCCACCTCCAGGCATTCCCGGATGGTGTGCGTTTCATTGGTCGCGACGACATAGTCGTCGCCCTCCGGCTGCTGCAGCATGAGCCACATGGCCTCGACATACTCCTTGGCGTAGCCCCAGTCGCGTTTGGCATCGAGGTTGCCCATGAACAGCTTGTCCTGGAGGCCCAGCTTGATGTGAGCCGCGGCCCGCGTGATCTTGCGGGTCACGAAGGTTTCGCCGCGGCGCGGCGACTCATGGTTGAAGAGGATGCCGTTGCTCGCGTGCAGGCCGTAGGACTCCCGGTAATTCACGGTCACCCAGTAGGAATACACCTTGGCGCAGCCGTAGGGACTGCGGGGATAGAACGGCGTGGTTTCCTTCTGCGGCACTTCCTGCACCAACCCGAACATCTCCGAGGAGCTGGCCTGATAAAACCGCGGCTGAATGCCCACCTCGCGGATGGACTCCAGCAGCCGGACCGTGCCGGTGGCGGTGATGTCGGTGGTGTATTCCGGCGCATCAAAACTCACCCGCACATGGCTCTGCGCCGCGAGGTTGTAAACCTCGTCCGGTTTGATCTTGCCGAGGAGCCGGGACAGGTTGCTGCCATCGGACAGGTCACCGTAATGCAGGTGCAGGTTATGCTTCGGGCAATGCGGATCGGAGTAGATGCCGTCGAGCCGGGACGTGTTGAAGGTCGAGGCGCGGCGGATGATGCCGTGGACTTCATAGCCCTTTTCGAGCAGCAGTTCGGCGAGATAGGAGCCGTCCTGGCCGGTGATGCCGGTGATGAGCGCTTTTCTGATGGATGGCATGATGATTTCGCAGTGTGAAAACTAACGGGAAAACCGGTGGCAGAAGTCGGCGTAGGCAGAGGCGATGCCGTCCCGGAGGGCGATCTGCGGCCGCCAGCCCAACTGAAACAGGCGGCTGCTGTCCATGAGCTTGCGGGGCGTGCCGTCCGGCATGCGTTCGTCCCAGACGACTGCTCCGGAGAACCCAACCACCTCGCGGACCAGCGACGCCAGTTCCCGGATGGTGAGTTCCGAGCCCGAACCCACGTTGATGAACTGCTCCTCCGAGTAGCGCTCCATGAGGAACACCAGGGCCCGGGCCAGATCATCCGCGTGCAGAAACTCCCGCAGCGGACTGCCCGTGCCCCAGCAGACCACCTCGCGGTCACCCCGGACCTTGGCCTCATGGAACTTCCGGATCAGCGCGGGCAGGACATGCGAACCCTGGAGGTCATAGTTGTCGTTCGGCCCGTAAAGGTTGGTGGGCATGGCGCTGATGAAATCGCACCCGTGCTGACGGCGCAGCGCCTCGCACAGTTTGATGCCGGCGATCTTGGCGATCGCATACCACTCGTTGGTCGGTTCGAGCGGGCCGGTGAGCAGGTAATCCTCCTTGAGCGGTTGCGGCGCCAGTTTCGGGTAGATGCAGGAACTGCCGAGAAAAAGCAGCTTCTTCACTCCCGCCCGCCACGCCCCATGGATCAGATGGTTCTGAATCTGGAGATTCTCCCAGAGAAACGTCGCCGGCTGGGTGTGATTGGCCCAGATCCCACCCACCTTCGCCGCCGCCACAAACACGTGGGTGGGGCGCTCGGTGTCGAGAAACCGGGTGACGGCGGCGGCATCCAGCAGGTCCAGTTCCTGACGTGTGCGGGTGAGGACTTGGGTGCAGCCTTGGCGGGCGAGTTCGCGGCAAATGCCGCTGCCGGCCAGACCGCGGTGACCGGCGACGAAGATCTTGGAATCAGGGGACAGCATGGGGAGACAAGCAGGGAGCCAAGAGGCGAAGCGGAACGCGAAAGTCGGAAAGTGCGGAGCGCGGGTGGAATTGGATTCTCCTTTATTGTCCGGGACCGGAGGATTCCGGGATGGTGGCCTCCAGTTGCAGCCAGCGTTCGCCAAACCGGCCCAGCAGCGCGTAGGAAGCGGACCAGTCGCTGCCGGCAGCCGTTGAGAACCGGACAAACTGTTTGCTGCCCGTGCCAGGAATCCGGTCACCAATGGCCTTGAACAGCTTCGACTTCAGGGTGTGGCGTGCGCCGTAGGCCTGCCGTTCCTGCCAAGTTCCTCCGGCCACTTTTTCAGGCAGATCAAACCGGGAGGTTTCCTCGTAGATCTGGCCGCTGACGAACGTGCACCAGACCGTGAGTTCCCGCGAACGCCGGTCGGGCGTGAGGAAGGTGCGGGCTTCGAACGGGATGGTGTGGGCGCCAAAATGCAACGGCAGCTTGTCGGGGTGGCCGCCGGAAACCGGCTGCCAGCCAGCGCCCACCCAGCAGACATCCGGCGTGTGCCCGACGACCGCGAGCTGTTTCGGGTTGTTGGCGTCCCATGTGCCGACGAAGACCGTCACCCGTTCGCCCTGTTCGTTGTGGAAGGTTCCGTTGAACAGGTTGGTTGTGGCGAGGATTTCCACCGCCTGTTCCGCGACCGGCTCGCGCCGAAACTTCCAGCCCGACACCTCGGGTTGGGGGTCGAAGCGGTAGCTCACCGGGAACTGTTTGGGCGCCACATGATACCAGGCCCACGCCCCACCGGTGGCCGCGAAGAACAGCAGGGTCAGCAGGCCCACGGCCACAAGCGGGGTGCGGGGGGCAGTCAGCGGGGTGCTCATGGAGGCGAAGGGGGAAGCAGCAGGGAGCGGGGAGCAGGGAGCGAGGGGCGAAGCGGAAAGGGCTAAGCGCAGGGGGCAAAGGGCTAGCAGCGCCAAGGAAAGCGGGAGGTGCGGCTCAGGCGGCGGTCTGGCGGGTGGCCTCGGCCTGCAGCCGGGCTTCCAGGCGGGTGACGAACCACGCGAGCGCGGCGATGCCTGCCGCGGTGAAGAGCAGCACGCTCCAGCCGGCGGAGTCATGGACCGCTTTCAGCGCGTCCGCGCCGGAGCGGTGGGCCGTCAGGGACAGGTAAAGGGAGCGTCCGAAATTGCCCACCACGGCCAGCGCCACGCCGGCGAACAGGAAGAACACCTTCCACCCGGCCCGCCGCAGTGTGAGGTCGCCGATGAACAGGGCGGCCATGATGCTGGACTGAAGACTCCGGACTCCGCTGCACGCCTCGTCCACGCCCACGGTGGTATTGGGCAGCCGGATGACATGGGCCTGCTGGACCGCCGGGATGCCAAGCAGATTCAGGGCCTCGACATTCAGGAAGGTGACCAATGACTGGAGACCAAATACGATCGGGTTCCAGACGATCTTGGGGATCGGCACCGCCACGAAAAAGAACAGGACGGGGAAGAGGAAATGCCGCGTCCGTTCCCAACCGGAGAGGGCGAGCAGATGGGCGAGCACGAAGGATGCACAGCCCAGGCTGAAGAGCATGGCCTGGGTGGGGGTGCGGGCGAGACCGATCCGATAAAGCTCCGCCAGCAACACCAGCGCGGCGCCGCCCAGGCCCAGCAGCACCACGGCCCCTTGGTGGCCACCGGGGCGGGCGGGCGGCTGCGTCGGCCAGCGTTCCCAGGCGAGGTAGGCGGCCAGCATCGCGACGATCCAGCCGAAGCGGTATTCCACCAAGGCAGCCCAATGATGCGACAGCTCCCAGACCCACCACGCGACCACGACGGCGCCCGGCGCCCAGAGGGCAAGGGTGACATTACGGGAAGAAGTGAGCATGACTTGGGGGCAGGGAGCGGGGAGCGGGGAGCAAAGCGCCGGAGGGCGAAGCTCAAGGGGAAAGCGGTAAGGGGAAAGCGGGATGGGGGAAGCGATCAGGGGAAGACGGTAGCAGCGCCAAGTTCAGAGGAATTTTTCGGCCAGCGGCAGCAGTTTGTCCACGCGATCCTGCAATTTGCCAAGGTGGTCGAGCCGTTCCCGACAGAACTGATAGTCGTCCCGGGTGATGACCCCCTTCTTGCGGTCCTGTTCGAGCGCGGACAGCAAGACATCGAGCTTGCGTTGGGACTTCTCGAATTTGGGCTGGAAGAAGTTCCGGTAACCGGCCCGGAGCAACTCCCGCAGGTCGCCCAGCGCCTCGAAGTGGTCCCGGCGATCACCCGGCACCCACACTTCCTTGACGGCCTGCCAGGACACCAACTGGCGCGTGCCGGTGCTGGCACTGGCCTTGCTGATCGAGAGCAGTTCCGCGATGTCGTCGAGCGACAGCGGCCGGGGCGAGAGATACAGCAGACCGTAAATCTGCCCGGTCGAACGCGGCAACCCGAGCAGCTGGCACAGGCGACCAGCCGTCTCCACAAACTCACGGCGGGAGTTGGGCAGGGAATCGGACACAGGGAGGGGAGGCGGGAAGCGGGAAGTGTGAAGCGGAAGGGCCAAGGCGCGGGGAAAGCGGGGCGACCTTTGCGCAGGGCCGTCACACTTCGTGCCGGTCACTTCGCAAACCGCGAAGCTACGGACGTGGGGTGGAGCTCAATTGAACCATTTCGTTCAATTGCGATTGAACGAATAAGAAGAATCCGTGCCAATCGCAAGCGTGAAAACGACCTTCGCAGCTTGCCGCCCCACCAGAGGGTAGGTAGGGCTGCGCTGCCGCGCAGCCACCCCAGACCGGCTGCAACCCTCCCGCCGCCGCGCGGGAGCCACGATGACCCGATGCACCCATGGACGGACACCCCCTGTGCCGGGTCTTGCGGGCCCGGGGGTCAAGCCGCCCATGCTGACCGCACCGCGAGGCGGAGCGGCAGCTCCGCCCCACCAAGGGATTAGGTAGGGCTGCGCTGCCGCGCTGCCGCCCCAGACCGGTTGCAACCCTCCAGCCGCCGCGCGGGAGTCACGATGAACCGATGCACCCATGGACGGACACCATTAGCGCCGGGTCTTGCGGGCCGGGGGTCAAGCCGCCCATGCTGGCCGCATGGAACGAACGCCCAAGCTGCATCGCTGGCTGGATGCTATTTCCGGCGCGGTGATCCTGTTTCTGGTGGTCTGGGCACCGTGGGCCTTTGGCTGCACCATTGACTGGGGAGAGACAGTGCTTTTGGCGGGGTGCTTTCTACTCGGTGCGGCTTTGGCCGGAAAACACCTGCTGCGGTGGCGGTTCGGCTACCGGCCCGCGCGCTGGGTGGAGCCGACGGCTGGAGGCCGCTGGGCGGTGCGCACCCTGGCACTGCTTTCCGCGCTGTTCCTACTGTGGGCGGCGGCAGGCGTCTGGAACGCGCACAGCGACGTCGAATTGACCCGGGCTGGACCGGTGTTCCGGGAGCTGGAACGGCCCGCCCTGTCCTGGCTGCCCGCCACCCGCGACCGCTGGGCCTCGGCCCGGGAAGTGCCCCGGTTCCTGGCCTACGCCCTCGCCTTTTGGGCGATCCGGGATTGGCTGCTGGGCAAGACCCGCCGGGAGAAACACGCGCCGCCCGACTGCCCCTTCCCGCCCCAGCGATTGCGGTGGCTGCTGTGGACGCTGGCCGTCAGCAGCGGGGTTCTGGCCCTGGTGGGCATCCTGCACCGCCTCGACGGGAGCAACAAACTGCTGTGGCTGATCGAGCCCTATCAGAACCGGCTGAACGAGCAGCAGTTTGCCTCCTATCCCTATCGCACCAACGCCGCGCAGTATTTCAACCTCGTCTGGCCCGTCATCCTGGGGTTCTGGTGGGCACTGCATGCCCAGAACCGGCGGCAGAATCCGAGGGCACGGTTCGGCAATGAGCCGGCGCTGGCCCTGCTGCCCCTGATCGGGCTGATGGTGGCGGCGCCGATCGTGGCCACGAGCCGCGGAGGTGCCCTGTTGTTGGCGGCCCTGGCCGGGCTCGTGGTGCTGGTCACGGCCCTCCAGCGCCGCGTGAGTTTGGGGGTGCGAATCGGGTTGGGCACGGCACTGGTGGGGGCCCTGGCCATGGGTTGGATCGTCGGCGGTGAAGCGCAACAGAAGCGGTTCGCGACCGTAATGGACGACAACCTCAGCGGCCGGGTGGAAATCTACCGCACCGCCCGCAACATGGTCCGGGAAGCGGGTTGGCTGGGCCTGGGGGCGGATTCGTTCAAGGCACTCAACTTCCTTTACCGGGAAGATACGGAGGAAAAATGGCAGGGCTACGTGCATGACGACTGGCTGGAACTGCGAATCTGCCTCGGCCTCGTCGGGCTGCTGCTCGCGGTGGGTCTGCTGGGCGCCTTGATGGCGGTCCGGGCCAGTTCGGCCGGCCCGGATTCGCCCGGCGTGTTCGCGGCGTTCACAGCCATCGCGCTCGGCGGTTTGCTGCTCCACGCCAAGTTTGACTTCCCGCTTCAGGTCCAGTCCCTGCGCTTCCTGTTCGTGACCGTCTGCGCCGTCTGGCTGTGCGCCCCGAATAATCGCCGGAGAGCCGTTCCATGACTCCAACTCGCGCACCATTCTGGGGACTGCTGGCCTCGACCCTCGGGGTGATCGGCGTTCACGGGACCGAATTGCCCCGGCTGGGCTGGCATTGGGAACCCATTGAGCCAACGACGACCCGCGCGAGGTTGGCCGAGGAGTTGGCAATCGGCGTTCCTGCGGCGGTGCGCAGCGGACCCTATCGGCGGATGCATGACCTTCCCGCCGACGTGGTCTGGTGGCCGGCGGCCCGCGCCTTTCGGTCCGAGGATTCGCCGGAACAGACCCAATGGCGCCTGAACCCGGACCTCTGGGCGACCTTCCGGACGGCCCGGTCCAACGCTCCCGCCGGCCCGGGAGAGGTGCGCGCCATCGAGGTGGGCAACGAACCGGATCTCCACTTCACACCGGACCTGCCTCACCGGATGGCCGCCACCCTGAAGGCGGCCTGGTGGGGCCTCCACGGGGTCAGGCCGGAACTCACGATCCTGATGCCGTCGGCGGCCTCGACCCCGGGACCTTACTTCGAACAACTGGTCGCCAACGGGCTCGGAGGATTCACCGCCGGTTGGAACTTCCACTTTTACGGCTGGCCCCAAGACTTTGGCGCCGCGATTGCGGCCCACCGCGCGTTCCTGCGCCGGCACCGCCTGGAGCACCTGCCGCTTTGGCTGACCGAATTTGGCTTCTCCGGCCTGCCGACCGGGCCACTGGCGGCCGAACCGATGCGGTTGGGACAGCAACGGGCCTTCTTTGAGCAAACCCTGTTGGAAGGCGCCTCGCTGGGAGTGGGCCACCAGTTTGGCTTCTGCCTGCATCCATCGGAAGAAGCCGGCATCGACTTCGGTGTTCGTGCGTCCGACGGAACCCCGCGACCGGCTTTGGCGGCGTGGAAGGCCATGTCAAAGCGGCTTCAAACCGCGCAGCTTCGCTTCCGGATCGAACACCGGGACCTTGGGTCCACGGTGGGCTGGGTGTTTTCGTTGCCGGGTGCGGAAGGCGTCGCGGAACGCTGGTGGACGGTCCTCTTCAGTCCGCACCGGCACAATGAGGGGGAACTGCCCGAGCGAGCGGATGCCCCCAGCGCTCCGGGGGTGAATCCGGTGTCCTTCTTTGAATTCCAACTCGCCTTCCCTCCCACGGGAGGCTCGGTGCACGTGGGACTGGAAGGGGAACACGGTGAGTGGAACGAACCCCGGCTCCATTTCAATGCCAGCGCCGCCACCAACCTGCACCTGCTGAGCGGCCCGGCCCCATTTCTGATCAGGGACTGCCGCTGGATTGCGGCAACGGCACCGGCAATTCCCCGGCCTGCCCGACCCGACCCGAGCCCGGTCGTGATTACCCTGGAGCCCGTCGGTCCCGGCTGGGAACCAGATGCCACGCGTCTGGCCTACCGGCATGCCAACGCTCTGCCGCTGGCCCTGGAGCTGCGCCTGCACAACTTTTCCGACCGGTTCGCGGCCGGTCGCTGGACGCTCGCTCTGCCGGCGGGCTGGCGCCTTCTGGCTGGTGAACGCAACGAGCGGTTGGGCGTGGCGACGGGAGCAACCCAGGCCCGGCGGCTGGTGGTGCAAGCTCCGCCCGGGACTTTGGCCCGCCACGAGGAGCTGAAGGCAACCTGGCAGGGCCACGATGGGCGTCGCGACTTGGCGAGCCTGACGGTGCGGCCCGCCGGAGCCGCCGTGGGATTCCGCCGAGCCCTGCCCTCATGGGTGGCCGAGGATCTTTGGACGGCAAGCCGGACGAACGGGGGCGAACAGCTGTTCCAGAACCTTGACCGCATCTCGGTCAGCCGCACTCAGATGGTCGTGCCGTTGCCGGGAGACCTGCACCTCCAGCCCGACACCGTGCTGCGATTCCGGGTGGCGGTCACCGCCGGCAGCGCGCGGCTCCGGACGAGCCTCATCACCCCGGCGCGGGAGGTTTTCCGGCACGGCGACGATCCGCTGATCCGGGCCGAGGGAGGGACCATGGAGGTCCGGGTAGGCGACTTCACCCCCGCGTTTTGGAACCGGATCGGCCCCGGCGACCCCACGCGGGCGGGCTATCTCACCGTGGATCTCTACGGTCTGGATCCCGCGACCGCCATCAAACTGGGACCGGCCACGGCGATGGAGCAGAAGTGACCCGGTGGCTTAGCGCAGATAGGCAATCCGCCGCAGCCGCTGGAAACCTGCGCCCCAACGCCCGACTCACCGGTCATTGTGGAGACGAATCTGCCTTCGGCTTCCGCAGTTCCCGCTCCCGCAGCCACATCACGATCACCGGGGTCACGATCAGGATGTGCAGCAGCGAGCTGATGGTGCCGCCGATCACCGGGGTCGCGAGCGGCTTCATCACCTCGGCACCGGCCTGCTGGCTCCACATGATGGGCACCAGGCTCGCGATGGTCGTGCCCACGGTCATGAACTTCGGCCGCAGGCGCAGCCGGGCGCCGGCCTTGATGGCTTCCAGCAGGTCCGTGGCATTGAACGCCGCGCCGCGTTCGGCCTGTTTCTTCGCGATGGCTTCTTCGAGATAGACGACCATCACCACGCCGGTCTGGATGGCGATGCCGAAGAGCGAAATGTAGCCAATCCACACCGCGACGCTGAAGTGGTAGCCGAGCGCCGCCTGAAGGAACACGGAACCGCTCAGCGCGAACGGCACGGCGAGGATGACGTGGGCCGCCTCCTGGGCGGAGTGATACACCACGTAGAGCAGCAGGAAGATGATGAAGAGCGACACCGGCACGATCAACCGCAGGGTGCGCTCCGCCCGCAGCAGATCCTCGAACTGGCCGCTATATTCCACGGTCATGCCGGGCGGCAATTGGGGCACGATCTCAGCCGTGACCCGCCGCTTCACCTCCTCGACGAAGCCGCCAAGGTCGCGGTCCTGCACGTTGGCCTGCACGAACACGCGCAGGCGACCGTTCTCGCTGGCGATCTCGTTCGGGCCGGTGACGCGGCGGATCTTCGCCACCTGACCGAGCGGGATGTGCTGGCCAGCCGGACTGGTAACGAGCACGTCGCCGAGGCGTTCGAGGTCCTCGCGCTCGCCGCGCTGGAAGCGCACCTGGATGGGGAACCGCTGCCGGCCCTCGATGGTCGTGGTGACGTTCTTACCGCCGAGGCCGGCTTCCACCGCGTCGAGCACAGTGGCGGCACTCAGGCCGAAGCGGGCCGCGGCCGGCCGATCAATCTCGATCTCC
>Ga0169931_10009977_pt1 | contig 13584 bp, 12 predicted proteins | sample Kivu_15m_20L_FD_129675 | JGI IMG/M metagenome (GOLD analysis project Ga0169931, IMG submission 129675) | Freshwater microbial communities from Lake Kivu, Western Province, Rwanda to study Microbial Dark Matter (Phase II) - Kivu_15m_20L... | ecosystem: Environmental > Aquatic > Freshwater > Lake...
CAGCTCAGCCCCAGCAAGGGCAGCGTGCAGGTGCTGGGCGAACCCATCTGGCGGAATCCGGGGCTGTACTTCCGCATCGGCTTCTGTCCCGAACAGGACTCGTTTTACGAGCGCATGACCGGCATCGAATGGGTCACGGCGCTTGTGCGGCTGAATGGTCTCTCCGAGACGGAAGCCTCGCAGGCGGCCGAGCGCGCCCTCACAGCGGTCGACTTGATGGACGCGGCCAACAAGAAGATCGGCGCGTACAGCAAGGGCATGCGCCAGCGCGTCAAACTCGCGCAGGCCATCGTGCACGACCCGGAACTCCTCATCCTCGATGAACCGCTCACCGGCATGGACCCGCTGGGACGCCGGAAGACGATGAAGATGATTCGGGAGTGGGCGCGGCAGGGCAAGAGCGTGCTCGTCTCGAGCCACATCCTGCATGAAGTCGAATTGATGACGCCGAACATCCTGCTCATCAACAACGGACGCATCCTGGCGGAAGGCAACGTTCACCAGATTCGGGATCTGATCGATGAACATCCGCACACGGTGTACATCCGCGCGGAAGACCCGCGCGGACTGGCCCGCGAGTTTCTGACGCACGCCGACGTGATCAGCATGCGGTTCGAACCCGGCGCCGTGGTCGTCGAAACGGGGAAGCCGGACGAGTTCTACGCGCGGTTGACCGAACTCGTGGCGGACGGGCAGTGTGGGGCGGTGGACGAAGTGACGTCGCCGGACGACAACCTGCAGGCGGTCTTCAAGTATCTGGTGAAGCAATGACACAGCCTCAGCGCAACGCGCCCAGTCTCGCCACCGCCTCCCTCCGGGTCTTCGAGATGGCCCTCGGCGAGATGTTGTGGTCCCGCCGCACCATCTTCATGGGCCTGGTCGTCGGATTGCCTGTGCTCATGGCGCTGGTCATTCGCCTGTTTGACCTGGCGGGCGCCTCGGGAATCCGCATCAACAACATGGCCGTGAATGGGCCGGCGATCTTCGGCCTGATGGTCTGGGCGTTTTTTGTGAAGTTCAGCGTACCGGTGCTCGGCGTGTTCTACGGCACGTCGCTCATCGCGGATGAGGTGGAGGACAAGACGATCACCTACCTTTTCACCCGTCCCATCGCGCGCGAAGCCGTTCTGATCGGCAAGTACCTGGCGTATCTCGCCTGCACGATCTTCGTGGTGCTGCCGTCCATCGTCCTGGTCTGGCTGCTGGTCATTCCGATGGGGGGGAGCCTCGGGGCCAATTTCCTGGACCTGATCAAGGACCTTGGCATCGTGGCGGTTGGCCTGGCGGTCTACGGCGCCGTGTTCGCCGTCATCGGGGCCTACTTCAAGCGACCCCTGCTCATCGGACTGGCCTTCATTTTTGGGTGGGAAACGGCCGTCCTGGCGTTCCCCGGGTCCTTCAAGATGTTGTCGGTGGCCTATTACCTGCAGGGGTTGGTGCCCCACGCCATGCCCAACGACTCCTTCGCGAGCATGATGCAGGCCTTCTTCCAGGAACCCCCCTCCCTGACCGGCTCCCTGGCCACCATGGCCGTGATCCTGGTGGTGTTTCTGGGTTTTGCGGCCAGAATAGTGGCCCGGCGGGAATACGTCCTGGAACAGTAAGGTATTTTGGTGGGACGAACGGCCAGGAATCGGGACCTTTCGGCCAAAATCTCCGTATAGACGAGGCAGAGGGCAACACCGTATGCACAAACGCACCCGCTATTTCATGGTTGGTTCGGCCGCCATTGTGGTCCTTGGACTCTGCACCGGACTGGTCGCCTTCTACAACGGTGGCCTGAGCCTGACGTCAACGAGCCGCGGTCCGAGCGAGATGGCATACCTGCCGGCCGATGCCGCGATGGTCGGCTTCGCCAATGTGCGTGAGGTGATGACCTCCGAGTTCCGCCAGAAGATGATCGCCGTGATTCCCAGCGGCGAGGAGCGCGACGAGTTCCAGCGCCAGACCGGCATCGACATCGAATACGACATCGACACCGTGGTCGCGGCCTCGACGGTCGTCGACCCCGACAAACATGCGCTCGTGCTGGTTCGCGGCCGCTTCAACGACGGCCAGATCGAAGGCGTCATCCGGCAGCAGGGCGGCACGATGGAGCAGTACAACGGCGTCCGTATGGTGGTCGCCAATCCCGCGAACATGACCCCTGATGGGATGCCGCGTGACGTCGTCGAGAAGGGGGAGTCCTTCGCGCTGGCCTTCCTCGAGACCGGTCTGCTGGCCGTGGGCAGCGAAACGGCCGTCAAGGCGGCCATCGACGCCAAGGCGTCAGGCAACAACGCGACGACCAACGACGAACTGATGACGTACATCAACCAAATCCAGACCGGGCAGAGCGCCTGGGCCGTGGGGCGATTTGATGCCATCAAGGGCTCGCCGGACATGCCCGACCAGGTCAAGCAGCACCTGCCCGCCGTGCAGTGGTTCTCCGTGTCCACGCGAGTCAACGGCGGCGTGACGGGCACGCTCCGCGCCGAAGCCGCCGATGATGCGTCGGCTGAGAACCTCCGCGACGTGGTGCGGGGCGGATTGGCGATGGGCCGCCTGGTGTCAGGCAACGACCCCCGCGTCGACATGCTGATCAATTCGCTCCAGATGTCGGGTTCGGGCAAGACGGTGTCGCTGAGCTTCGCGGTGTCGCCCGAGGTGATCGACGCGCTCAAGGGCTTCGCCGAGTTGGCGGACCAGAGTCAGCCGCGGATCGACCGTCAGTAGCCAGTCGACAGCGGACAATTTCGAGGGCGGCAGGGCAACCTGCCGCCCTCGTCGTTTATGGGACGAATGCGCCGCTCGGTCACGCGGAACGGATTCCGGCGGGTGACGACTGGCAGCATCTGCGACGGCAGTGCAGCCGTGCACTGATAAGATCCGCGCATGCCCGTCGTGATTCTTGGTGCCGCGCGCACTGCCATCGGCCGCTATGGCGGCACCCTTCGACAGACACATCCTGCAGACCTTGGCGCGCGAGCGGCGAAGGCCGCAATTGAACGCGCCGGGATCACGCCGGACGACATCGATGAAGCGTTGTTCGGGCACGGCCGGCAGGCCGGGTCCGGCCCGAACCCCGCTCGGCAGGTGTGTCAGCGCGCGGGGCTTCCGTTCACGGTGCCGGCGCAGACGATCAACCAGGCGTGCGCCTCCGGGTTGCAGTCGGTCGCGCTTGGTGCGCAGGCCATCCTCCTCGGGCAGTCGAAGCTTGTGCTTGCAGGCGGCATCGAGTCGATGAGCCGCATGCCGTACATGGTGGACGCGGAAGACGCCAGGTGGGGCCACAAGATGGGGAACTTCACCCTTGTGGACGCGATGTATCGTGATGGCTTCCGCTGTTCGTTGTCCGGGCTGATCATGGGCGAAACGGCCGAGATTCTCGCGCGAGAGTACGGCATCACGCGCGACGAGTCCGACGCGTTCGCGCTGAACAGTCAGCACAAGGCCGACGCCGCGATCAAGGCCGGTCACTTCGCGGCCGAGATGGTCGCGGCCCCTGGTCACGACAGCAAGGGCAAGCCTGTTGAATTGACGATCGATGAACACCCGCGCGCGGGCAGCACCATCGACGGCCTTCGCAAGTTGCCGCTGACATTCGGCACGGTCGAGGGGCATCCCGGCATCATCACGGCCGGATCCGCATCAGGCATCACCGATGGCGGCGCTGCGCTCGTCCTCGCTGACGAAGCCGAGGCCACACGGCGCGGCCTCACGCCCATGGCGCGCATTGTCGGCTGGGCCACTGCGGGTGTGGATCCCCGCATCATGGGGATCGGTCCCGTGCCGGCCGTGAAGAAGCTCTTCGCGCAGATTGGCTGGACGATGGATGACCTGGACCTTGTCGAGTTGAACGAAGCGTTTGCGGTCCAGGTGCTGGCAGTGCTCAAGGACCTGCCGATTCCCGCAGAGAAACTGAACGTCAACGGCGGCGCGATCGCCCTGGGACATCCCATCGGCGCCACCGGTGCGCGCATCCTTGTCACGCTGCTCCACGAAATGGTGCGTCGCGGCGCTCGCCGCGGACTCGCCACCCTCTGCGTCAGCGGGGGACTGGGGATGGCGCTGGCCGTGGAGCGCGACACGTAGGGCGCGCTGGGTGTGAGCGCGCCGTTTGGCCCGCTGCAGTTCAGCGGGCCCTGCGTCAGCAAGAACCTCCCAGCCCTCCATGGCTCGTTGTGAAATCCCCAGCGGCATATAATCGCCAGATTGTGCGAATCGCAGTCATCGCCGGAGACGGCATCGGCAAGGACGTGACCGCAGAGGCGGTCAAGGTGCTCAACGCCATCGGCGAGGTGTCAGGCGCCCCGCTGCAACTGGAACACCTGCCGTGGAGTGCGGACTATTACCTGCAGTCCGGCATCACCATTCCGCCCAACGGCTACGACATGTTGCGGGACGACTTCGACGCCATCTTCCTCGGCGCACTCGGTGACCCACGGGTCCCCGACAACAAACATGCGCGCGACATCCTGCTCGGCGCACGGTTTGAACTCGACCTCTACGCGAACTATCGCCCGGTGAAACTGCTCAACGACGTGTTGTGCCCACTGAAGGACCGCGGCCGCAAGGACGTGAACTTCGTCGTCTTCCGCGAGAACACGGAAGGGGTCTACGTCAGTGTCGGCGGGCGCTTCAAGGCGAACACGCCTGACGAAGTCGCGATCCAGGAAGAGATCAATACCTTCAAAGGCGTGGACCGCATCATCCGACACGCGTTTGCGCATGCCGCGGCGCACGGCCTGACAAAAGTCTGCATGGCCGACAAGAGCAACGCGATGCAGCAGGGACACGCTCTCTGGCAGCGTGTGTTCAAGACGGTCGCCGCGGAGTATCCGGCGATCAAGGCGTCCCACATGTACATCGACGCGCTGGCCATGTTCCTCGTGAAGGACCCGGGCCAGTTCGAGGTCATCGTCACCAACAACCTGTTCGGCGACATCGTGACCGACATCGGGGGCGCGTTGCAGGGGGGGCTCGGCATGGCCGCGTCCGGCAACCTGCATCCGGGCCGGACGTCGCTGTTTGAGCCGGTGCACGGGTCAGCGCCGCCGCTGGCCGGCAAGAACGTCGCCAACCCGATGGGCGCGATCCTCTCCTCCGCGCTCATGCTCGAAACCCTGGGCAGGGAAGACGATGCGAAGCGGATTGAAGCGGCCGTGGAGGCCGCGATTGTGGCCGAAGAGACCACCGCGGACATCGGGGGCTCCCGGGGCACCTCGCAGGTCGGCGACTGGATTGTCGCCAATCTGAAAGCCTGAGACGCGCGTAGGCTTGAGCGTGATGGAAGATCTCATTCGCCAACTGCTGGCCGCCCTCGGGGAAGACCCGACCCGCGACGGCCTCAAGGAAACGCCCCGCCGGGTCGCAAAGTCCTTCGACTTCCTGACCAGCGGTTACCGCACGGATCTCGACGGGGTCATCAACAACGCGCTGTTTGATGTCGAGTACAGCGAGATGGTCATCGTGCGCGACATCGACTTCTACAGCCTGTGCGAACACCACATGCTGCCGTTTTTCGGCAAGTGCCATGTGGCGTACCTGCCGTCGAAGAAGGTCATCGGCCTCAGCAAGCTCCCGCGCATCGTCGACATGTTCGCGCGGCGGCTTCAGGTGCAGGAGCGCTTGACCGAGCAGATCGCCGACGCGATTACCTCAACGATCGGCCCTCTCGGCGTCGCCGTGGTCATCGAAGCGACCCACTTGTGCATGGCGATGCGGGGCGTCGAAAAGCAGAACTCGACGACCGTCACAAGCGCCATGCGAGGTGCCTTCCGCGATGACGCCCGCACGCGGCACGAGTTCCTCGAACTCATTCGCCACCGCAAACCGGCTGAGTAGCCGGCTGATGGGCGGGTGGGTGGATGGGTGAATGGGCGGTTGGGGGCATCTTCGCTGCGACCTACCTGGTCGTGGCACTCGGCGGTGTTCCCGGCATCCGCATTGATCGCACCGGAGCGGCCATCGTCGGTGCGGTGCTCATGGTGGTGGCCGGGGGGCTGACGCTCGATCAGGCGTGGACAGCCATCGACCACCGGACGTTGTTGCTGTTGTTCGGGATGATGGTGCTCATCGCGAGCCTCCGCCTCGCACGGTTCTTCCGCACCGTCGCACGCCTCGTCGTCACCCACGTTCGCCACCCGGCGGCGATGCTTGTCGCCGTCGTCTTCACAAGCGGCCTGATGTCCGCGTTGTTTGTGAACGACACCATCTGCCTGGTGTTCACGCCCATCCTGATTGAGATCGCCCAACTGCGGAGGCATCGACCGCTGCCGTACCTGCTGGCGCTGGCGACCGCCTCAAACATCGGAAGCGTGGCCACGATTACCGGAAACCCGCAGAACATGTTGATCGGGAGTCTCTCCGGGATCTCCTACACCGAGTTCTCAGCCAGACTGGCGCCTGTCGCCATTGTCGGACTCACGCTGAACGCCGCGATTCTGTACGTGGTCTTCCGCAAGGACCTTGTGCCGCATGGTCTGGAGCCCATGGGGCGCGGCCCGAAGCCGATGCATCAGGCGATGATGACAAAGTCCCTGCTGGTGGCAGCAGGTGTGCTCGTCGGGTTTTTCCTCGGGTATGACCCGTCGCTTGTGGCCCTGGCGGCAGCGGCCGTGCTGCTGGTCACACGACGCGTGAATCCGGAGAAACTCTACGGCAAGGTGGACTGGGATCTGCTGGTCTTGTTCATCGGGTTGTTCGTGGTGATCGCGGGCGTCGAGCAGGTTGGATTGGTGGATCGGCTCTTCGCCTGGATTCAGCCGTGGGGGATTGAGTCTACGGTTGGCCTGGCACTGGCCGCGACCGGACTCTCAAACCTGATCAGCAACGTGCCGGCCGTGATGTTGTTCAAGAGCGTCATTCCCACCTGGGCGGATCCACACAATGCCTGGCTCACGCTCGCCATGGCCTCCACCCTCGCGGGCAACCTCACCCTCGTCGGCTCCATTGCCAACCTCATCGTCCTCCAGGGCGCCCGCCGCCACGGCATCACGATCACGTTCTGGGACTACACGCGCATCGGCCTGCCGGTCACCCTCGCCACGCTCGCGTTCGGGATTCTCTGGCTGGGCTGATGGGCGGCTTTTCGGAGCACAAGGGCTTTAGCCCTTGTGACAAGATGACCCTACCCCGAGGGGCGTGTGCGCGTGCGGCCCGGCTACGTCGAGCCCGGGTGCTGAGTCGGTATACTGCACACATGCTCAAAGTTGCCGCCAGCGCACTGCTCGCACTGGGTCTCGTAGGGCCCGCTGAACTTGAGCGGGCCAGGTACGTAGGGCCCGCTGAATTTGAGCGGGCCAGGTACGTAGGGCCCGCTGAATTTGAGCGGGCCAGTACCCGGCTGGCGCAGGTCACCAACGAGTTCACCTGCGCTGCCCAGTTGGGCACCGGTCTCAAGAGCAAGCGCACCTTCTGCGACATCATTGTCGGCACCACTGTGACCGAGGGCGTCCGGATGGCCATCCCGGCCCACAACGGAGCGACGACGCTGCGGTTTGATCTGCATAATCGATACACGATGGCGCCCCCCGGGGCGACGCCCGCGCAGATGTACGCCAAACACACGGCGGTGGTCGCCGTCCTCAATCAGGCGGGCCAGACGGTGGGCAAGGCGGCGGTGTCCCGTGAGCTGCGGACCGAGGTTGATATCTTCGACCGCGTTGAAGGGGGCATCGGGCCGGACGGCACCATCATGGTGGCGCCTGGCCGGCCTGAAGCGGTTGTCCTTGAATTGCCGGAGTCGGTGACCTCGATCGCCATCGTCGGGGTCCGCCTCGAAGCGACGTCCATCGCGATGCAGGGGACGTTTGTCACGCCCGGCCGCCCGGTCGCCGTGGGCAGCAACTTCCGGATCGAGTACACCCGGAAATAGCTGCTCAATGCACGTGCTTCGTCTTCTTCGTCAGGTAATCCTGCAGCACGTACTGGCCGAGGGTGTAGGGCGTGGTGAAGTAGGCCTTGCCGTGGCAGATGCGTGCGACGCGTCGCACAAATGACACCAGGTCGTAGTCGCGGGCCAGCATGAACGTGTTGATCATGATGCCGGCGCGGCGACAGGCCGCAACCTCCGCAAACGTCTCGCGCAGCACATACGGGTCGAGACCAAACGCGTTCTTGTAGATCCGCCCATCCGGCAGGCTGATGGCCGACGGTTTGCCGTCGGTGATCATGATGATCTGCCGCATGTCCCTGCGTTGCCGTTCGAGGAGACGACGCGCAAGCCGCAGGCCTTCGCGTGTGTTCGTGTAGTACGGCCCCACACGTACGCGGCCGAGCTGCGCGAGCGGCACTTCCTCGGCGGAGTCGTGGAACAACACGACCTTCAGATCGTCGCCCGGGTACTGATGCTTGATCAGGTTGGTCAACGCCAGCGCCACTCGTTTGGCCGGCGTGAACCGGTCTTCGCCGTAGAGCACCATGCTGTGGCTGCAGTCGAGCAGCAGCACCGTGGCGCAGGAACTCTGATAGTCGCCTTGGGTGACCATCAGATCCTCGTAGTCGACGTCGAGGCCGTTGCCACGCTGCACGGAGTTCAGAATCGTCGCCGACGCGTCCAGGTTCATCGTGTCGCCGAACTCGTACGGCCGTGGAGGACCGCCGGCATCCACACCGGTCGCGAGTTGTGTGGTGTCGTGCCGGCCGACGCTGCTGCGGCCCATCTACCCGAGCAAATCGCGCAAGGCGCGGTACCCCAGGAAGTCGAGCGCCTTGTCCGTGACTTCAAAGCGCGTGGTGCTCTGGGCACGGCCGGCGGCCCCTGTGGCCTGCTGCGACGGTGGTGTCCCCGTCGTCGAGACAAACCCCTGGTCGGTGAGCTGTTCGATCACCTTCTGGACGAGTTCCTCGATGCGATCGCGCGCCGACGGGTCGCCAAGGTCCTTGACGAGGTTCCGCACCATGTCCTCGGACATGGCGCCGCCGTTCAGCAACGCATCGAGCACCGCATCATGCAACGCCTGCATCGACTGGTCGCCGCCATCAAGCGGGTCCCAGGGATTGTTGAACCCGCTCGACAACAGGAGGTCCGACAGACGCTCGATGAGCGTCTCCATGTCGATCCCGTCAAGCAGGTCCTCGACGTATTTCCCGTAGCGGTACTTCATCAGTTGTAGTACTTCTTCCGGCCCTTCGGACGCCCCTCGGTCTCAGCGTCATCCTCGAGCATCGTGCGGATGTCCGGATCCTCCGCGCGCTCGCGCTTGGGACGACGTTCCTGCGGCGACCCTTCGAGCTTGCCTTCGTCGGTGCGGCTGATCTTTTTTGTGGCGCAGAGACCTTCGAGCACAAAGTCCACCAGGGATGCGCGTGCCCCGGCTGATGCGCCGATCGGGATGCGCAGGTGGGGGAGGGCGTCGTGCAACGCGGTGATGTCGGCGACCGAGTCCAGGAGCGTGTCCGCGCCCACGGTGTCTGCCATGTCGAGGGTGCCGCCCTCGTCGAACCAGTGAATCAGCTGGCGCAGGTTGACCTTCGCGGCGTAGCCATCAAACACCGTCGCGATTGATGCCCGCACCAGGTCCCGGGCCACGGAGTCTGCGCCCTTCAGCTCGCCTTCGTATTCCAGCTCGATCTTGCCGGTGAGCGCCGGCAACGACGCGTAGAGGTCGCTGACACGGGGCACCGCCACGGTCTCGGCATTCATCGCCGCGCGGCGTTCGGCGTTCGACACCACGTTTTCGATCGTCGTGATGGGCAGCCGCTGACTCACGCCCGACCGCCGATCCACCTTGGAATCCTGCCGCGCCTGAAACGCAATCTCCTCGATCACCTCGCGCACAAACGCGGGGACCTCAACCGGCACCGCACCAGGGCGATCCGTCCACGCCTCCTGGGCCGTGATGCGGATGGCATCCTCACGCGTGCGCGGGTAGTGCGTGCGGATCTCGGAGCCGATCCGGTCCTTCAGCGGCGTGATGATCTTGCCGCGCGCCGTGTAGTCCTCGGGGTTTGCGCTGAAGACGAGCACGACATCGAGCGGGAGGCGCACAGGGTACCCCTTAATCTGGACGTCACCCTCCTGCAGGATGTTGAACAGGCCAACCTGCACCTTGCTCGCAAGATCCGGCAGCTCGTTGATCGCGAAGATGCCCCGGTGTGCTCTGGGCAGCAACCCGTAGTGCATTGTTCTGACATCACCAAGTTCAAGACCCGACTTGGCGGCCTTGATGGGATCGATGTCGCCGATGAGGTCGGCAATCGTGACGTCCGGTGTGGCCAGCTTTTCGACATAGCGCTGATCCCGTGACCGCCAGGCAATCGGGAGGGTATCCCCCTCCGCCGCGACGCGCATTTGACACGCGCCGCAGATCGGCTTCAGCGGATGGTCGTGAATCTCGCAGCCGGCAATAACCGGTACCTCGGGATCAAGGAGCGATGTCAGCGCCCGAAGCAGCCGTGTCTTCGCCTGACCACGCAGCCCCAGCAGGATGAAGTTGTGCTTCGACAGAATCGCATTCACGATCTGCGGCACCACGGTGTCGTCGTAGCCGACAATGCCGGGGACGAGGGGCTCGCCCGTGCGCAGTCTGGCGAGGAGGTTTGTGCGGAGTTCGTCCTTGACGGACGCGTGTGACCAGCGGCCGGCCGCCATCGCCTGGCGCAGGTCGCCCACGGTGGCCGGAAGGGATTGGGAAGGCATACAGCGACGTTATCAGAGGTTCCGGCGGCCCGGGGTTGCCCGTGCGGAGTTCATTGTGTACACTCAGTGGGCTGCCTCTGTGCGGGAATAACTCAGTGGTAGAGTGCGACCTTGCCAAGGTCGAAGTCGCGGGTTCGAATCCCGTTTCCCGCTCCATCTTTTGTCGCCGGCTAGCGTCGGCGAGCTTTCAGCACCACATCAATTGAGTCAGGCCTGGGGTTGATGAACGCCACCCGCGTGCGGCCGTCGGGCTCCGTCGAAATGACGCCTGGGATGGCGCTATCGGTCAGGTACCAGCCCTCGGGGAGGACCACGTCGTTGGCCGGGCGGCCGAAGTTGCGGTTCCACACGAGCTGACCGTCCACGAGCCCGTACCGGCCGGGATCGGTATAGGTTTCGGTGATGCGCAGCCGCGAACTGCGCCCAGCCTGGACGGCGGGGAAGTGGATGATCACGACGACCGCGTCGCCTTCCTTGACCGTCTCCACACGCAACGATTCGCCCGTGTCGAGCAGCACCGCGGACGGGTCGGAGACCGAGGACCCTCCCCGCACCACGTTGCGATAGGTCGCCACCCCGGGGCGCGACTCGGTGTAGTCGTGGTACAGCCGGAAACTGTGGGTCTCGGGCTGCTGGAGAAAATAGACGATCTCCCGATCCTGGATGGCGCGTTCGGTGATCCGGAGATTTGCGAGTTCATTGCGCGGGGCGGTGGCCGCGGTGCCCGGCGTCATGACCACGGGCGACGTGACCGGAGGCGCCTTGGCCGCGTCTGACGGCACCGGTCGCAGGCGCGCCCTGAGGGTGATCCACGGCGCCGTGGGGCCGGTCTGCCAGTGGCTGAGCGTCAGCCGGCCGTCTGCCTCTTCAATCACCTGCGACGGGACGTTCGCGGACAGGACCTCGTAGCCGGCCGGCAGCACAATCGCGTTGCGTGCCGCATCGAGCGCCCGCTGAAATTCGATCTCGGTCCCCGTCGCGCCATAGGCGCGCGGCTCGCGGGATGTCTTGACGATGCGGAGCCTCGTTTCCCCGCCCTTCGGGACCGGGCGGGCCAGTTGCACTCTCAGTTCCCCCTCGACCACCTCGTACTTCAACGGCTGTCCCGTCATCCGGTCGATCGCCGTCACGTCGCTGAGCTGGCCGCCAGGCGAGAGGCGTTCCACGTGTATGCGGGCACCCGCAGTGGTGACCGACACGTCCTCGGTGATCCTGAGGGTCGACGTCGCCGGGTCGAGCAACTCGTAGCGGGAATAGACGTCCTCGATGGCCATGTCGCGGATTATAGATGGGCCGTGATACACTCCGTCTGCGATGTTTGTTTCCGTTCGCCTCGCGTGTCGCTGTTGGTGCCGGGCCTAGTGCCTGGCGGCTGCGAGTTGCTCCGCACTCCCCGTCAGTTGTTCCCAGAAGGCGCCGTCGCCAAGCGGTAAGGCAGAGCTCTGCAAAAGCTCCATCCCCGGTTCGATTCCGGGCGGCGCCTCCAATTGTGATTGATCGAGCGGGCTGCGGACCGCAGGTAAGATGTGCGCATGCTTCGAACCCGCGTCTTGCTGACGGCTGTGGGCGCCCTCTGCGCGATGTCACTGGCCCCTGCCGCTTGGCAGGCGCCGGCACCTCCGAATTTCGCCGCCCTTGAAGCAGCGGTTCGCCAGGAACTGACCCAGACACAGGCCCCGGGCGCCGCCATCGCCATCGTCCACGGCGACCGCGTGATTTACACGCGCGGATTCGGTGTCGCGAATGTGGAGACCGGGGAAGCGATGCGGCCCGAGATGTTGTTTCGCCTCGGGTCCACCACCAAGATGTTCACCGCTGCCGCGGTCGTCCTGTTGGCCGAACAGGGCAAGCTGAGTCTGACTGAGCCCATCGGCAATCACATCAAGGGCCTGACGCCAAAGCTCAGCGCGCTCACCGCGCACCAGCTGCTCTCGCACACGTCCGGCATCCTCGATGAAGCGCCGATGTTCGGCAGTCATGACGATGAGGCGATGCGGGAGGAGATTGGGTCATGGACCGACGCGAAGTGTTTCGCGGAGCCCGGCGCGGTCTATTCCTACTCGAACCCCGCGTACTGGCTGGCCGGCCTCCTCGCTGAGACAGTCGGGGGCAGGCCCTTCGCGGATCAGGTGGCGACGACGCTCTTCGCCCCGCTCGGGATGTCCAAGTCCACATTCCGTCCGACGCTGGCGATGACGTACCCGCTGGCGCAGGGCCATGAACTCGCCGATGGCAGGATGGCGATCATCCGGCCCGCAGCGAACAACTCCGCATCGTGGCCGGCAGGATCGATCTTCTCCAACGTGATGGATCTCTCCCGATGGATGACCGCGTTTGTGAACGGCGGACACCTCGGCGGTGAGCAGGTGCTGCCCCCATCGATGTTCGCGCAGTTGACGACGCCGCGGGCAACGATTCCTGGTGTGGCAAACACATACGGGTATGGCGTGCAGGTCGGCACCTGGCGTGGACTCGATGTCGTTGAGCACACCGGATCGCGCGCGGGGTACGGGTCGTACATCCGCATGGTGCCGTCGCAGAGATTCGGCGTGGTCGTGCTGGCCAACCGGACGGGTGTCACGATGCCGCGCACGGCCACGGCGGCGATTGAGGCGGTGTTGAATCCTTCGGCCGCCCCTGTGCCGGCCGCGCGAACACCGGTGGCACTGACAGCAGCCGACCGTGCCCGATACCGCGGCACGTATTCGCAGGGGGCCCGCCAGATGGTGGTGGACGTCAAAGCCGATGCGCTCGTGTTGCGGCAGGGCACGCGTGAGACGCCGATGGAGCCCGTCGAGCCGCATGTGTTCACCGCCGGTGGCACACGGTACGTGTTTGTTGTGGATGACGCTGGTGCCGTGCAGTTTCTGCACTCCGGCGGCCGTTCGTGGAGGAAAGTGCAGTGAAAAAAGTCGCGCTCGGATTCGTATTTGCCTGTGTGATCGGCGTCGGCGTCTGGA
>Ga0169931_10009978_pt1 | contig 13584 bp, 14 predicted proteins | sample Kivu_15m_20L_FD_129675 | JGI IMG/M metagenome (GOLD analysis project Ga0169931, IMG submission 129675) | Freshwater microbial communities from Lake Kivu, Western Province, Rwanda to study Microbial Dark Matter (Phase II) - Kivu_15m_20L... | ecosystem: Environmental > Aquatic > Freshwater > Lake...
AAGCCAAGTCACCACACAATCCAGTTTGCAACATGCAGGCGGATACAACAACGGACAATGGTATTTGGCCACGTTTACACGAGATGACTCAAACTGGTATCTCTATGTGAATGGAAGCCAAGTGGCTACCAAAGCAGACCCTTACACAGGATCAGTGACCAACGCACAGGAACTGTGGATCGGGAGATCCGCCTTCGATGGCGGCAAATATCAATACACTGGAGATATAGGGCAAGTATTCATCTATAATGCAGTATTGACACCCACACAAATCCTGCAGAATTATAACGCAACAAAATTGACATATGGTTTATGAGTGAAGTAGATAAAAATTTAGCAGAAATACTAAACACTGATTATATTCCTGTTGTAAGTGATAAGACTGACAAACCAATCACTATTCATCAAGATGAGTCTGTGAACCCAGACGCAGATTATTCTCGCGCAAACTATTATAATCTAATAGAAAAAGGCAACGAAGCACTCGATGGTATTCTTGATGTTGCAAAAGAATCGCAACACCCAAGAGCCTATGAAGTTGCTGCAAACATGATCAAGAATCTCTCTGATGTTACAGAGAAACTTATGATCCTTCAAAAGCAGCAGCATGAATTGAAACCAAAAGAAGCGGCAGCTCTTACAAACATCAATGTGGATAAAGCAGTGTTTGTTGGAAGCACTGCAGAGCTGTTGAAGAAACTCAAAAATGAATCTGTCGACTAGAATCAAACATTATCTCGGCAACCCTCAGTTAAAACGCATCAACATGCAGTTGCAACTTACGGAAGATCAAGTCCGTGAGTTTATCAAGTGTTCTCAAGATCCAATTTACTTTATTGAAAATTATGTCAAGATTATCACACTTGATAAAGGTTTTGTGCAAATCAAACTCTATCCATTTCAGCGACAAGCAGTACAAGACATCAATGAAAATCGTCGTGTAATTGTAAAAGCGGGTCGTCAGGTCGGTAAAACGACCATGGTTGTTGGATATATTCTTTGGTATATTCTATTCAATGAAGATAAATTTGTGGCGATTCTTGCAAACAAAGCACCAACCGCAAGAGAAATTCTAAATCGTATCAAAGTCGCATATGAAGCATTGCCATTATGGATTCAACAAGGTGTTCGTGTTTGGAACAAAGGTGACATTGAACTCGAAAACAATTGTCGTGTGATGGCTACGTCTACCGCATCCAGCGCGATCCGTGGTTACTCTATCTCATTACTATATCTTGACGAATTTGCATTCGTGCCAACGAATATTGCAGACGAGTTCTTCACCTCTGTGTATCCGACTATTTCTTCTGGTGTGACGTCTAAGATTTTGATTTCTTCTACACCATGCGGAATGAATCACTATTATCGTATGTGGACAGAAGCAGTCGAAGGACAAAACGGATTCAAACATATCGAAGCCAATTGGCGTCAGGTTCCTGGAAGAAATCAGGCATGGGCTGACGAACAACGTCGAGTTCTTGGCGAAGAAAAGTTTCTTCAAGAAATGGAATGTGAGTTCATGGGATCTGCAGGAACATTATTGTCTGCAGCTGCACTCAAATCTCTTGCGTTTGTCAAACCTCATCATCTTACTGAGAACGGAATCAAGATCTATCAGGCTCCGATTCCAGAGCATGTCTATACGATTGTTATAGATACATCTCGTGGTAGAGGATTAGACTATTCTGCCTTCAGTGTAATCGATGTAACCTCAATTCCATATCGACAGGTTTGCACTTATAAAGATAATAACATCAGCCCACTGGTTTATCCATCCATCATAAAGCGCATCGGCGACTATTACAATCAAGCCTATGCTCTCATAGAAATAAACGATAACGGTCAACAGATTGTCGACTCTCTATTCGAAGATTATGAATATGAGAATATTCTTTCTACCGTAGATATGAAGGGAAGGATTGTATTGACGTGGGGATATGGAACCAAATCAAATAGAGGCGTTCGTACCACTAAATCAGTCAAGAGACTCGGTTGTTCTTTGATGAAAGGATTGATTGAGAATCAAAAACTTCTTACACAAGACTTCGATACGATCTCTGAACTCTCAACTTTTATTGCAAAGGGTGGAAGTTTCGAGGCTGAAGAAGGGTCTCATGACGATCTTGTGATGACTCTCGTTCTATTTTCATGGATGACAAATCAATCGTTTTTCTCAGAACTTACGAATATCGATATCAAAGCAAAGTTACACCAAGAACAAATGCGACAAATTGAAGAAGAACAGCTGCCAACTTTTCTCGGTGGACACATCGATGTGGATCATAATGATGGAGCATTTGTCGAAGATGGGGCTGTTTGGAAGCCCGTTTAGTCAAAACCTAGTTTTACTAAATATTGGGGTAGATTTCTCAATCTCCATTTATAGGAGCAAAAAACATGGCTTTTCAAGTATCACCAGGCGTGAATGTATCTGAAATTGACGCAACTACAGTTGTCCCAGCAGTTTCATCATCCACTGGCGCAATTGCTGGCGCATTTCAGTGGGGTCCGATCGACGTACTCCGTCAAGTTTCTTCCGAAGATGAACTCGTAGAAGTATATGGCAAACCAGACGCCAATACATTCCTACCATTCTTCACTGCTGCAAACTTTCTTTCATACAGCAACAGTCTTTTCGTATCACGTGCTGGTGCAGCAACGCAAAATTCTGCTGTTGCACTCAACGTTGATCCAGCAAGCTGCGCATCGAACGTAAAGGTAAAGAGTGAAGATCAATACTTCACAACGTTCCATCTTGCATCTAACTCAGATATTGCGTTTGCCGCACGTTATCCTGGTGCTCGCGGTAACTCGCTCAAGATTGCGCTGATTGCAAATGCAAACTCTTCAGTGTTCGATTCTGCAGCCTATCATGAATTCTTCGATGGTGCTCCAGGAACTTCAACTTGGGTTGCTGCAAATCATAACGCCGAAGCCAATGACGAAATGCATATCGCAGTCGTTGACGAAGACGGTCTATTCTCTGGAACACCAAACACGGTTCTAGAGCGTTTTGCAAATGTTTCAAAATCAACAAATGCAAAAGACGAGTCTGGCAATAGCCTTTACTATCGCGATGTTCTCTATCGTGGCTCACGATATGTTTATGCATTGGGTCAAAATAATGATACATGGGGTGTTTCAGCCAACTCAACGCATGCATTCGAAGGCGAAAATCTAACGATTTCTTTCTCACGTGGTACAGACGGTACAGTGGTTGATGGAAACGTGATGTCAGCATACGAGCAATTTAGATCAACAGAAAATGTTGATGTATCTCTTGTAATGGCTGGCGGTGGTGGCGAAACAATTGCAGAAAAGGTTATCGATATCGTGTCATATCGCCGCGATGCCGTTGGCTTTATTTCTCCAGCATATGCAAATATGATTGCTGCTTGCACAGTAACTGGAGTTATCAACTATCGCGATTCACTCCCTTCAACTTCATACGCTGTGATGGACGGCAACTGGAAGTATCAGTACGACAAGTACAACGATACCTACCGTTGGGTTCCATGTAACGGTGACGTTGCTGGTCTTTGCGCTCGTACTGACTCTGATCGTGATCCATGGTTCTCACCAGCTGGATTCAATCGTGGTCAATTGAAGAACGTAATCAAATTGATGTATAACCCAAGCCAAGCAAATCGCGACGAACTATACAAGAAGGGTATCAATCCAATCGTATCGTTCCCAGGTGAAGGTGTTGTGCTTTATGGTGACAAAACTCTATTGTCACGACCAAGTGCGTTCGATCGCATCAATGTACGTCGCTTGTTTATTGTTCTTGAGAAGGCAATCGCTCGTGCTGCAAAGGCAAGTCTCTTCGAATTCAATGATGAATTTACAAGAGCGACCTTTGTAAATCTTGTTGAGCCATTCCTACGAACGGTGCAAGGTCGTCGTGGTATCTATGACTTCCGTGTTGTTTGCGACGAAACAAACAATACTCCAGATGTCATTGATCGCAACGAGTTTGTTGGTGACATATATGTCAAGCCAGCACGTAGCATCAACTTTATCCAGTTGAACTTTGTTGCTGTCCGCACTGGTGTAGCCTTCGACGAAATCGTTGGTCGCTTCTAATAAATAGACTAGGATAAAGTCAGGAGAATAAGATGGCTTTTAATGTAAATCAATTTCGTACGCAGCTAACTGGTGATGGCGCACGTCCTAATCTGTTTGAAGTGCGACTCACGTTTCCGAACTATGCATCTCTTGGTGCTTTAGCCTCGGCAAAGTCTTCATTCATGGTGAAAACTGCTGCTCTTCCAGGATCAACGCTTGGTATGGTTACAGTTCCTTACTTCGGTCGCGAAGTCAAGGTCGCTGGCAATCGTACTTTTGCTGACTGGTCAGTAACAGTAATCAACGATGAAGATTTCTTGATTCGTAACGCAATGGAATCATGGGTTCGTGGAATCAACGACAACGTCACAAACCTACGATCAAATCGCGCAAGAACTTCTCAATCTTACGGTGTTGATGCTGAAGTGCTTCAGTTCAGCAAAGATGGAAGACAGTTGAAGAAGTATAAGTTTGTTGGAATGTTCCCAACAGATCTTGCTCAGATCGATCTCGACTGGGGTTCAAACGATACAATCGAAGAATATACAATTAACTTTGCATATCAGTATTGGGAATCGACAGATCGCGGTAGTTCAAGTTTGAGATCACCAATTGAATCTCTACTTGGCGCATAATGCGCTTGAATGGGGGAGGATCACCTCCCCCATCTATATTATGGAGTAATGCATGGCAATCAATCTATTTGGATTTCAAATCGTTCGAACAAAAGCTGAAGACGCACCACAGCAACTTCAGCCTCAAATCACTGCACCTGTTGGAGACGACGGTGCGATTGCAGTAACTGCTGGCGGATACTTTGGCACTTATCTAGATCTTGAAGCCAGTTTCAAAAACGAAAACGATCTTGTTACTCGCTATCGCGAGATGTCAATGCAGCCAGAACTTGAGTCTGCAATTGATGAAGTTGTCAACGAAGCAATTGTACACGATGTGACTGGTAAATCAGTCACAATTATTCTTGATGATCTTGAACAACCAGAAAAGATCAAAGATATGATTCGTGATGAATTTGAAAACGTGCTTCGTATGATGGACTTTTCAAACTACGGTGCAGAAATATTCCGTAACTGGTATATTGACGGTCGTTTGTTCTATCAAGTTTTGATTGACGAAAAGCAACCAAAGATGGGCATTCAAGAACTTGTACCAATTGATCCGCGAAAGATCAAAAAAGTTCGCACCATTATCAAGAAAAAAGATCCACGAACAAAGATTGATGTTGTGACTGGCGTCGAAGAGTTTTATATCTTCAACGAAAAAGCATCGCAACAAGGACAGCAAATTGTCACTTCTGTGAGCGATAGCGCAGTGAAAATTGCACCTGATGCAATCATCAACGTCAACTCAGGATTACTCGACGCAAAACGTCAAATGGTTTTGTCTTACCTTCACAGGGCAATCAAGCCCCTCAACCAGCTCCGAATGGTTGAAGACGCTGTTGTCATCTATCGTTTAAGTCGTGCTCCAGAACGTCGTGTGTTCTACATAGACGTTGGCAACATGCCTAAACTCAAGGCTGAGCAATACTTGCGCGACATTATGACAAAGTTCCGTAACAAGGTTGTCTATGACTCAGCCACAGGCGAAGTGAAAGATGATCGTAAGTTCATGTCAATGATGGAAGACTTCTGGATTCCTCGTCGTGGTGAAGGCAAGTCAACAGAAATTACAACATTACCAGCTGGTCAAAATCTTGGTGAGTTGGCAGACGTTCGATACTTCGAACAAAAACTATATAAATCATTGAACGTTCCGATTTCAAGATTAGAATCTCAGCAAGGATTTACTCTTGGTCGCACAACAGAAATTACACGCGACGAATTGAAGTTCAATAAGTTTATCGAAAGAATTCGTGGCAAGTTTACGGTTTTATTTGATGAGTTGATGAAGCGTCAGTTGGCTCTAAAGGGCATCTGTTCAATCGACGAATGGGATGTTCTCAAAGAGAAAATTCACTACGACTTCCTCAAAGACAACAACTTTACTGAATTGAAGGAATCAGAGTTGATGACAGCTCGCCTTCAATTGATGAATCAAGTCGACCCATACGTTGGAACGTATTTTTCACGTGCATGGGTCAAGAAACACGTTCTTCACTTTGATGAAGAAGGTATTGAGCGTATGGAAGCAGAACTTCAGGAAGAAAATGCTGCAGCACAGGCTGCAGGATTGCCAAGTCTTTCAGTTTCTGCGCAAAATGCAGCAATTGCTCAAAATGCAGCAATGACTGCAGCGCAAGGTCAAGCACAACCTGCTCCGCAAAACGGCGGCAGTGGTAGTCTTGATCAAGCGTTCAACTCGCAAATTAAATAAATAATGGAGAAAGAAATGAATACTATCGATATGGTCAATGCAGCATTGAGTGGCGACAAAGAAGCATTCCAAGCAGCATTTACAGCTGCAATGAATGATCGCGTCACTGATGCTTTAGAAGTGAAGAAGGTTGAGGTTGCATCTGCTTTACTAACACCACAAGAAGAAACAAATGAGATTGAAACAACTGAAGTCGAAGCTGACGGAAGCGAATCCAGCGATGGATCAGCAGAATTCGCAAGCGAAACAAACGCAGATTGATTCTACTAGAATTTCTGCGTTAGTGCGTTCTGGCATGATGAAAGCCAACGAATTGCCACGCCTCAAATTAGCGTTGCGCAAACACGCACAAGTTGGTGATATTGCTCGTTTGCCAAAACAACATCGCGATGTTCTTACAAAATACTATGATGCAACATCACGCGCTGCTATTGGATCTCAGCAAGCATTTCAAGCTGTTCGTCGTAATATCATGGCTGATGTTGAGCATGAAAACGAAAATGTATTGACAGAAGCAATTGCTGGATTCAAAGACGAAAACAATCCTCCTGTGATGATTGTTCTTCAAAGAAAGGGTATTCGCATTTTCCCTGATGGTCGTAAAGTTGCAATGTATCAAAACAAGCAACTTGGTCTTGTAATTACGATTCCATATGCTGGAACTGGCAATACTCCAGGCGAAATCATTCCTGGCGCAAATTTGCAAATGGAAGAAGTTGAAGAGATTATGGAAAGTTTAGAACATGTCGCTGCATATGCTCAGCAAGACAATCCAAAAACACTTGCAAAACATATAAAGTTTGCTGACGGTTCTAAACTCAAAGTAAGTCATGGTGCAGCAAAAGCCATTCATATGGTTCACGGTGCATTGAATGATCAAAATAAAAAGAAATTTGCTGATATGCTTACAAATCCAAAAGGCTTTGAAAAAGCAGCACACTTTGCATTGAGCAAAGTCGAATACACAATTGGTGGCAAATGAGTCTAGTATCAGAAGTTGTTCGAGAAATTATTGCTGAAGCCAATGTACAGCGCATGGGTCGTAAGAAACTCATTCGTGCTCGTGTTCGTGGCAATAAGGTTCAACGTCGTAAGGTTCTTTCAGCAGTTCCAGGTTATACTATTCGTGGTGGCAAACTCGTGCGTATTCCACCGCGCGAAAGAATGAAAAGAAAACTCGCAGCACGTCGAGCCAAAATCAAGCGTAAAGCAAAGATGGCTCGTGCTCTTATTAAAAGAAAGCGTTCGCTTAGAAAGCGCGCATCATTGGGGCTATAAAAATGAAACTAATCACAGAATCAATCGAAGAAGTAGAGATGATCACCGAAGAAAAGAACGGTGTGAAATCACTTTACATCTCTGGTCCATTCCTTGTAGCAGAAATGAAAAACAAAAACGGTCGTATGTATAAGACCGATACTCTTGCAAAAGAAGTTGATCGCTACAACGAAGAATACGTTACGAAGAATCGCGCATTTGGAGAATTGGGTCATCCAGATTCCCCATCAATCAATTTAGATCGCGTTTCTCATCTCATCACTTCATTGAAGCAAGAAGGAAATCAATGGATTGGTAAGGCTAAAATTCTTGAAACACCAATGGGTAAAATTGCTAAGTCTCTTATGGAAGGCGGTGCAACACTCGGTGTATCATCACGTGGCATGGGTTCTCTCAAAGAGATCAACGGTGTCAACGTGGTGCAAGATGACTATTATCTAGCCACAGCGGCTGATATTGTAGCGGATCCGTCCGCACCAGGTGCTTTCGTTTCAGGTATTATGGAAGGTAAAGAGTGGGTTTGGGATAACGGTAAGGTCAAGGAAATTGACATCAACGAATATTATTCTCAAATCAAGAACGCAAAGCAAAAGCAAATTGATGAGATCTCTCTGAAGATCTTTGAAAATTTCTTGTCAAAACTGTAACTTTTATAAATATAATTACTTCTTCAGGAGTCAAAACAAATGAGTAAGACACTATCAGAATCCGCTGCAGAAATCCTAAAGGCATCAATGTCTGCTGCCAAGGAACCAGCATCAAAACTACCAGCAGAGATGGATGATCTCGGCGGTCAAACACCAACAACTGCACCATCAGATATTGGCAAGAAAGCAGCTGCTGCCGCAAAGGAAGCACCAAAGCCAGCCACAAAGGGTGATGCAAAGTCTGTAAAAACACAGGCTATGGAATCAACTGAAGCCGATGAGACAACAGAAGTTGTTGCTGAAGTAACAGAAGAACCAGCAACTGAAGAAGTCGTTGCTGAAACAGAAGTCGTTGCGTCTGAAGAAGAAGTTGTCGTCGAGGCAAAGAAAGAAGATGATAAAGACGAAGAAGAAGATGAAGACGAAGACGAAGACGAAGACGAAGACGAAGAAGATGAAAAGGCAATGAAGGAAGCCTGGAAGAAAGAGATGGTGAAGAAGCACAAGGGCTCAATGGCAGAAGATGTCAATGCTCTATTCAACGGCGAATCACTATCCGAAGAATTCCGCACAAAGGCAACCACAATTTTCGAAGCTGCTGTTCAATCACGTGTTGAATCCATCGTTGAAGAAGTAATGAACGAAAACGAGGGCGTTCTCACAGAAGCAGTTGAAGCAATCAAAGAAGAAATGTCAACTCAACTCGACGAATATCTAAACTATGTCGTTGAGCAGTGGGTTGAAGACAATCAGATTGCAATCGAAACAGGTCTTCGCGCAGAACTCGTTGACGACTTCATCAATGGTCTCAAGAATCTATTCAACGAACACTACATCGAAATTCCAGAAGAGAAAGTTGATGTAGCAGAAGAACTTGCAACTCGTGTTGCTGCTCTTGAAGAAGCTGCTGCCGCTGCTGCTGCAGAAAAGGCTTCTCTAGTTGAACAACTCGGCGTTGCTAAGAAAACCGAAGCCGTTCGCAAAATTTGCGAAGGTCTAACGGAAACACAAATTGCTAAGATGATCTCGCTCGCAGAGAGCGTGGAGTTCACCACAGAAGGTGATTTTAATAGCAAGCTCGCAGTAATTCGCGAGAACTACTTCCCAGCCAAAAAATTGACAAGTGAAGTGAAGGTAATTCAAGAGACAACTGTTGAAGAACCTGAAGAAGTAGCACAAGTAAATAGTCTAATGGCACATTATGTAAAGGCAATCACAAAGACGGCTCCAAAAGCCTAATCTAATTAAGAACTCAGGAGAGTTATAAAATGTATCTAAACGAAACATATGCAAAGAAGTGGGCTCCAGTTCTTGATCACTCAGAACTCCCAAAGATCACAGATCCGTACAAGCGTGCAGTTACTGCACTCGTTCTAGAGAATCAAGAGCGTGCCCTTATGGAAGATTCACGCACAATGCAAAACCTCTGGGAAGCATCACCAGCCAACGCAGTTGGCGGCGGTATGTCACCAGTGGTCGGCTCAGAAGGTGGAATCAAGGGTTTCGACCCAATTCTCATCGGTCTAGTCCGTCGTGCACTACCAAACCTAATGGCTTACGATGTTTGCGGCGTTCAGCCAATGACTGGTCCAACAGGTTTGATTTTCGCAATGCGTTCAGTGTACGCATCTGCATCAGCACGTGGTGGTGAAGCTCTTTATCTAGAAGCCAACACAGCACACTCTGGCACAGGCGACCATACGCTAAACACAAGTGTAAACTTTGGTGAAGCAAATGATGCAATCTTCGGTCTAGCCAACACTGGTACAGGCATGGCAACATCAGCTGCAGAAGATCTAACCATGAAGTACATGGGTTTCCAGATCGACCGCGTTTCTGTTACAGCCAAGTCACGTGGCTTGCAAGCAGCTTACACGCTAGAACTTGCACAAGACCTCAAGGCAATTCACGGTCTAGACGCAGAAACAGAATTGACAAATATCTTGTCAACTGAAATTCTTGCTGAAATCAACCGCGAAGTTGTTCGTACGATCTATGCAACTGCTAACGTTGGTATCACATCTGTAACCCAAAATGTTGTCAACCTATCAAGTTCAACACTAACGGATGCAGCAGGTGGTTCATCAGGTCGCTGGCAGGTTGAGAAGTACAAGTCACTTCTATTCCGCATCGAACAAGCAGCTAATAAGATCGCCAAAGACACACGTCGTGGCAAGGGCAACATGCTCATCGTTTCAACCGATGTTGCATCAGCTCTCGCAATGACAGGTCTTCTTGACTACAACTCTGCTCTAAGCAACAACACAAACCTAACAGTTGACGATACAGGCAATACCTTCGCAGGTACGCTATTCGGACGCTTGAAGGTCTATGTTGACCCATATTCTGTACAAGGTTCAGACTATGTGGTTGTAGGCTACAAGGGAACAAATGCTTATGATGCTGGCTTGTTCTACTGCCCATACGTCCCACTACAGATGGTACGTGCAATTGATCCAACAACCTACCAGCCAAAGGTCGGCTTCAAGACTCGTTACGGTCTCGTTGCAAATCCTTTCGCAACTGGCTCAGGCAATGGAACAATTGAAGATGGTAAGAACTACTACTATCGTAAGTTCCGCGTTCTAAACGTCAATCAATAATTGATGTGAAAACAATTTGCCAAATTCATAACAATAATAAGGCAAAGTGACTCGGGGGTGGATTCGAAAGGATCCACCCCCTTTTTTATTTCCCCTAAATAGTTGATATGGCTACGATAGTTTTTCTATCTGATCTGAAAGACCTGCGAAAACAAAAAGAGCAGGAGCTGAAATATTATTCACAGAGACTGGAAGAATTGAATAAAAAGTTATTTTTTATTCGTAAAGAAATTGAACTGACGAATTTTATTATTGATCTGATTGAAAACGAAAAGATCACAGATTTACGGAAATTTATAGATGACAGCAACAACACGTGCACCGACAAATAAAGATTTGTTGCAAAGTACAAAGTTTAGAGTGACGTTTGATCGTTTACCAGCAACAACATACTTCTGTCAAACTGCTAACTTTCCAGGAGTTTCACTCACTGAAATTCCACGCCAAACTCCATTTGTAGATCTGTATATTCCTGGCGAAAAGATTGTATATGACACATTCAACATTACGTTTCTTGTTGATGAAGATCTGCGCGCATGGAGCGACATTCATGATTGGATTCGCGCAATCACGTTCCCAACAGATTTCAAAGAGTATATGGATTTACAAAGATTAGATCGTGGTCCACTCTTTCGTAAAGAGTACAATAACAAGCCACAGTATAGCAATGCAATATTGACATTGTATACAAACAAAAATAATGCAAACTTTCGCATCAAGTTTATTGATCTTTTTCCAACATCGCTTTCGACGATTTTATTTTCTTCGCAAGACTCTGCAGAGAATGTTGTTACAGCAGATGCGACTTTCCGATTCTCTTACTACGAATACGAAAGAGTCTAGATATTAATTCTTGAGATTTCGTTCATACCGAACATACTCATTATACTGGTGCAATCCTTGTAAGACAAATCTTGCACTGAGTTGTCTTTTGATTCCGAATAATGTATAATTCGATGTATGAAATTAGAAACACCTCCGCTTGAAGAATTGATGATGCAATGGGAAAAGGATTCCGAAGTTGATACAACGGAACCTGGCAAAGAGATCCTACGCATTCCAATCATTCATAACAAGTATAACAAATATCTTTCTCTGCATAATCTTGCTGCAAAACGTGCAGCACTTGAGTTCGACAAACTCAAAAAACTCAAGTGGATGTACTATAGTGGTAAACTAGACAAAGAAGAATTAGAAAAACTTGGTTGGGAACCGTTTAGATTTACACTCAAATCAGACATGCAAGTTTATCTTGATGGCGATGATGATCTAACTAAACTCAAACGTAAAAAAGCCTATCACGAAGAAGCAGCAGCCTTTTGTACTAACGTGATGAAAGAATTGAACAATCGCACTTGGCAGTTGAAAGAATATATGGGTTGGGAAAAGTTCATTCAAGGTGCTCGATGATTGAGCACGTCGTTGTTGAAAAAGTAAATAACATTTATGTCCAAGTGACAGCAGAACCTGACATTTTACAAGAGATGTCAGAGTTTTTTACATTTTCAACTCCAGGATATCAATTCAGTCCAGCGTTTCGAAACAAATACTGGGATGGAAAGATAAGATTACTAAATCTAAATACTCGACAGATATATTTGGGACTTGTTCCGTATATCAAAAAGTTTTGCAAAGACACCAACAGAACCTGTGAGTATATCGATGAAGACAAAGAAGTTTATCCAATCGACACAAAAAATCTTGCAAGTGCTCTCTCCCTTCCGCTGGAGCCAAGAGATTATCAGTTACTTGCATCTAGCGTCGGACTTACAAAACGACGAACTGTACTTATATCGCCCACGGCATCAGGCAAATCGCTAATCATCTATATGATGATTCGCCACTTACTGAATAGTGGGAAGAAACGAGGATTGTTGATTGTTCCCACAATCAATCTCGTCACTCAGATGCATTCTGATTTTTCAAACTATTCTAGCAACAACGGTTGGGATGTAGAGAAATACTGCCAGAAAATTTATGGCGGTGAGAGCAAAATTCCAGACAGTGATCTAATAATCTCTACTTGGCAGTCAATCTACGACATGCCAAAAAAATATTTTTCTCAGTTTGATTTTATCATCGGCGATGAAGCACACACATTCAAAGCCAAGTCACTGACAAGTATTATGACCAAACTCATCAACTGTGATGTGCGTGTTGGTACAACTGGAACATTGGATGATAGCAAGGTCAATAAGTTAGTTCTTGAGGGACTATTTGGTCCTGTATTCAAGGTAATTAGCACTAAAGAACTAATTGAACGCAAGCAACTCGCAAACTTCAACATCAAGTGCATTGTGCTCAAATACCCAGAGCCTGTATGTAAAGCAATGAAAGGTTTTACATATCCTGATGAAATGAACTTTCTGACACAGCATGAAGGAAGAAATCATTTCATACGAGATCTTGCAATCAATCTCAAAGGAAATAGTCTGATTTTATTTACTTATGTCGAAAAACACGGTAAGATATTATATGACTTGATATTAGAGAAGGCTGGCAATCGCAAAGTCTTTTTTATTCACGGTGGAGTTGAAGCAGAAGATCGCGAAGCAGTGAGACATATCACTGAACAGGAAAACGATGCGATCATTGTAGCGAGTTATGGAACGTTCTCAACAGGTGTGAATATTCGTAACCTACATAATATAGTG
>Ga0169931_10009979_pt1 | contig 13583 bp, 12 predicted proteins | sample Kivu_15m_20L_FD_129675 | JGI IMG/M metagenome (GOLD analysis project Ga0169931, IMG submission 129675) | Freshwater microbial communities from Lake Kivu, Western Province, Rwanda to study Microbial Dark Matter (Phase II) - Kivu_15m_20L... | ecosystem: Environmental > Aquatic > Freshwater > Lake...
ACTGTGGCACGGAATGCCTAGTGTTGCTACCACCCCGATGATCCACATGCCTGGAGCTGGTGCGGTTGCCCGCATGCAAGCCCTCGGGACTGGAATGACCTTCGAGCACCTGCACAACTAAGAGGTGCCTCGATTCGGAATTTGGGTAGGCGCCGCGAGCCTTGGGCTCGCGGTGTCCTGCCAGCCCGAACAACCCTTTTGGGAACCTTCAGCGCCTGTGGCGCTGGAGCAACCAGGTCATTTTCCGCAACCCGCCACGTGGTCTTCAGGAATAGAGCCAACCGTAGCGAGTGTGCGCCTCGGCGAACTTCTATTTAACGACCCCGAACTCTCTGCCGACGACAGCGTGTCGTGCGCAAGCTGCCACCTACGCGAAGCCGCATTTTCGGATCCAGGAATGCCTGTAAGCACCGGGGTCTACGGACGGAGCGGCAGGCGGAACACCCCTGCCATACAGAACGTACGGTGGACCCCCTTTTTTATGTGGGACGGAGGTATTACCCACCTCGAGGTCATGCCCATGGCTCCCATCACGAATCCTGCAGAGCACGACCTGACGCTATGGGAGTTTGTGCGAAGGGCTCAACTGCACTATCCGAATGAACTGTATGAAGCATTTGGCACTGATTCCGCAACGAGCCAACTTGTTATGCGCGCTCTAGCCCACTACATGATGACGCTGGTGAGCGCCAATGCTCCATTTGACCAGGTTGCCCGAGGCGAACGGGCTTTGACCTCCAATGAGCTTGAAGGCAAGGTAGTTTTTGATCGTCACTGTGCGGACTGCCACACGGGACCGCTCCAGACCAATTGGGGCTTTGGCTACCACGGAACACCTCCGGCGGTTCCGGCCGATTCAGGGCGCTACAAAGTAAGTCTCAACCCGGGAGATATGGGATTCATGCGGGTTCCTTCGCTGCGAAACTGGGCATTTACCCCACCCTACATGCACGACGGCCGGCATGCTTCGCTGGACGAAGTACTGGCCGATTGGGAGCTTGCGTCGGGGACCATTTTGAGCGCGATTGACCGCAACGTCCTCAAGCAGTTTTTATACACCTTAAATGACTCAAACTATGTACAATAAATGGTCGTTGTGGACCGCATTGATGATTGCTGCACTTACCCCGATCCGCACGCAGGCATGCGACGCCTGCGGCTGCGGCCCTGGAGCCGCCTTTTTGCAGGCCATGCCTCCGTTTGGCCGGCGTAGTGTGGACCTCAGCAGCAGCATACGATGGGGCCGCAGCGAATTTCTGCCCAACGCGGCCCTGCGCTACCAGCATTCCTTGGGCGAGCGGACGGCGGTTTGGGCACAGGTTCCGGTGAGCGGGGCCTACTACCGCGGCTACTGGTCTGACGGAACCTACGCAGAGCACCTTCTCGGAGGGCTGGGCGATCCCAATTGGGGGGCAATGCGCCGATGGAAGCTCGCGAATGGCCAAATTCAAGCTGGTGCATGGATTGGCGTGCCGATTGGCGCCTACCGCGCGCGCAGCATTCAAGGCACACTGCACCCCTCGGGCTACCAGCCGGGCAACGGGGCTTTCTCGGGCGGAATCTGGTCCAACCTATGGCTCGGATCTACGGAGCGGGCTTGGCTCTATTCGGCCCAAGCTACAGCTAGTCTGCGCAACGAATACGGAACTGCCCGTCCGGCGAGTGCTTCATTTCAGGCACTTAGGGTACACGGGCGCGAAACCGAGCATTCCGCTCATCGCCGCGCCGCGGGGCTTGCCGCCAGCTGGACCGCCGCAAATGAAGCCGGAAATGCCGTTGTCGCTGGCGCCGCATTACAGCTTCAGGCCGTGGTCATGACCCAGCATATCACCACCAAGGGAATGGCTACCGCCCAAGTCCAGGGAGTTCTTCTGCAGTCAGGAGATCCACGCTTTCGCCAATGGGTGGGCGTGAGTGTTCAGTTTTTGCGGTTTGTGCCCAAGCGCACACGACCAAGAGCTGGCATTGCCGATCTTTAGATCATGAGTGAATTTTGGAACCAACGCTTCGCCGAAGCGGAATTTGCCTACGGCGATGCCCCGCACGTGAGCGTGCACGAGCAGTTCAGCGCTCCTGGCTCGGGCCGCGTGCTCTGTTTGGCCGAAGGACAAGGCCGCAATGCGGTGTACCTCGCTAGCTTGGGTTACGAGGTTACGGCGTTGGACTTCAGCGAGGTGGGCCTTGAGCGCGCCCAGGAATTGGCGTCGCGCCATGGGGTCGCAATTCACAGGCTTCAAGCGGATTTGAGCACGTACGAATTTGAGCCCCAGGCCTGGGACGGAATCGTCTCCATTTTTGGCCACCTGCCAGCGCCCGTGCGCGCTCGGGTCCATGCCCAACTTCGTGGGGCGCTCAAGCCCAGCGGTTGGCTGCAGCTCGTGGGCTACCACCCAAAGCAGCTCGAGTACGCCACGGGCGGACCGCAAGAGCCCAGCATGCTGTACACCGTTGACGTTCTCAAGGCGGAACTCGGGGAAGGTTGGACCTTTGACGTCGCCGAGGTCGTAGAACGCGAACTCGAAGAAGGGCCCTACCACCGCGGTATGTCGGCCGTCGTTCACCTCTTGGCCACACGCCCGTAACTAGCAACCAGCAACCAGCAACTCAAATGACTGACCTCGATATTGCCCGTTCCGTTACCCCCCTACCCATAGGGGAGATTGCTTCGCGACTCGGAATCAACCCCGAGTTCCTCGAGCCCTACGGCCGCACCAAAGCTAAAATTCCGCTCGAGGTCCTGCGCGAGCCCCAAGGGCAGATGGTGCTGGTGACGGCGATTAGCCCGACTATGGCGGGTGAAGGCAAGACGACGGTCACGGTGGGCCTGACCGACGGACTCAACCGCATTGGGGAGCGGGCGGCAGCGGCGCTGCGCGAGCCCTCTCTGGGGCCGGTCTTTGGCATCAAGGGCGGAGCCGCCGGGGGCGGCCGGTCGCAGGTTATTTCGATGGAAGACATCAACCTGCACTTCACCGGCGACTTTGCGGCGGTAGAGAAGGCCAACAATTTGCTGGCCGCACTGATCGATAACGACGTGCAGCGCAAAAACCGCGTCGGGCTCGACCCCCGGACCATCGTGTGGAAGCGCGTGATGGACATGAACGACCGCGCCCTGCGTACACTCGTCATCGGGCTGGGCGGCAAGGCGGGCGGGGTTCCGCGCGAAAGCGGATTCAACATCACTGCGGCCTCTGAAGTAATGGCCATTTTGTGCATGAGCCGCGACCTCGACGACCTGAAGGAGCGTTTTGCGCGCATCTACCTGGGCGACACCTGGGACCGCCAGCCGGTGTTTGCGGCTGACCTCAAAGCCCCCGACGCAATGGCGATTTTGATGCGCGACGCCATTAAGCCCAACCTCGTGCAAACGCTTGAGGGCAACCCAGCCATTTTACACGGCGGACCTTTTGCCAACATCGCCCAAGGAACCAACTCGCTGATTGCTACGCGAATGGCGCTGGGCTATGCCGACTGGGTCGTAACCGAAGCGGGATTTGGTGCGGACCTGGGCGCCGAGAAGTTCTTAAACCTCAAGAGCCGCGCAGGAGGCCTGAAGCCCTCGGTCGCGGTGCTCGTCGCAACCGTTCGGGCCCTAAAGTACCACGGGGGCGTAGCGCTGACCGACCTGGGAACGCCCAACGCGGAGGCGGTGGTCCGCGGAAGCGCCAACCTCTCCAAGCACATTGAGAACTTGCAGTCGTTTGGGCTTCCAGTGGTCGTGGCGATCAACGCGTTTGCCGCCGACACCTCCGAAGAGCACGAGGCGATTCGCCAGGCGGCGTCGGCCTACGGTGTCAATGCCGTCCTCAGCGAGGGCTGGGCCCACGGCGGAGCCGGAACCGCCGAACTCGCCCGCGCCGTGGTGGCCGCGTCGAGGGGTCCGGTTGCCCCAAAGTTCACCTACGAACTCAGCGACTCGATGGAAGAAAAAATCGTCAAGATCGCCACCCAGATCTACGGGGCCGACGGCGTGGTCTTTGCTCCTGCCGCTCGCGCTTCGATGAAGCGAATGGCAGAAATTGGTCTCGGCGAACTGCCCGTGTGCATGGCCAAGACCCAAAAGTCGTTTACCGACAACGAGAAAATTTTGGGGCGTCCCTCGGGGTTTGATGTCACCGTGCGCGGACTCGAGGTCAGCGCTGGGGCAGGATTCGTGGTTCCGCTCCTCGGCGACATGCTGCGAATGCCTGGATTGCCGGAGGTACCGGCGGCCGAACACATGAAAATTGACGGCGCAGGGCGCATTGAGGGGCTGAGTTAATTGAATTAAACATGTTTAAACACGTTAAATGCGTACCTTTGGCTCATGAACATTGTTGCTTTCGGCGCCTCATACAGCCGCACCTCCATTAACCGCCAGTGGGCGGAACACGTCGCCCGCCAACTTCCGGGTGCCGGCGCGGTCCGTGTACTCGATTTAAACGATTACGATTTGCCGGTGTACACGGTGGAACGAGAGCAGGAACTGGGAATTCCCGAAGCGGTGGGCCAGTTCGTCGCGGAGCTTCAGGCGGCAGATGCCGTAGTCGTTTCGTTTGCGGAATACAACGGTTCCTACACGGCCGGATTTAAAAACTTGTTTGATTGGGCGTCGCGCCACACGCTTAAAATGTTTGAAGCGAAGCCCACGGTACTGCTGTCGGCGGCTCCGGGTCCGCACGGCGGACTCACGGTGCTTCAGTCGGCGGTGGAGCGGTTTCCGCGCCACGGTGCTGAGGTTGTGGGCAGTATGGCGTTGCCCCGGTTCAAAGAAACGTTTCACCCGGAGCAGGGCATTGTCGACGAGGCGCTGCGCGCCGAGCTCGAGAGACTGCTCGCGCAGTTTGCGGCCGCGGTAGCGGTTCCGCGCCAAGGTTAAGTATGGCGCGCATTCTCGCGGTAGGCACGCACCCCGACGTGATGGCGGTCGTCGAACGACTGCTTCGCAGCCAACCCGGCTGGGAGCCCCAGGTTGAGATGTGCGCTTCGGATGCACTGGCTTCCTTGCGCAGCGTCGGCGGATTTGATGTGCTGCTGTTGGGCGCCGGACTGAGTTCCGAGGAAGAATCGGCGCTGCATACGGCGGCGGGAGCGCTGGTACCGAAGGTTCCCGTGGTTGCCCACTACGGCGGCGGGAGCGGACTACTTTTCGCCGAGGTTTGGGGGGTGCTGGGGCGCTGATTTGCGGGCGTTACCTAACTTTCGCCCATGAATCCTACCCCCCTCCACATCATTTTGGTGCATGTGCCCGTCGCGGCACTGCTCTTTGGGGCGCTTAGCCTCAAAATCGGAACCTTTTGGAAGTCCCGTCCCGCCCAAATCTTGGGCTACGCGACCATTTTTGGCGGAATCCTGGCCGCCTTCGCCTCTGGCGCGACCGGCGAAGAAGCCGAGGAGGCGCTTGAGGCCTTGGGCGGATTCTCGCACGAGCTCATTCACGCCCACGAAGAGGCAGCCGAAGGCTTCATGTTTGGAATTTGGTCGCTCGCGGCCGTTGCCCTGATCGGGTTTGTGCTCTTGCTGCGCAACCACGCTAAGGCCACCCTCTTCGCGTGGATCGTTCTGATTTATGCGTCGATCGTGTCGTTGGGCGGAATTCGCGTAGGCTACCTCGGCGGCCAAATTAGCCACCTCGAGGCCTACGACCAATCGGAGGCAGTGCCCGCGGAGGGTCACGATGAAGATTAAGTTCGCGGCCTTTGCCCTCGCGGCGAGCCTTGGCGCCGGCGCCCAAATCGCCAATCCGGGATTTGCCGACAGCACTACCGGGGTGCGCATCGACAAAGTTCACCTGTCGGGCTACCTCGACACCTACGTGGGCCTGGGTCCGCGCACCGCAGGAAGCATGCCCTACATGGTCAGTTCGGCGCGAATTGGCGAAGTCAACGTCAACTTGGCCGCGCTCGACCTGCGCTACCAATCGGACCGAGTTCGCGCACGAATTATGCCCGGCTGGGGCACCTACATGGACGCGAACTATGCCCCTGGCGAGCCGAAGGTGGTGGAGGCCAGCGCTGGGTTCCGCCTCAAAACCCGCCGCGAGGTGTGGGTCGACGCGGGAATTCTTGGTTCACCATTCACCAACGAGAGCGCCATTTCCAAGGACCACTTGATGTACACGCGGTCGATGGCGGCGGAATACGTTCCGTACTACCTCAGCGGGGTGAAGTTGAGCTACCTGCCGAGCGAGCGCTGGAACTGGTACGCCTACCTCGTCAACGGGTGGCAGCAAGTGCGCGACCAGGTGCGCGGACCGGCACTTGTGCTGCAGTCTGAGTTTCGTCCGTATGCCAACACGCTGGTGAACGGCAACCTTTACTTGGGCCGAGAGGCGAACACCGTGGGCCAAGTGGGACTGCGCGCGTTTGCCGACCTCTACGTGGTGCGCCAAATTGGTACCCGCTGGCGGACGACCGCCGACGCCTACGTGGGGCGCCAGCAAACCCCGGAAGGCCCGCGCTGGTGGGCCCAAGCCAACCTCATCGCCGAGCGACGCCTTAGTGATACCTGGCGGGCCTCAGGTCGATTGGAGTACCTGCACGATCCCCACAACGTAGTGGTGGCCTACGACCGGGGCTACCCGGGATTTCGCACCGCCGCGTCCTCGCTCGGCCTCGCCAAGTACCTTGACCACGGCCTACTTCGCCTCGAATCCCGCCTATTTTACAGTGCCAACGACAGCTACCCAACGCCCGGTTTGGGCAAGGTGGCCAGATGGGGCGTCGCGAGCTATACGGTCTGGTTCTAAAAACCAAGCCCCGCCTTGCGGCAGGGCTCAATTTTTTAAATTCGGTTTTATCCGAACGATTGCGGGCGGCTAAATTTCGGTTTTAACCGAATTTCAAAAACTTAAGCGCGGTCCGCGTCCATGACCTTGGCCCACGCCGCCACGAAATCGTGAACGAACGTGTCGGCGCCGTCGGCGCAGGCGTAGACCTCGGCTACCGCACGAAGCTCTGAATTCGAACCAAACACCAGGTCGGCACGCGTGCCGGTCCACTTGACGGCTCCGGTCTTGCGGTCGCGGCCTTCGAAGTGGTCTTGGTGCGGGTTGGTCGACTTCCACTCAGTGCCCAGGTCGAGCAGGTTGGTGAAGAAGTCGTTGGTCAGCTTGCCGGGCTGGGTGGTCAATACGCCGGTGGCGCTGCCGTCCCAGGTGGCGCCGAGCACGCGCATTCCGCCCACGAGCGCCGTCATTTCGGGCGCGGTGAGGTTGAGCAGCTGGGCCTTATCGACGAGCAGGTGCTCGCCCATGGCGCCGTTGTAACCCTTGTGGTAGTTGCGGAACCCGTCGGCTACCGGCTCCAGGACCGCGAACGAATCGACGTCGGTATGCTCCTGGGTCGCGTCGGCACGGCCCGGGGTAAACGGAACCTTCACGTCGCGGCCGGCATCCTTGGCGGCTTTTTCGATGGCGGCGCAGCCTCCGAGCACGATGAGGTCCGCCATCGATACCTTGGTGGCACCGGCGGCGTTGAATTGCTTTTGAATGCCCTCGAGCACGTCCAGCACCTTGTGCAGCTGGGTGGGGTGGTTCACCGCCCAGTACTTCTGGGGCGCGAGGCGCAAGCGTCCTCCGTTGGCACCACCGCGCATGTCGCTTCCGCGGAAGGTCGAAGCCGAAGCCCAGGCCGTGGTTACGAGCTCCGCTACGCTCAAGCCAGACGCCAGCAGCTTGCCCTTGAGGGCAGCCACGTCGGCATCGCTCACCGTGGGGTAGTCGACGGCGGGGATGGGGTCTTGCCAGATCAGGACCTCTGCAGGAACCTCTGGTCCTAAGTAGCGGTGGCGCGGCCCCATGTCGCGGTGCGTGAGCTTGAACCACGCACGGGCGAACGCGTCAGCGAACTCTTCGGGATTCTCGTAGAAGCGGCGCGAGATTTTCTCGTAGGCCGGGTCAAAACGCAGCGCCAAGTCGGCGGTCGTCATGACGGGCTGGTGGGTCTTGCCGGCTACGTGGGCGTCGGGTACGGTTCCGGCTCCGGCATCGCCCTTGGGCTTCCACTGCCACGCCCCTGCAGGGCTCTTGGTCAACTCCCACTCGTAGCCAAAGAGGTTCTCGAAGTAGTTGTTGCTCCATTTTGTGGGCGTCGTCGTCCATGCGCCCTCAAGGCCGCTGGTCGTCGTGTCTTCTGAGTGGCCTTTGCCGTGGGCATTCTTCCATCCTTGGCTCATCCCTTCCATCGCAGCACCGGCGGGCTCGCGGCCTACGAGGCCGGGGTCGCCGGCTCCGTGCATCTTACCGAAGGTGTGTCCACCGGCCACAAGGGCCACGGTTTCTTCGTCGTTCATGGCCATGCGCCCGAAGGTTTCGCGCACGTCGCGCGCCGAGGCGAGCGGATCAGGATTACCGTTCGGACCTTCTGGGTTGACGTAGATAAGACCCATTTGAACGGCTCCGAGCGGATTCTCAAGGTCGCGGTCGCCGGCGTAGCGCTCGTCACCGAGCATTTCGGTTTCGGAACCCCAGTAAATATCCTCTTCTGGCTGCCACACGTCGGCGCGGCCTCCGCCAAAACCAAAGGTTTTAAAGCCCATGGTTTCGAGGGCCACATTGCCCACGAGCACAAACAGGTCAGCCCACGAAAGCTTGCGGCCGTACTTCTGCTTGATGGGCCAAAGGAGCAAACGCGCCTTGTCGAGGTTTCCGTTGTCTGGCCAGCTGTTGAGTGGCGCAAAACGCTGCGTTCCAGTGCCTGCACCACCGCGTCCGTCGGCGATGCGGTAGGTTCCGGCGGCGTGCCAAGCGAGTCGAATAAAGAACGGACCGTAGTGGCCGTAGTCGGCGGGCCACCAATCCTGCGAGTCGGTCATCAGGTCCGCGAGGTCCTTTTTCACCGCTGCGAGGTCGAGGGTCATGAATTCTTTGGCGTAGTCAAAGTCGGCACCCATTGGGTTCACCTTCTCGTTGTGCTGGCGCAAAATGTTGAGCTTTACGCTGTTGGGCCACCAATCTTTATTGGTTTTTCCGCTTCCGGCGGCGGCGAGCGTACGCTCGCTCGTGAATGGGCACTTGCCCGTGCTTTGAGTATGGTCCATAATAGGGTTGGTCGTGACGTTAAACGGTCTTATCAGAACCCCAAACCTAGCACATTGTTTCATTTTTTTCGCCTTTGGCCGATAGTTTTTACCTATCGTTAACAATGTGGCGGAACCTTCGGTCGCAGCGCGTACTTTTCACCGATGAATCCCGCTGTAGACACCCTATTAGAAGACGCCCCGCGCTGGAATCCCGAACTTCAGTTTCTGCGAGCACTGGTGCTGCAGGCTCCGCTCGTCGAAGAAGTCAAATGGGGCCAGCCCTGCTACACCTACGAGGGGCGCAACATCCTCATTTTGGGCGGATTCAAAAACTATTTTGTGCTTTCGATCATTAAGGGGGCGCTGATTCCCGACCCGCAGGGACTCCTATCCAAGCCGGGCCCAAACAGCGTCGAGGGCCGGTGGATGAAGTTTACGTCGATGGCCGAGGCAGAGGCCGCGGCGCCCTTCGTACTCGATTATGTGCTCTCGGCCATTGAGGCCGAGCAGCGCGGACTGCGCATCGAGAAGCCGGCGAACGAGTTTGAGGTGCCAGCCGAGCTCGAGGCCGCCTACGAGGTGACACCCGGGCTGCGCGAAGCGTTTGAGGCACTTACCGTGGGCCGCCAACGCGCCTACCTCATGTTTTTCACCGCCGCCAAGCAGTCGGCGACGGTCTCGGCGCGCATCGAAAAATTCACCCCACGCATTCTGCGCGGAAAGGGCATGAACGACTGCGTATGTGGGCACAGCCAAAAAATGCCGGGCTGCGACGGGAGCCATAAAATGTACCCCGGGTCCGTTACCTGCTAAACCCGCTCCTTCCTCACGTAACCTCGGGCCACTAATCCACACACTTGTGGACCAATTCTTGATGCGATCCCTCGCGCATTCCAACACGAAACGAACGCATCTAACCAGCCGACCATGCACCTCCCCATCCTGAACGACATCCTTATCCTACTGGGCTTCTCGGTGTTCATCGTGCTGCTCTTGCACCGATTGCGCCTTCCCTCCATCATCGGATTTCTGATCACCGGAGTTGTCATTGGCCCCTACGGGCTCAGTTTGGTCACAGCGGTGCACCAAGTCGAAATTTTAGCTGAAATTGGCGTCATTCTCCTCCTTTTTGTCATTGGAATGGAGCTTTCCCTCAAGCAGCTCGCGGCAATCAAGCGCACCGTATTTCTGGGCGGATTTACCCAGGTATTCGGCACCGTGGCCGTCACCTCCGCCGTGTACTACCTGCTTGACCATAGTTGGCAGGAATCCGTATTTGTTGGCTTTCTCTTCTCCCTTTCCAGTACTGCCGTCGTGCTGAAAACACTTCAGGACCGGCGCGAAATAAGCTCGCCCTACGGGCGCAACGCCTTAGCCATCTTGATCTTTCAGGACCTTATTGTGGTCCCCATGATGCTGTTTACGCCCATTATGGCCAACGGCAGCGACCAAGTTGGACGCGAAATTCTGGTGCTGCTGGCCAAAACGGCAGGTGTGCTCCTGGCCACGTGGATCTTGGCCCGCTATGCCGTTCCACCACTACTACATGCTGTCGCCAAAACCAACAGCAAGGAACTCTTCCTGCTTCTTACACTCACGTTGGGATTCGCCGTAGCCTTTATCACCTCAGAAGCCGGCCTATCGTTGGCCCTTGGCGCCTTCATTGCCGGATTGATTATCTCGGAATCCGAGTACAGCCACCAAGCAACCAGCGTCATCCTTCCGCTTCGGGAACTATTTACAAGCTTCTTTTTCATCTCAGTGGGCATGCTCCTGGATTGGCAATTTTTTGCCAAACACCTCGAGATCATCGGGCTCCTTTTGCTCCTGCTCTTCTTTGTGAAGTCCCTACTTGCCGCTGCAGCCGTCGCCGTACTTCGCTACCGTGCGCGTACCGCCATTCTTACCGGCTTGGCACTTTTTCAGGTTGGCGAATTCGCCTTCATCCTTTCCCGAGTTGGGATACAAGCTGGTCTGATGGATGAAGTGATTTACCAGTACTTCCTCTCGGTCTCCATCGCCTCGATGCTTCTCACGCCGTTTGTTATTATCGGGTCGGAATTTCTGGCGAAACGCGTACTTCGGGTGAGCAAAACCCTTGGCTTATCGGAACGTCTGGATCGTTGGGCGCGGAGTGATGAAGCGCATACCCCAAGCGAAATGAAGCACCACCTTGTGGTAGTCGGTTACGGCATTAACGGCCGGAACGTCACGCGAGCGGCCAAAGCCAACGGTATTCCTTTTGTGGTCGTGGAATTAAGTGCGGACTTGGTTCGCGCCGAACGAAGCCAAGGGATTCCCATGATTTTTGGCGACGCAAGCCAGGAACACATTCTTGAAGCCGCCCACGTTGCGCAAGCCCGCACGGTCGTGGTGGCCATATCGGACCTCGCCGCCACCAAGGCAATTGTGGTCACCGTGCGCCACCTGGCCCCAAACGCCTACATCGTGGTGCGTACCCGATACGTCAACGAAATCGCAGACTTCAAATCAATCGGGGCCGACGACGTCATTCCCGAAGAGTTCGAGACGTCCATCCAAATTTTTCACCGGGTCCTTCAAACGTTTTTGTTGCCCGAAGCACGAATTGCGCATCTTATCGACAAAGTGCGCCAGGACAACTACGGGCTGCTTCAAACCGGCACGCACGCTTCCAAGGCCGAAGGCGACTCGGGTGTTTCACGCTTGGTAACGTGTTTGGAGGTTCCAAAGTCCGCTACGGAATTAACGGGCTGTTCAGTTGCCGAACTTGGCCTGAAGGCCAAGTTCGGAGTGCACCTAATGGGAATTCTTCGCAACGGGGAAATGCTTGATTTCGGCACGGCCAACGCCCAACTTCAACCGGGCGATACCGTGTACATCCTTGGCGAACCCCAAGGCATTGACCGCTTCCGCCACGCGCTACTTTGAGCCATTCTCGTTCCATAACCCACTAAAACTCGTTTTGACTCGCTTCGAACGCAAAAATGCCCGCCTCAGTTGAGGCGGGTAGTCAATTAAAATGCTGATTTTCAGCGGATATAGCGGGATTTTTATCGCTCTACTCAAAAGATCCCGTGCACAGGGATGTCTTCAGAAAAAGAAACCCGCCGGCGCGATCGCGCCGCCTAGCTTTTTTCCTCCTGCCCGCGTTCGAGCAAGCTCGACGCGATCATACACAAAAAAACCCGCAGCATGTGCTGCGGGTTTCTTAGTTTCTGGCGGAGAGAGCGGGATTCGAACCCGCGATACAGTTTCCCATATACGCACTTTCCAGGCGCGCTCCTTCAACCACTCGGACACCTCTCCAGGGTGTGCCCCAAGCCCAGAATAGGGCTGTGGAATGCAGGGCGGCAAAGATACGCCGAGCATCAGGACTTCTGCGTGCAAACTGACATTATGACGGCCACTTGAACTAAAGAGAACGAAGGAATACAAATTGCGTTACTACCTGCATGACTTGGACTGCCGAAGACTTAGCTAGGGCTTGGGGCCGTGCCCTACCAATAGAAGACTACCTTGACGACCTTTTGGGAACCACCCCTGCCGACGACGATCCTTATGCTAAATATTTAGTTATCAACCAGCAAAGGGTCAAACGCTTAACCCAACGTCTACGGCTGGAGCCCGAAACCGAAGTGGCCGCCCTCAACGCCAAACCCGGAACCAAGTGGTTGATTTTAAGCGAACATTGGTGTGGTGACGGCGCCCAGATCATCCCTGTCCAGGCAGCAATCGCACGGGCAAGCAACGGACGCATTACGGCCCGAGTGCTGTTCCGCGACCAAAACCTTGAGCTGATGGATCAATTTCTGACCAACGGCGGGCGCAGCATCCCAAAAACCATCCAACTGAATGATTCGTTTGATTTAGTTGCGAATTGGGGCCCTCGGCCAGCGGAGGCTCAAGAATTGGTGCTCCGCATCAAGTCAGACCCGGACCGCGCGCACACCTACAACGAGGAACTGCACAAATGGTACGCAGTCAACCGCCAGCAGGCCTGCCAAGAAGAACTACGTCTATTGCTCGGAAAGGGGTAACTCAATCTAGTCCCGCTCCCCGGCCCAGCTGGCAGACCAAGCAGCAGACTGGGCATCTGGCTCAAGGGCCAGCACCAGCATCATCTTGACCACCGCGGCCTCGAGGGTCATTCCACCGGACTCCCATACGCCCGCGTCCTGGATCACTTTGCCCGAAGCGTAGTTGGACGGAGCGGTCGACGCCGCGCGGCACTGCGACACGTGGGCCAAGCGCACGCCGTGGGCACCCGCTTCAGCGAGCACGCCAGCCAGCCAGGGCCATGAGGGGGCATTGCCGCTGCCCAAGGTTTGCAAAATCACACCTTGGGCTCCGCTACCCAAAAGCATGGCGCGCAGGGCGGCTTCAGTCATTCCGGGGGTAAGGGTTGCGACGGCCACGTTCGGTACCAAGTCACGGCGTCGTCCTTCGCTGAGGTCTGGCTGCCACAAGCGCTTGCGGTGCAGCACCAGTTCGACTCCGCTTCGGCCCAATTCAGGGTAGTTGGGGCTGTGAAACGCGTCGAATTGACGCGCGGAATGCTTGTACACCCGGTTTCCGCGAAAGAGGCGGTTCTCAAAAAACAC
>Ga0169931_10009980_pt1 | contig 13581 bp, 12 predicted proteins | sample Kivu_15m_20L_FD_129675 | JGI IMG/M metagenome (GOLD analysis project Ga0169931, IMG submission 129675) | Freshwater microbial communities from Lake Kivu, Western Province, Rwanda to study Microbial Dark Matter (Phase II) - Kivu_15m_20L... | ecosystem: Environmental > Aquatic > Freshwater > Lake...
CGAGCAATGGTGTAGTCGGCCAGCCGCAGCAGGCGCGGGCGGTCACCGCGGGCGGCCACGAACTCGAAGGTGCCCACCCGCAAATGGCTCGCCGCCACCCGCGTGAGCACCGCGCCGGGCAGCACCTGCTCGCGCATCACCGGCTCGCCGGTGGCAGCCACCGCCAGCGCGCGCGTGGTGGGGATGCCGAGCGCGTGCATCGCCTCGCCGATCAGCACCTCGCGCAGCATCGGCCCCACCGCGGCCTTGCCGTCGCCCCCGCGCGAGAACGGCGTACGCCCCGAGCCCTTGAACGCCACGTCGCGACGCCGGCCGGCACGGTCGATGACCTCGCCCAGCAGCAGCGCGCGGCCATCACCCAACTGCGGCGAAAAGGCACCGAACTGATGGCCCGCATAGGCCTGGGCGATCGGCCGGGCCTCCTCCGGCAGCGCGTTACCGGAGAAGAACGCCGCCTCGTCCAGTGCGGCCAGGTCTAGACCCAGTTCCTCCGAGAGCAAGCGGTTGACGAACAGCAGACGCGGGGCCCGCGCGGCTGCCGGCTGCCAGGGCACGAACAGGCCCTCCAGATCGCGGGCGTAGGTGTGGTCGAAGCGGATCATGGCGGTCAACGGCACACTCGGATGGTAGCGCGCCACGGAAGACCCTGCCGGCGTCAGCGGCGAGTCACGGTCGCGGCGCGCTCCCACGCGACACAGCGGATTCAATATGTTAATGTCGACATTATCAAACGCCGAATCGTGACCCAATCCGCCTCCCATGGCCAAGCTCCGCACGCCCGACCTGCCAGACCTCGCGGCGCTGCGAGAGCCGCCCGACGCCTTCGCCCACGAGGTCCAGGCCGTCCTGCTGCGCCACGGCCATGAAGGGCACGGCTCGCTCTCGCTGCCCGAGCAGATCGCCGCGCGGCTCGCCGCGCTGATCGCCCTAGACGCCATCCGGCCCGGGCAGCGCATCCTCGAGGAGGAGGTCAGCCAGGTGCTGGGCGTGAGCCGTGCGCCGGTGCGCGAGGCACTGCGCATCCTCGAACGCGACCGGCTGCTCCACGTGCGGCCCCGGCATGGCGCCCAGGTGAGCCTGCCCTCCGCCGCCGAGCTGCGAGACATCTTCGAGGTGCGCGCTTCCCTGTGGGGCGCCCTGCTCGAGGACGTTCACGACACCCAACCCGAGGGCGTCGAAGCGATGGTGGCCGCGGGTCTGCCGCTGCTCGCCGCGGCTGCTGCCGCGGATGACTCCGACGCCTACGCACGCGCGTCGTTCCGCATGACCAACTCGGTCGCACGGCTGTGCACCAACCACCTGCTGCGCGACATGGTGCTGTCGGTCGCGCTGCAGACCGTGCGCTACGCACGGCTGGGTTTCGCGCAGCCCGGCGAGATGGCCCGCTCGCTGCGCGACTGGCGCCGCATGGCCCGTGCGGTCCGTGCCGGTGAGCGCGCCGAGGCGATCGCGCTGGCCCGCGGCCGCATCGCCGGCTCGCGCGACGCCGCGCTGCGCGCGCTCGCACTCGAACCCGAACGAACACACGGAGACACGGATGCCACCTCCTCCCACCGACCCACGCGAGCCGCAGACGTCAGCCATCGACGACCCGCCAACGTCGAGCCGAGCCAACGAGCCCCGCAGCCCGTCTCTGCCCGCATCGCCGGGCCCGCCGAGCGCGTCGGCGAGCCACGGCGCGTCGAACACCGGCTCCCCGGCCGCCGCCCCATCGAACGCTGAACCGCCGCTCGGCGCAGCCGCCGCCCCGCCCGACCCGTACGCCGAACTCGAGCACCGGCGCCGTCGCGCCCACGCGCTCGGCGGCGCGGAGGCCATCGCCGCCCACCACGCCCGGGGCCGACTCACCGCCCGCGAGCGCATCGATCACCTGGCCGACGCCGGCAGCTTCCGCGAGATGGGGATCCTCGCCGGCAAGGGCCGCTACGACGAGCGGGGGCACTTCCTCGACGCCACGCCGTCGAACGCGATCATCGGCACCGCCCGCATCGAGGGCCGGCGCGTGGTGCTGTCGGCCGACGACTTCACGCTGCGCGGCGGATCGTCCGAGTCCACGGTGTCCGACAAGTGGGTCTACGCCGAGCGCTACGCCCACGAGATGGAGCTGCCCCTGGTGCGCATGGTCGACACCGCCGGCGGCAGCGTGAAGCTGCTCGAGCAGCAGCAGAGCACCAAGATCCCCGGGTATCCCAGCTGGCCCTCCATCTCGCTGCTCGGCCGCGTCCCGGTGGTGGGCATCGCGCTCGGCTCCTGTGCCGGCCTGGGTGCGGTGAAGGTGGCGGCCACGCACTTCTCGGTGATGGTGCGCGGCGCCTCGCAGCTGTTCGCCGGCGGCCCGCCGGTGGTGCGCCAGGGCATCGGCGTGGCGATCGACAAGGAGACGCTCGGCGGCTGGGAGGTGCAGGTACGCCAGGCCGGCGTGGTCAACAACGTGGCCGACGACGAGCAGGACGCGTTCGCCCAGGTCCGTCGCTTCCTGTCGTATCTGCCCTCGCACGTGCACGAGGCGCCGCCGGTGGCCGCGCCGGCCCCGGCCGATCCCGCCGCGCAGGCCTGGCTCGACCAGGCGGTGCCCGTCGATCGGCGCCAGGTCTACGATCCGCGCCGCATCCTGCGCACGATCCTCGATGCCGGCAGCCTGTTCGAGATCGCGCCGCTGTTCGGCGCGGCGCTGCTGGCCTGCCTGGGCCGCATCGACGGGCAGCCGGTGGGCGTGCTGGCCGGCAACCCCCGCGTGAGCGGCGGCGCGCTCACTTCGGCGGCCGCCCGCAAGCTCGAGCGCTTCGTCGACCTGTGCGATACCTTTCACCTGCCGGTGATCCACTTCGTCGACGCGCCCGGCGTGATGTTCGGGCTCGAGGCCGAGCGCCTGGGCACCATGCGCGATGCCCTGCGCGCGATCGCCGCGATCGAGCAGGCCCGGGTGCCCTGGCTGTTGGTGATCGTGCGCCGCGCGTTCGGCGTGGGCGGCGGCATGCACGGTCCCAAGCACGGCCCCGAGGGCCGCTCGCTCAACCACCGGGTGGCCTGGCCCACCGCCCGCTGGGGCTCGATCCCCATCGAGGGCGGCGTGGCAGCTGCCTACCGGCGCGACATCGAGGCCAGCGACGACCCGCAGGCCCGCCGCGACGAGCTCGAGTCCTACTACCACCGCCTGAGTTCGCCCTATCGCACCGCCGAACGCTTCGGCGTGGTCGACATCATCCGCCCAAGCGAGACGGGGCTGGTCATCCGCGAGTGGCTCGCCGACGCGGCGCCGCTGGCGTCACGGCAGCTCGGGCCGCGGCTGCGCACGATGCGCTGAGCATCTTTCCCCACCACCCACAGGAGACATCCCATGACCCGGAATCCCGTCCGTTCCCCCGAGCGCCGCCGCCTGGTGGGCGCCGCCGCCGCGCTCGCCGCGCTGCCCGCCCTGCCGCCCCGGATCGCAATGGCCCAGGCCGGCTGGCGCCCCACCCAGAACGTGCTCTACACCATCCCTGCCGGCCCCGGCGGTGCGCTCGACCAGTCGGTCCGGATGGTCAAGGCGATCGCCGACCGGCTCAAGCTGATCGACCGCCCGATCGTGCTCGAGAACAAGCCCGGCGGCGCCGGGCGAATTGCGCTCGCGCCGCTCGACCAGAATCCGGGCAACCCGCACAACCTCACGGTGATCACCTATTCGCTGCTCACCAATCACCTGCTGGGTGACCTGCCCGCAACCTTCACGGAGTACACGCCGCTGCACATGCTGTTCGGCGAATACGTGACGCTGTCGGTGCGCGCCGAGTCGCCGGTCAAGGACGCGCTCGACCTGGTCGAGCGCCTCAAGCGCGACCCGGCCGCGCTGTCGCTGGGAGTGGCCACCTCCATCGGCAACCACATCCACGTGGGCGCGGCCCGCCCGCTGAAGGCCGCCGGCGTCGACATCCGCAAGATGACGGTGGTGCCGTACCGCTCCTCGCAGGAGTCGCTGACCAATCTGGTGGGCGGCCACCTCGACGTGATGGCAGCCACCACCCCCAACATCCTGACGCAACTGCAGGCGGGCAGGATCCGCACCCTGGCGGTCGCCTCGAAGGAACGGCTGCAGGGCCCGCTGTCGTCCATCCCCACCTGGCGCGAGCTGGGGGTGCCGGCCGACTACGAGAGCGCCCAGGGCGTGATGACTGCCAAGGGCGTGCCGCCCGAGGCCGTCGTGTTCTGGGACGGCTTCTTCCGCACCGTCACCGCCGAGCAGGAGTGGAAGGAGTTCGTGGTGTCGCGTCAGTGGGCGGCCCGCAGCCTGGGTGCGGTCGAGACCGTGGCCGAGCTCACGAGGGCCTATGAAGACACGCGAGTCGTTCTGAACGATCTGGGGCTGGCCAAGCGATGAGCGACCACGGTCAGCCTGCGGCCGACGCCGCACGTCCGCTGTCGGGCTACCGGGTGGTCGAGCTGTGCTCGACCATCGCTGGGCCGGTCTGCGCGCGGCTGTTCGCCGACTTCGGCGCCGACGTGGTGAAGGTGGAGCCGCCCGAGGGCGACGCCGCCCGCAACATGGGCCACCACGACCAGGGGGTGTCGCTGTACTGCGCCAGCATGCTGCGCAACAAGCGCACCGTCTGCGCCGACCTGAAGACCCCGGGTGGCCTGGCGGTGGTGCGCGGGCTGATCGCCCGGGCCGACTTCGTGGTCGAGAACTTCCGCCCGGGCACCCTCGAGCGGCTCGGCCTGGGCTACGACACCCTGTCGCGCGACAACCCGGGCCTCATCCTGGTGCGCATCAGCGGCTACGGCCAGACCGGGCCCTACCGCCACCTGCCGGGCTACGGCGCGATCTGCGAGGCGGTGGGCGGTGTGCGCCACCTCACCGGCGACCCCGACCGGCCGCCGGCGCGGGTGGCGCTGGCCACCACCGACTACCTGACCGCGGTGTACGCCGCGTTCGGTGCGATGCTGGCGCTGGAGCATCGGCGCCGCACCGGCCGGGGCCAGGTCGTCGACACCGCGCTCTACGAGACCGCGTTTTCCATGCTCGAGAGCGTGGTGCCGGCCCACGCCCGACTGGGCGTGGTGCCCACCCGGCAGGGGCCGCGGCTGATGAACACCGCGCCGAACAGCCTGTACCCCACCCGCGATGGCAGCTGGGTCCTGCTGGCCGCCAATAACGACGCGATCTTCAGCCGGCTGGCGCGGGCCATGGGGCACCCCGAATGGGCCGAGGATGAGCGCTGGGCCACCCAGATCGCCCGCGGCAAGCGGGTCGACGAGATGGACGCGATGGTGTCGGGCTGGACCTCGGCACACGACGCGGCCGAGGTGGTGGCCCTGATGCAGGCGGCCGAAGTGCCGGTGGCCAAGGTCTACAGCATCGCCGACATCTTCGCCGACCCGCACTTTCGCGCGCGCGAGATGCTGGTGGACATCCCGCATCCGGTGCTGGGTCAGGTCACGCTGGCGGGGGTGGTGCCCCGGCTGTCCGACACCCCGGGGGCGATCGTCGAGCCGGGCCACGAGCGGGGCGCCGACACCGACGCGGTGCTGCGCGACTGGCTGGGGCACGACCCGCCGGCGATCGCGGCGCTGCGCGCCGCCGGCGCGGTGCTGTGAGGGCGCGAGCCCTCGGCGCACCCGGCCGGGCCGCCGGGCCGGTCAGATGCCGGTGGCCTTGCGCAGGAAGTCGGCCCGGTCGATCGACTTCACCGGCAGTTCGCGCAGGTCGCCGTTCTTGATGACCCGCAGCGGGATCACCGAGCCGGCCGGCCCCACCTTCCAGACCTTGCGGTAGAACTCGGCCTGGTCGGCCACCTTCTCGCCGCCCACGCCCACCACGATGTCGCCGGGGGCCAGGCCGGCGGCGTCGGCCGGGCCGTTGCGGGCCACCCGCACCACCATCAGGTTGCCGCGCACGTTCTCGGTGGTGACGCCCAGCCACGGGTTGCCGCCGTCGGAGCGGCGGCCGTTGGCCAGCAGGTCGGCCATGATGGGCTTGAGCAGGTTGACCGGTACCCAGAGGTTGCCGGGCACGTTCTGCTGCCCGCTGGCTGCGTCGTTGACGATCAGCGAGCCCACACCGACCAGGCTGCCGTCTTCGGCGATCAGCGCCGCGCCGCTCCAGTTGTTGACCGGCGGGAAGGTGAAGATGGGGCTCTCGAGCAGGTACTCCCAGCTGGCAGCGAAGGTCTTGCGCGACAGCACGAAGATCTCGGTGGCCTCGGGCTCGCCCTGCCCCAGCGTGAGTACCCGCTGGCGCTCGCGGATGCGGTCGGAGTCGCCCAGGGGCATGGGCGTGCCGTCGAGCGGCAGCACGGTGCGCACCAGCCCGAAGCCGGAGGCGTGGTCGTAGCCGGCCACCGAGGCGGGGATGCGCTTGCCCGACGCGGTGGTGACCAGGACCGCATCGGCCTCGAGGGTGAGGTAACCGATGGTGAGGACGGTGCGCGCGTCGAGGATGATGCCGGTGCCCACCCGGTCGGGGCCCAGGCTCTGCGCGCTGGTGGCGTCGGCCGGTACTTTGGCATCGAGCCTGACGATCGACGGGTTGAAGCGGGTGAGGTCGCCCATGGTGCCCGAGGGCCGCGGCAGGGCCGACTGCACCGGCTGCAGCGCGGGCGGCGCGAGCGGGCCGGCACCGGCAACCGACAGGCCGGCCGCGGCGAGCACGGCACCGAGCAGGGCGCGCAGGGGCGCCCGGCGCGCGCCGGGGCGCCCGGCAGGGCGCGGGGCGCGGGCCCGGGAAAAACGGTGGAACGGACGGGCACGCATGGCACACCTCCAGATGCTTCGCAACGATTGTTCGGTTCGTGGTCGGAAAACGCAAGTCACCCTGTCAGCCGAGCGTCGCCGGCCGGCTCCGAAGGGGGGCTGCCGACCTGCGGGCCGCCGGGCACCCGGATCCCGGAGCCGGCATGCCGCAGGGATCGTGCCTGCACCGCGCCGGTGCGGGCGGCGGGCTGCCGGGCCTGCCGGCGCGGCGCGAATCGGTATGACGAATCCCGTCGGCCCGCCTGTTGCAAGCCTTTCCGGCCGATGCTGCAATGCGCCACGCAACGGTTGACCTTTTGACCGGGACGAGGCGATCTCCTATACTCTTTAGTCTTTGCCTGCCGCAAGTCCTGCTGCGAAGCGCTCCATGTTCCTCGCCGTGGGTCTGCAGATCGGCACGGTCGCCGTTCTGGCGCTGTTCGCCTGGATCGGCTTCGGGCAGTCGAGCGCCGAAGTCCTATTGCTGGGTGGGGCGGCGGCAATCGTCCCGAATACGCTGTTCGCCTGGCGGCTGGCGGCCCGGCGGGGTCGGTCACCGGAGTCGTACCCGGTGGTCTTCTTCCTCGGCGAGTTCGCCAAGATCGGCCTGACCATCGCGCTGCTGGCGCTGCTGGCCCGGTCGATCGAGCCGGCCGACTGGCTCGCGATGCTGGTGGGGCTGATCGCTGCGCTGAAGGCGCCGCTGTTTGCGCTCCTGTGGGCGCGCGGGCCGGCGGCGGGCGACAGGCTCGAGGGTAGCCCGCGTTCCCCGGATCCGGGAGCGGGGCAGTAGACGATGAACTGAAGTGTCCTCGCGACAAAGACGACAGCCATGGCCGACGCCGCGCACGCACCGACCGCCTCCGAGTACATCGTCCACCACCTGGCGCACCTGAATACCTCCGGCAAGGCCCAAAAGGCCATCGTCGACTTCGGCATCCTGAACATCGACACGGTGTTCTGGTCGGTGCTGCTGGGCGTGCTGGCTTGCTTCACCATGTACCGTGCCGCCCGCATGGTGCATTCCGGTGTGCCCAGCCGCTTCGTCGGGGCGGTCGAGGCGCTGGCCGGGTTCGTCCACGAACAGGCCCGCTCCATCGTCAAGGGCGACCTCACCAACATCGTCCCGCTGGCCCTGGTCTCGTTCGTCTGGATCTTCCTGATGAACGCGATGGACCTGGTGCCGGTCGACCTGTTCCCCGAGATCGCGCTGTGGCTGGGCATCGAGTACCAGCGGGTGGTGGCCACCGCCGACCTGAACGCCACCCTCGCGATGGCGCTGGTGGTGCTGGGTGCGTCCATTTACTACGGCATCAAGATCAAGGGCGGCGGCGGCTTCGTGCACGAGCTGTTCAGTGCGCCGTTCGGCAGCGGGATCATCACCGCGCCCTTCAATTTCCTGCTCCAGCTGATCGAGTACGGCGCCAAGACCGTGTCGCTGGGCATGCGGCTGTTCGGGAACCTGTTCGCGGGTGAGCTGATCTTCTTCCTGATCGCGCTGCTGGGCGGCACCGCCACCTGGTGGCTGATGGGGCTGCACTTCTTCGCGGGCCTCGGCTGGGCGATCTTCCACCTGATGGTCATCACCCTTCAGGCTTTCATCTTCATGATGCTCACGCTGGTCTATATCGGCCAGGCGCACGAGCACCACTGAGCCCGGCTTCGTTTCCGAAGAACCGCAGCACCCGCAACCCCGTTCAAGCAAAACCACGGTCAACCAAAAAGGAGTCGTCATGACCAACGTTGCATTCGTCGCGATCGCGGCCGGCATGATCATCGGCCTGGGCGCACTGGGCGCCTGTATCGGGATCGCCATGATGGGCGGCAAGTACCTCGAGGCGGCCGCCCGCCAGCCCGAGCTGATGGACAAGCTGCAGACCAAGATGTTCCTGCTGGCCGGCCTGATCGACGCGGCGTTCCTGATCGGCGTGGGCATCGCGATGATGTTCGCGTTCGCCAACCCGTTCGTCTGATCCGGGGCGCGAGTCCGCGCATGTCCCCGGGCGGAGCGCACCCCCTGGCACCCCTGATAGGAAACCGGTCGTGAACATCAACGCGACGCTATTCGTCCAGATCCTCGTCTTCCTGGCGCTCTGGTGGTTCACCGCGAAATACGTGTGGCCGCCGATCGTCAAGGCGCTCGACGAGCGTGCCAAGCGCATTGCCGACGGCCTGGCGGCGGCCGACAAGGCCAGGACCGATCTCGCCGCCGCCGAGAAGCGCGTGGAAGCCGAGATCGGCCGGGCCCGGGCCACCGCGGCCGAAGTGCGGGCTGCCGGCGAGAAGCAGGCCGCCCAGCTGGTAGAGGATGCCCGCGCCGAGGGCGCGCGCATCGTCGCCGAGGCCCGCAAGGCGGCCGAGGCCGAGGCCGCCCTGGCGGCCCAGCAGGCCCGCGACCAGCTGCGCGAACAGGTGGCGATGCTGGCGGTGGCCGGCGCCGAGCGCATCCTGCGCCGCGAGATCGACGCCTCGCGGCACGCCGAGCTGCTCACCGGCCTGAAGGCCGAGCTGCGCTGAGGCCGATCGAGTCATGGCCGAATCCCTCACCATCGCGCGGCCCTACGCCGAGGCCGCCTTCCAGCTGGCACGCGACGCCGGTGCGCTGCCGCAATGGTCCGACGCGCTGGCGCGGCTCACCGCGGTGGTCCGCACCGACCTCGCCCGCGGCCTGCTGACCAACCCCCGCCTGTCGGCCGAGCAGCTGGCCGCGGTGGTGGCCGACGTCTCGGGCGTGCTCACCCCCGACCAGCGCAAGTTCGTCGGCCTGCTGGCCGCCAACGAGCGGCTGTCGGTACTGTCCGAGATCACCTCGCTGTTCGAGGCGCAGCGCAACGCGCACGAAGGCGTGCTGCACGCGGCGGTGTCGTCCGCCTACCCGCTGTCCGAGCAGCAGGAGGCCGAGGTGATCGCCACCCTCGAGGCCAAGTACGGCCGCAAGGTCAAGGTCACGGTCGGGATCGACCCGGCCCTGATCGGCGGCATCTCGATTCGCATCGGAGACGAGGTGCTCGACGCCTCGGTTCGCGGCAAGCTTGCGCAGCTCGCCGAAGCGCTGATGAACTAGGAGAGCAACGCATGCAACTCAATCCGGCCGAAATCAGCGAACTGCTGAAGAGCAAGATCCAGAGCCTGGACATCGCGGCCGACACGCGCAACCAGGGCTCGGTGGTCACCGTCACCGACGGCATCTGCCGCATCCACGGCCTGTCGCACGTGATGCAGGGCGAGATGATCGAGTTCCCCGGCAACACCTTCGGGCTGGCGCTGAACCTCGAGCGTGACTCGGTGGGCGCGGTGGTGCTGGGCGAGTACGAGCACATCCGTGAAGGCGACGTGGTCAAGGCCACCGGCAAGATCCTGTCGGTGCCGGTGGGCCCCGAGCTGATCGGCCGGGTGGTGAACTCGCTGGGCCAGCCCATCGACGGCAAGGGCCCCATCGACGCGAAGATGACCGACGTGATCGAGAAGGTCGCCCCGGGCGTGATCGCCCGCAAGTCGGTGTCGCAGCCGGTCCAGACCGGCCTGAAGTCCATCGATTCCATGGTGCCCATCGGCCGCGGTCAGCGCGAACTGATCATCGGCGACCGCCAGACCGGCAAGACCGCGGTGGCGGTGGACACCATCATCAACCAGAAGGGCAAGGACCTGATCTGCGTGTACGTCGCGATCGGTCAGAAGGCCTCCACGGTCGCCAACGTGGTGCGCAAGCTCGAAGAGACCGGCGCCATGGCCTACACCATCGTGGTGGCGGCCACCGCCTCCGAGTCGGCGGCCATGCAGTACATCGCGGCCTACTCGGGCTGCACGATGGGTGAGTACTTCCGCGACCGCGGCCAGGACGCCCTGATCATCTACGACGACCTGACCAAGCAGGCCTGGGCCTACCGGCAGGTGTCGCTGCTGCTGCGCCGGCCGCCGGGCCGCGAGGCCTATCCCGGCGACGTCTTCTACCTGCACTCGCGCCTGCTCGAGCGCGCCGCGCGCGTCAACGAGGAGTATGTCGAGAAGTTCACCAACGGCGCGGTCAAGGGCAAGACCGGCTCGCTGACCGCGCTGCCGGTCATCGAGACCCAGGCGGGCGACGTCTCGGCCTTCGTCCCCACCAACGTCATCTCCATCACCGACGGCCAGATCTTCCTGGAAACCGACCTGTTCAACGCCGGCGTGCGTCCCGCCATCAACGCGGGCATCTCGGTGTCGCGGGTGGGTGGCGCGGCCCAGACCAAGATCGTCAAGAAGCTGTCGGGCGGCATCCGGACCGACCTCGCCCAGTACCGCGAGCTGGCGGCGTTCGCGCAGTTCGCCTCCGACCTCGACGACGCCACCCGGCGCCAGCTCGAGCGCGGCCGCCGCACCGTGGAGATCCTCAAGCAGCCGCAGTACCAGCCGCTGCAGGTGTGGCAGCTGGCGGTGTCGCTGTACGCGGTCACCAAGGGCTACCTCGACGACATCCCGGTCGAGAAGGTGCTGTCCTTCGAGTCTGCGCTGCACGCGCACATGAAGGACGCGCACGCCGCCTGGATCGACCGCATCGAGGCCTCGAAGGACCTGTCGGCCGACGACGAGGCTGCGCTCAAGGGCGCCATCGAGTCGTTCAAGAAGACCGGCGCCTACTGACGCCCGGGGCTCCCGACCACCACCGGAACTCAGACCATGGCCGGCTCCCGCGAGATCCGCAACAAGATCAAGAGCGTGCAGAACACGCGCAAGATCACCAAGGCGATGGAGATGGTCGCCGCGTCCAAGATGCGCAAGGCGCAGGACCGGATGCGCCACGCCCGCCCGTACGCGGACAAGGTGCGCAACATCGCCGCGCACCTGGCGGGTGCCAACCCCGAGTACCGGCACCCGTTCCTCGAGCGGCGCGATCAGGTGCGCACCGCCGGCGTGATCCTGGTCACCACCGACAAGGGCCTGTGCGGCGGGCTGAACACCAACATCCTGCGCATGACCACCAACCGGCTGCGCGAGCTCCAGAACGCCGGCACCCAGGTCCAGGTCACCGCCATCGGCAACAAGGGCCTGGGCTTCATGCAGCGGATCAACGCCAAGGTGGTCTCGCAGGTCACGCAGCTCGGCGACACCCCGCACCTCGAGCGCCTGATCGGCCCGCTGAAGCTGCAGCTCGACGCCTACTCGGCCGGCCAGGTCGACGTGGTCTACCTCGCCTACACCCGCTTCATCAACACCATGAAGCAGGAGCCGGTGATCGAGCAGCTGCTGCCGCTCGACCCTTCGCGGCTCGAGGAGACCTCCCGCGAGTACTCGTGGGACTACCTCTACGAGCCCGATGCGCAGTCGGTGCTCGACCAGCTGCTGCTGCGCTACGTCGAGACCCTGATCTACCAGGCGGTGGCCGAGAACATGGCCTCCGAGCAGTCGGCCCGGATGGTCGCCATGAAGTCGGCCTCCGACAACGCCAAGAAGGTGATCGGCGAGCTCCAGCTGTCGTACAACAAGGCGCGGCAGGCGGCGATCACCAAGGAACTCAGCGAGATCGTCGGCGGCGCGGCGGCCGTCTGAGCCGCGGCCCGCGCGCAGGTCCCACCCGAATCCACAGACAGATACAAGGCAACGAGGTCCCAAGATGCAGCATGGTCAGATCGTTCAGTGCATCGGCGCGGTGGTCGACATCCAGTTCCCGCGCGAGTCGATGCCGCGCGTCTACGACGCGCTGACCCTGGCCGACGCCGGCGACAGCCTAGCCGAGCCGGGCCTGACCTTCGAGGTGCAGCAGCAGCTCGGCGACGGCGTGGTGCGCACCATCGCGCTGGGCTCCTCCGACGGCCTGCGCCGCGGCATGCCCATCGCCAATACCGGCAAGCCCATCGAGGTGCCGGTGGGCGAGGCCACCCTGGGCCGCATCATGGACGTGCTCGGCCGTCCCATCGACGAGGCCGGCCCCATCCAGACCGAGGAGCGCCGCGCCATCCACCAGGCCGCGCCGAAGTTCGCCGACCTCTCGCCCTCGGTGGAGCTGCTGCCCACTGGCATCAAGGTGATCGACCTGGTCTGCCCGTTCGCCAAGGGCGGCAAGATTGGGCTGTTCGGCGGCGCCGGCGTGGGCAAGACCGTCAACATGATGGAGCTGATCAACAACATCGCGAAGCAGTACAGCGGCTTCTCGGTGTTCGCCGGCGTGGGCGAGCGCACCCGAGAGGGCAACGACTTCTACCACGAGATGGAAGAGTCGAACGTGCTCGACAAGGTGGCCATGGTGTTCGGCCAGATGAACGAGCCCCCGGGCAACCGTCTGCGCGTGGCGCTCACCGGCCTCACCATGGCCGAGCGCTTCCGCGACGAGGGCAAGGACATCCTGTTCTTCGTCGACAACATCTACCGCTACACACTGGCGGGCACCGAGGTGTCGGCGCTGCTGGGCCGGATGCCCTCGGCGGTGGGCTACCAGCCCACCCTGGCCGAGGAGATGGGCCGCCTGCAGGAGCGCATCACCTCCACCAAGACCGGCTCCATCACCTCCATCCAGGCGGTGTACGTGCCGGCCGACGACCTGACCGACCCGTCGCCTGCCACCACCTTCGGCCACCTCGACGCCACCGTGGTGCTGTCGCGCGACATCGCTGCCCTGGGCATCTACCCGGCGGTGGATCCGCTCGACTCCACCTCGCGCCAGGTGGACCCGTACATCATCGGCGAGGAGCACTACAGCATCACCCGTCGTGTGCAGGCCACCCTGCAGCGCTACAAGGAGCTGCGCGACATCATCGCCATCCTGGGCATGGACGAGCTCTCGCCCGACGACAAGCTGGCGGTGGCCCGGGCTCGCAAGATCCAGCGCTTCCTGTCGCAGCCGTTCCACGTGGCCGAGGTGTTCACCGGCTCGCCGGGCAAGTTCGTGCCGCTGAACGAGAC
>Ga0169931_10009981_pt1 | contig 13580 bp, 24 predicted proteins | sample Kivu_15m_20L_FD_129675 | JGI IMG/M metagenome (GOLD analysis project Ga0169931, IMG submission 129675) | Freshwater microbial communities from Lake Kivu, Western Province, Rwanda to study Microbial Dark Matter (Phase II) - Kivu_15m_20L... | ecosystem: Environmental > Aquatic > Freshwater > Lake...
CCCCAAAACCCCAAAACCCCAAAACCCCAAAACCCCAGCAAACATCTAGTTAATTTTTTGATTGGTGTTCGTTTAATTGAGTGGGTTAAGGTGTGAAGTTTGAATTCAATAGTTTCAGCCTCCAGTTATTGAGACTTTATAATTTTATTAAAGCTTATGCAACCGAAGAAAAAGCAAGGAGTGGGCCAGAACAAAAATTTCGGTAAGCGCACATATCCATTCTTAAATTTGTGCCCCGGCGAATCGCAACAAGAGTAGCAATGACTGCGCTTAGTTGCAGTGCCATTCCATTTGGGTTTCTCCATTTTTCGAAGAAGCCCGCCGCTTGATTTTTGAAGCAAAATAACGGAAAATTTTGAATTTCAGCTCAGAAACTAAAACTTACCTATAGGTCCCATCTAAAAGCTGACTGTGCCGGACTTCCAACACATCAACAGTGTGTTCGAACAGATGCAGAGTGAAATCTTAGAAAAACCATCTAAAACAAGGTAAGCATAAATAATCAGTTTGGACCAGGCGTTACTTACTGCTCCGAGATCAAACAGGACAGTTTGAACTCTTGCTCTAAATTTGGGTGTTGACTTAACAACTTGTGGTTGTGTAGGAAATAGATGAAACCGTTTACTATAAGAAAGGCTACATAGCCAGGAAAGGGACCCACTGCGGTTTCGCATGATGAAAGCGCTGAGGCCAGCCAAAAATACGCCACTGCTCCAGCCGATTTTGGAGGAGGAGGAGATAGGTAAGGTTTTGGAGCAGATGGCGGAAGTTTGGGGCCGGCGCAGGACTGGCAAGCGCATGCGGACATCCCTGACCTGACTCCAGAGGAGCTTTAAGCGCTACAGCCAAAGAAAACCAAAGTTGTCAACCCATGGATTCACGAGCAGACTCACCAGGAGTACTTAGAAAATATTACGGTAAGTAAAATTTTAGACCCTGGGCAAGGTTTTCGCATCGGCATTTCCGCAGCGCTGAAGCCCTCCAAAGCGATTAAACAAGACTGGGAAGCTAGACCAAAAAGTTTAGCTATCCAGTTATTATTTTGAACTCACCTTCTTCAAGACCGACATGTTCAAACGTCGTGTCAGCTTCTAACGCTGAATCCTTCTTTTTGAAAATATTATAATCGCCGAGGGAGTCCTTTTTTTAATTTGAATCGACAGATGAAACCGCCCATTTTTGCCCATCTTTTTTTCAGCGCTAACTTTCTTTCAGGGCCTGCCCGCTCGCCACGCAAACGTCATCAAGAAGCACAAGATAGTTGTGAAAGAAACCACCTTCCTCCCGAAAGAGGAAAACAACTTTGACAAAGACAAAGCTACTCGTGAGGCTCTTGCCATTCTTGCCAAAGAATATGAAATTTTCAACGATCCCAACATGCTACCAGTAAAGGCGCTGCCCAGATACGATTGCTGGGACACCGATCGGACCGTTGAGGAGTGGCTCGATCACTGCAAGTAACATGGCAACGTGTTTCACGGCGTTTCACCCGTTTTCGAGAAAAACGAATACGTCTGGAGACCTGTCAAAGTAATCGGCTACGACGAAAAGCTGCAAAAGTACAGAGTGTAAATCTCAGGAGACTCGAAGCAAATCAAACTGATCACCCGCCTGTCTCTTCTGTTCTACGACGAAGACCCTAATGTATTCCGCTAAAGAGTAAACGAGTGCAAGCAGAGACAGCGCAACGTTGAGGCAGAACTCAGATTCACCGCCTACGTTGACTCGCTGCCAACTGAGTCAGTCTCTACTCTCTCAAAGCAACGCCGCGATGCATTTATGAATAAGTGCCTCACTGAAAACCATAAGTTCAGTCCCGAACTAGTTTACAAACAGTTTACGGAGCTGATGCGTGTTGTGCAAGAGGAGTATATCCGATAAATGAAGAAGTGTATCGTGCTCAAACAGATGTAAGACCCATCTACCCACGCCATGTTTATTAAGAACAAGGTGCCAATCAGGTTCAGAAAAAAGACATCCCCATATTTCGGCGTGGTCCGCTGTCCGAAGTACAAGTTTGGAGACTACCAAAACGAAATTCTTCATGTACACTGGTGCTCAGACGAAGACATGGAGAGCATAACTCGCATATTCACGAAAAAGTGCATCGAGTACGAAAATCAACGCTATCTCAATACCAACAAGACTATTCTCAAGCTTCCTAACGAGCTTAAAGAGCTAAAAGCTAAGCAAGATAGTCATCACAAGGCCACTTCACAAAACATCCTGCATAGGTGGCGAGAATTCCTCGTTGGTGAGATCGTTGACAAACTGAAGAATAAACACAACTTCTTCGAAGAAAATGCTGAGCTCTACACCGAGTCCCATCTTAAGCGAATCGTCATGAGGTTTGAATTCATTTTGAACTCATACCTGCGAAACTTCGTGAAAAACTCAACTGACGACTGGATCAACTTCCTAAGATCGTTTACTATTCCAAAGTACGACTAGGGCGAGCTTTGGCAGAGATCAGTTACACCTCTCTTGATCGTCAATCTTAGCTACAAACGGCCTGAAAAAGACAAGCGACCACGCAGGAAGAAGATTGACGAGAATCTCGATCCTGAGGCCTTGCAAGCTGAGCTAGACGCACGTGCCAAAGAAGATGAAGAGTACATGACCAAGCTTGAGTATAGTCCCTCTCTAGATTAGTGCCATCAGTTTATGCAGAACGCTTTGAACATGATCATCGAAAGCACCAATACTGTAAATAATCTCGAGAGCGACCTGATGTCTAGCCTTCAGCAGTCGCGCCGGCCCAACTTCCCAATCGACTCACAGTTCCCTTGGATGAGTGACGCGACGCAAAAGATCACAGCGATGTTCAACGAGACCATCGTCGAGCCCCTTGAGATTCTGGCACAGTACAAAAAGTTCGAATACTTACTCAATGTCGACAGGAACGCTCTTGTTGATAGCCTGTTCGCGAACCAGGAGTAACCAGGCGGTCCAAAAGTAGCACTTGAGTAGATTAGGGAACAGATTCAAATTTACCACTCTGCAGCCGAAGAAATCCTAAACCTTTCGAACGACTCAATTGAAACCCCTATGTTCCGAGTGCAGACTGCTAAGATCAAGGACTACCTGTCCAAAGCAGCACTCAAAATCCGGGATAAACTCATCGAGTCAGTAGAAACCTGGTGCAACAACAGCGTAAACTCAATCCAAGACACATACATCGCCATGTAAGAGAGGATCAGTACCGTTCCCCAAAACGAGAAGGAGCTTGTATCAATCAGGGAATTTATCAAAGTTTCACGTGATGTAACTCAAGGTGCTTTGCAAGAACAACTCAAGGAGGTTAACAGACACTGGGAACTCCTAGAAGAGTTCAGCTACCAGTACAAAGAAGACGACATCGAGAGAACCCTAATGTAAAAGATCTGGCCTATGCAAATTGGAAACGTCATTACAGACGGTAACTCTGAAATCCAAGTTCAGGAGGAAACTTTCTCCCACAGACTCGACAAGGAAAAAGATGACTTTGCAGCGTCACTAACTGAGTACGAGGCCAAATTCAAGAAGATCATTACTTTTGACTCCCTTAAGGAAATCTCAAACTTCGTCAAAGAAGCATACGACCTTCGAACCTTGATTGAAGCTGCAAAAGACAAAATTCAGCAGTTCAACGAGCGCGAGGAGACTTTCAGTCAGCAGAAGAGTGAATGGCCCAAGCTCGACGATCTCGAGAAAGCATTCAAGCCGTTCTTCGAACTTTTGGACACCGGCTTCCAAGTTACACAGCAACTTACGGACTGGACTAACCAACCTCTTGCCAACTAGGATTATGACAATATGGAAACGAGTATCCAAACTTGGACGATCATTTGTTAAAAGTTGAGCAAAACTCTTGATGAAGACTTCCCAAAAACAGCTGAGGTCGCCAAGGAGATTCGCTACAAATTAGATGGATTCAGAGATAACTTGCCTCTCATTAAGTGCATTACCTCTGAGGCCATATTCGAAGAAGATTGGAAAGAAATAAAGGAAGTTACTGGAAGGGACGATCTTGAGCGAGACACCATCACTGTTGTCAGTTTTGCTGAGTTCAAACTTATGAATTTCTTAACTGAAATCGATGAAATCACCTCCAGAGCTGAAAAGAAATGGTAGTTGTCTAAGAAACTAGTGACAATGAAGGCGGAAATGAAGGAATTCAAACTTACGTTGTTCCCTTATAAGGGGAAAACCTTCGTGCTAAAAGCCTACGACGACATCAACGCCAAGTTGGACGATTAAATTGTAGCGACCTAGGCCATGATGGGCAGCAGCAACATGAGGGGCAAACTAAAGGTTGAGACTAGAAACTGGGAAGTCAAGCTCAACCAAATGTCCGAGCTCATTGGAGAAATTTCAAAGTGCCAACGAACGTGGATGTACCTTGAACCGATATTTGCGTCCGATGATATTGGAAAGACTATGCCGAACGAGGCATCGATGTTCAAAGATGTAGATACCACTTGGAAGACTACGATGGAGGCTATCGACTCTGATCCAGGTATTCTTGACTTGAATGACCGAGACAACATAATCGTTCAGTTTTAAGATGCAAACAAGAAACTTGATCTTATCTAGAATAAACTTGATGCCTACCTGGAGGAAAAGTCGCTTGTGTTCCCACGTTTCTACTTCCTCGACAGTTAGAGTTTGCTGATGCTTTTGGCTTAAACGAAAGATCCCCGTGCGGTTCAAACTCACATGGACAAATGCTTTGAAGGTATCGCTAAGGTTCAATTTAGCGATAAAGACGAAGTTTACGGCATGATATCGGCAGAAGGTGAAGTTGTAACTCTGTCTAAGATGATCGATGTAAATGAAGGTGACAAAAAAGGTAACGTAGAGAAGTGGATGCTTGACATTGAGACACAAATGCGAAGAACCCTACGTGAACAGTGTCGTGATTCTCTCAAGGATTACAGTTAAACACCTCGACCAAACTGGGTTTCCAAATGGCCAGGGTAGATTATTCTTGCAGTTGACTAGATAGACTGGACGGCTGGTGTCGAAACTGCAATCAAGAAAGAAAACGGACTCAGTGACTACATCGAACTCTTAAATGAGCAGATCGAAGGTATTGTCCAACAAGTTAGAGGCGATCTTTCTGACGGACTCAGAATCACTTTGAAAGCGATGGTCGTTATTGATGTGCATGCTCGTGATGTTGTTGTCGCTCTTAAGAAGAAGAACATAACTTCGATGAATGAGTTTGAGTGGGCATCTCAGCTCAGATACTATTGGACCGAGCAGAATCTTGAACTTATGGTCAGCATGGTGACTGCCACCATCCCCTACGGCTGGGAATATCTTGGAAATTCACTAAGACTCGTTATCACTCCCCTGACTGACAGATGCTATAGAACTCTAATGGGAGCTAAACAGCTAAACTACGGAGGTGCCCCCGAAGGTCCCGCCGGAACTGGTAAGACCGAGTCAGTCAAAGATCTTGCCAAAGCACTGGCCGTATAATGCGTTGTCTTCAATTGCTCACCAGAACTTGGCTATTAAGCTATGGCTAAATTCTTCAAAGGACTCGCTTCTTCGGGTTGCTGGAACTGTTTCGACGAATTTAACAGAATCGATCTTGAAGTTCTCTCCGTTATTGCTCAGTAAGTACTAACTATTTAGACTGCTGTTATGCAAAACCTTCGGACGTTTGTCTTCGAAGGCACAACACTTAGGCTGAACAGAGCCTGTTCTGTCAATATCACGATGAATCCCGGTTACGCTGGTCGTTCAGACTTACCAGATAATCTAAAGGCTCAGTTCAGACCATGCGCTATGATGGTTCCCGACTACGTTTTGATCGGTGAAATCGAACTTTACTCTTTCGGTTTCTCCCGTGCCAGGTACATCGCAATCAAAGTTGTTGCTTCTCTTCGACTTTCCTCGGAGCAACTTTCATCGCAGGATCACTACGATTTCGGTATGCGAGCTTTAAAGGCTATTCTGACTGCTTGTGGTAATTTAAGACGCTAACTCGACTGGCCGGAAGACTAATTGGGCCTTCGAGCACTGAACGATGTCAATTTGCCGAAGTTCACATAGAACGATATCCCTCTCTACAACGGTATCACAAGCGATCTGTTCCCCGGCGTCGTCACTCCAGCACCCGACTATACACTTTTGAATGCGCATATGATTGAGGCATGCTAGAAACAAAACTTGCAACCCAAATAAGACTTCCTTAAGAAATGTATTGAGCTGTACGAAACTATTATGGTGCGACATGGTCTTATGGTTGTCGGTGGAGCTTTCTCTGGAAAGAGCAAAGTTATTAAAGTGCTTTAGGAAGCTTTCTCAACAATAAAAGATAACCCTCTATTCGTAAATGTGCTATGCTACTACATCAACCCCAAATCGATCCAGCAAACTCAGTTATACGGAACTTTGAACGCAGATACAGGCGAGTGGTCCGATGGTGTGTTGGCAATCAAGGTTCGTGACTGTGCTGAGGCACTTACACCTGACAGAAAATGGATCATCTTCGATGGCCCAGTCGATGCAATTTGGATCGAAAATATGAATACAGTTCTAGACGACAACAAGAAGCTCTGTCTCAATTCGGGCCAAATCATCAAACTAAAACCAACTATGACTATGATGTTTGAGGTAGAAGATTTGTCTTAAGCCTCACCAGCTACAGTATCCCGCTGTGGCATGGTCTTGCTCGAACCTCAGCAACTAGGCTACCTACCATTGATTCAGTCGTATGTGAAGCATGTGGCAAACTTTATGCTTGAAAAAGATCAAAGTCACCAAAAGACGATAGACAAGCTCAGAAATGTCTTGATTTACCTTAGTGATTTGACCATGGAATTTGTCCGAATAAACTGCAAGTTCCCCGTCCCAACAGGACCAAACTTTTTGGTGTGCAACGTTCTGTAAGTATTCGATACATTTGTGCGCGAGTACTAAGGTGAAGAGGCGAAACCAATTCCAACAAACATTGAGGACATTTTGATGAACGCAGTTATTTTCTCTGCTATTTGGGGCGTTGGTGGCCAGATTGAGGAGACAACTCGACCAAAATTTGACAAATTCCTCCAAGAACTCATTTCTGGAGAAGATGTTCAGGAGAAATACAAAATTGACGTGCCAAAGGTTCCGCCTATGAAGATTCCTAACAAGGTTGGAAATGATGTCACTTCTTTATTCGATCTTGCCTTTAACAAGGAGAGCGTCGCTTGGATGCAGTGGACCAAGACCGTCAAGGAATACGTTGTGCCTAGAGACGTCACCTACTCTGAAGTCATCGTGCCCAACGTCGACAGCATTAGAGTGTAATTCCTGCTTAACACTCTTCTGATGAACAAGAAACACACTCTCATCGTCGGTCAGACTGGTACAGGAAAGTCGATTACAATCTCCAACGAGTTGAGGTAAAGCTTCCAAAATGAAAATTACACATTCCTTGGCCTCGCTTTCTCAGCATAGACAAGTGCGAACCAGACCCAGCTAATTATTGACAGTGGAATGGAAAAGAAGCGTAAGGGTTTCTATGGTCCTCCTCTCGGTAAGGAAGGCGTTATTTTTGTTGACGACTTAAACATGCCGATGAAAGAAGTTTATGGAGCTCAGCCCCCAATCGAACTTCTCAGACAGTGGATGGACTATGGTGGATGGTACGACATCGACACTCCAGAGAAAGAATTCAGGACGATCCAGAAGGTTTCATTCGTTGCTGCTATGGGCCCCCCTGGCGGTGGTCGTAATAGTATCACAAACAGATATGTCAGACATTTCAACATTATTTACGTAGAGCCTTATTCAGATTCATCGCTTAACGCAATTTTCTGCAACGTCATGGAATGGCTTTACAGAAATTCCGGCAAGCTAACCTATCCCAAGAGTGTCGAGAGCATGAAGGAGAACGTTGTCGCGGCAACAATCCAAATCTATAACGACGTGCAAAAGCGATTTAGACCCACCCCGGCTAAGTCTCACTACACTTTCAACTTACGTGATGTGAGCAAGGTTTTCCAAGGTCTATCTAAATCGAACCCCCGAGCTATCACAAATGAAGACTCTATGGTGAAGCTCTGGGCACACGAATGTCTCCGTGTGTTCCAAGACCGCTTGATCTCTATTTAAGATCGCGACCTGTTTTAAACTCTGCTAAATGAGAAGATGGTTGAAAAATTCAAAAAGAAATGGGATAATCTCGTCTAAGTTACACCTCTCTTGTTTGCTAGCTTCACTCCCCTGATCTACCCAGATGGCGACGACACCAAGAAACCATTCAATGACATCTACTGTGAGCTAACTAATAGAGATAAGGTGAAAAAGATCGCTGAAGACAGTTTACTCGAGTATAATGTGATTAACAGATCTAAAAAGATGGATCTTGTGCTGTTCACTGATGCTATCGAGCACATAGTTAAGATTCACAGAGTCATCACGACTCAATCTGGACATGCTTTGCTAGTCGGTGTCGGTGGTTCTGGAAGAAAGTCACTAACTGAGCTTGCAACCTTCATCGCCACTTACTAAATTGAGATCATTGAAATGCAGAAGGGCTACAATTTTGTGATGTGGAGAGAAGACATGGTAAAGAAGATTTTCATGAATTGCGGAGTTGAGGGTAACCCACTTGTCTTTATGTTCTCAGACACTCAAATCATCAACGAAGCATTTGTTGAAGACATTAATAACATTCTTAATGGTGGTGAGATTCCAAATCTGTACAAAACTGAAGATGTTGTCGCGATCATTGAAAGTGTCAAAGAAGCGTAGAAAGCGAATCCAGACTTCAGAGCGATTTCGGATGATAACAATGCGGTTAAAGACCTATTCGTGAAACAAGCTAAGAACAGTCTTCACATGGTTCTTGCTTTCTCGCCAATCGGTGACGATTTCAAACGAAGACTTAGAATGTTCCCTTCACTGGTAAATTGTTGTGCAATCGACTGGTTCTTACCTTGGCCGAAAGATGCTCTTGAAAGTGTGGCCAATACTTTCTTAAAACAAATCGACGAACTTCCCTCGCGCGAAGGTGTTGTCTAAATTTGTGTAGACATGTAGACTAGAGTGTAGGAGCTAACTAACCGTTATCGCGAAGAGATGAGAAGGTACTACTACGTTACTCCGACCTCATATTTGATTCTTATCAAGACTTTCTCTGGAATGCTCGACAAGAAGAGAAGTTATATCGACAACCAAATAAGAAAATTCGATAGAGGACTCGAACAGCTTGCAAAAGCTTCAAAAGCTGTTGGAGAACTTCAAGTAAAACTTAGTGATCTAATCCCAATTCTTGAAGTAAAAGCCGCAAACTCGGCCTAGATGCAGAAAGAGATCGAAATTAAGAAGAAATCAGTTGACAAAGAAAGAGAGGAATGTAAGATCGAAGAAGACGCAGCTAAAAAACAAAAGAGCTCAGCTGAAATAAAACAGGCGGATTGCGATCAAGCCCTTGAAAGAGTTATGCCGATCTATCATGAGGCTCAAAAAGCCGTCGACTCTCTCAGCCCCGCAGATGTCACAGAAATGAAAGGCTTCAAGACACCCCCAGTTCCAGCGGTTGCTGTAGCGAAGACTCTGTGTATGTTCTTCTTTATCAAGCCTGTTATGATTGCTGGTCCAACACCCGGCTCAAAAGTACCAGACTACTGGACAACCGCCAAAAAAGAAGTCCTTACTGCAGATCTATTGAAAAAGCTTTAGAATTACAAGAAAGATGAAATTGATCCAAAACTTGTTGAAGACATGCGACCTATTTTAGCATCTGAAGAGTACAGTGATGAAAAACTAAAATCAGCTTCCAAAGCTGCTCACGGTATCGCCAAGTGGTGTCGTGCTATGATACAGTATCATGATGCGATGAAAGTCGTCGTTCCTAAAAAGATTGAACTTGCTGAAGCTAAAGCGAGTTCCGCAGCTGCTCAAAAAGTTTGGGATGCAGCAAAAGAGCGTCTGGCTGCTGTGCAAGCTGAAATGAAAAAACTTGTTGATGAACTTGAAGCAACTCAAGCAGAAGAAACTAGATTAAGAAACGAGAAAGAGGATTGCGAGCGAAAAGTCGAGCTTGCCAAAGCCTTAATCAACGGTCTTGCTAATGAAAGAGTATCTTGGTAAAAAGACTTGATTACGAACAGGGCGAAGAGAGAAAACATCGTGGGAGATATTCTTATTTCATCCGGTGTCATTGCTTATCTCGGTGTATTCTTAAAAAGTTACCGTGATGAGTGCACGAAATAGTGGGCTCAAATGCTCAACGAGTATCAACTAAAGTCGACCGAAAACGTTTCTGTTGAGATTGTTCTAGGCGATGCTGTGAAAATTAGACAATGGTAGATTCAGGGACTTCCTTAAGATAGTTTCTCAACTGATAGTGCGATTATCAGTGACTACTCAGACAGATGGTGTCTATTCATAGATCCTCAGATGCAAGCAAACATTTGGCTAAAGAACCGATACAAGGAAGAAGGGCTGAAAGTCATTAAGCCGACTCAAAACCCTCTAATTACTTCTCGTACTCTTGAAAACGCCATTCCGCTCGGAACACCAGTTGTTCTGGAGGACGCCGGTGAAACCTTCGATCCTATGCTTGATCCTCTCCTTGCCAAGTAAGTTGAAAAGAAGGGATCTGAGTATTACATCAAGTTTGGGGACTAAGGAATATCTTTCAGTCCCGACTTCAAGTTTTTCATCACCACAAAGATGTCCAGACCTCACTATTCACCGGAAGTATGTGTTAAAGTTACCATGCTAAACTTTATGGTTACTTAGGAGGGTCTACTTGACTAAATGTTGTCTATTATTGTCAGAATCGAAGAACCGCAGAAGTACGAGCGCAGAAATCTCTGTATTCAAACAAAGGCTGACATGACCAAGAAATAAGCAGAATTACAGGACGCAATTCTCAACTTAGTCGCCAACTCATAAGATGATATTCTTGAAGATAGAGAACTAAAACGATGTTTGGACGAATCTAAAATCTAATCCGTAACGATCGAATAGACTCTTGAAGACATGGAGCGAACTATGAAGTAGATTGAAGTAATTAGAGAAGGGTTTAAGCCAGTCGCCCTTCGTGTTTCGAGATTGTTCTTCGTGCTCACTGATCTGATCAATGTCGACCCAATGTACTAGTACTCTCTTGAGTTCTTTAGACTTATTTACGAAGGGGCTATTAAGTCAGTAGAAGGAATCTACGAAAAAGCGTAGAAAAATGATCGCAGGGCCTACTTCATCACTGAGTTCACTTATAGGCTCTACAAAAATGTTTGCCGATCTCTTTTCGAAAAAGACAAACTTTTATTCTCCTTCCTAATCTGTCTAAAAGTCATGGATGAAGTTTAACAAGATTAAGGCGGTCTTAACTTTGCCGAAGTCAGGTTCCTTATGGCTGGTGCAACACAGGTTGAGCTTACCAAACCAAACCCTACTGGTGAAAATGGATGGTTGAGCAACAAATCTTGGCTTGCGATGCTCGAGATGTCAACTAAGTTCAAGTCATTCAATGGTTTCGACTCTGACTTTGAAAAGTACCTACCTAAGTGGGAAGCTATTTATAACAGCGCTAACCCACACGCACTCGAAAACGTTTGGCCCGGAAAATGGCAAGATGTCACCCTTCTTTAAAGGACAATCATAATTTCGATTCTGCGTCCAGACAAAGTCGTAAATATGATTCAGATGATTATTGCTGCTGAAAAAGAACTGGGTGAAAAGTATCTCACCCCGCCACCCTTCGACATGAACGAAGTGTTCTCTGACTCGACTAACAAGCAGCCAATTATCATTGTGCTGTCCCCCGGAGCCGATCCAATGACGGACATCCGTAACCTTTCAAATCTCAAGAAGATTAAGTATGACTCCCTGTCTCTTGGTGCCGGTTAGGGAGAAAAGGCAATCACAACTATTAAGAGAGCACAGTAGACAAACTAATGGGTCATCCTTCAGAACTGTCATTTGGCTCCAAGCTTCATGCCAACCTTGGATGCAATTTTCGAGGAAATTGTCTACGAGCCCTCAGCACAATTCAGAATCTGGCTCACCACGATGCCCAGTGACAAGTTCCCTGTCACTATTGTGCAAAACGCAATCAAAGTTACTGCAGAGCCGCCGAAAGGTCTCAGGAACAACATTCGAGGCTCCTACTTGGCTCTTGGCGAAGAAGAACTTGACAGTAGCAAGAAACCAGTAGTCTTCAGACGTCTGTTGTGGGGACTGTGCTTCTTTAATGCTCTCGTTCTCGAACGAAGAAAGTTCGGTCCGCTCGGGTGGAATATTCCGTATGAATTTTCAGTTTCTGACCTGCGTATTTCTAAGGATCAACTGTTCTAATTCATCGATCATTACGATGATGTTCCATATGAAGCTCTGATTTATATGGTCGCTGAAGCTAACTACGGAGGTAGAGTAACAGACCCACAAGATCGTCGTTGCATAAAATTGATACTCTCAGACTTCTACTGCTCAGACATGATTTCTGAAGAAAACCACAAACTTTCTGAAACAGGTGCTTACTACGTACCATCTGATGGAAGCAAGATGGACTATGTTCAGTTTATCGAAGATAAGTTGCCAATGAACGACTTGACTGAAGTGTTCGGAATGCATGATAATGCAGAAATTACTTCCGCGATCAACAGGACTAATCAAATCCTATCAACTGCACTCATCCTTTAACCAAGAGTTTCCGCAGTGGCTGGCAAGACTCAGGACTAGGTTTTGAACGATTCTTGTGTTTCGATTCTCGAAAAGTTGCCTCAGCAATATAACATTGAAGCTGCGAGCAAAAAGCATCCAATTTCATACGAAGATTCAATGAACACAGTACTTCAGCAGGAGCTTCTTCGTTTCAACAGACTGCTTGATATTATCAGGTCATCTCTCATCAACATCGGAAAGGCCATCAAAGGTGAGGTAACCATGTCTCCCGAGCTGGAGGCGATCGGAAATTCTATCTTTGATAACAGGATCCCCGCTGGCTGGATGAAGCGTTCCTACCCTTCATTGAAGCCACTCGCAAGTTACATTGTTGATTTCGTTGAGAGATTAGTGTTCTTCTAGAAATGGATAGACAACGGTGCTCCACCAAGTTTCTGGATCTCAGGTTTCTTCTTCACCTAATCTTTCTTGACGGGCCTCAAACAGAACTACGCCAGAAAGTACGTGATTGCCATCGATGAGCTGAACTATGACTTCGAAGTGTTCAGTGAGCAAAATAAGAAGAACCCCGACGTTGCTCCGGCAGACGGAGCCTATGTGTATGGTATGTTCCTAGAGGGCTGCCAATGGGACTCTGACATCAACATGCTACAGGAGTCTGCGCCTAAGAAGCTGTTCACCAATATGCCCTACATCTGGTTCAAACCGGGCAAGGAAGTCGAAATAGTGTTTGACCACTGCTACACTTGTCCTATCTACAAGACACTCGACAGACGCGGTGTTTTATCTACCACTGGCCACTCCTCCAACCATGTCTGCAACATTGAGTTGCCTATGCAAAAGAAACACAGTCTTAAGCACTGGGCCAAGAGGGGCGTTGCGTTGGTGACCTAGTTAAACGACTGAGGGCGAAGGTGCCGACTATTAAGCTAATTATTACACTTTAATCATCTCTGATAAATCTA
>Ga0169931_10009982_pt1 | contig 13579 bp, 8 predicted proteins | sample Kivu_15m_20L_FD_129675 | JGI IMG/M metagenome (GOLD analysis project Ga0169931, IMG submission 129675) | Freshwater microbial communities from Lake Kivu, Western Province, Rwanda to study Microbial Dark Matter (Phase II) - Kivu_15m_20L... | ecosystem: Environmental > Aquatic > Freshwater > Lake ...
GCCCAGTTATTGGAGGTTATAAATAAGGCAAAAGAGAATATCAGAGCCACTAGACCAAAGGCCTGATAAATTGGCAGAGATGGAGGGAGCTTGAACTGTAGTACAGGAATTACCTTCATAGCTAGATAATGAGTAAAAGCAGCTACAAACATAAGAATTCCAAATTGCCTGCGAACCGGTAAAATTAGTTTGATCAGCAGATTAAACTCTTTAGCCAAACCAAATCTCTGAATCATACTAGGGATTAGGGTAATTATAAATAGAACTAAGGATAGTGTCCCAGCTAATTTCCCATACTCCCTCCGCTCAGATATAGTGAGGAAAAAGAACGGCAAGAATAACACAGGACTGCTATAAGTGAGCCAAATGATGATTTTGTGTAAAGTTTGCATAGATTTAAGATTATAAGTTTAGATTTAGTATAGAGTATTTTAGACTTTTTGTCGAAGGTGGGCTAGGTCTAGATTGACCTGTATTCGTAGGGCTTTAAGTCCCTCCTATTAGCTCTTGCAAAAGAGATATTAGGAGGGGGCGTCACGCCCTAGGCGGATGTACTCAACCTTTCAGTCGCCTGTCCACACCCGGCACTCCGTGCCACCCTCGCCTCCTCTCAAGGCGGATTAAAAAGCGAGGGACAAAATTACTGTCCTCCCTTGGGGGAGGTGCCCGCAGGGCGGAGGAGGACAAAACTCATAATTTATAATTATCAAAAACACCCCCACCTCGTCTCCCTGCTATATAAACATAGCAGGAATCCACCCCATCCCAAACAAGGTATGGGATGGACTAAAAGCCCTCAATGAAATCCGCCTTGGGCGGAGAGGGGAATTTTTATAACAAACGGGCGACTGAAAGGTTGCCCCTACGAAAGCACCCTATTCCCTAAATTGTTCCACATAGAACATTTTTATAAGTTATATAAACACAAAAGGAGCTAAGCGCCCCTTTTTTTTAAAATTAAAATTTAGCTTGCTTAAGCAGATTTTTATATTACAATAATTATTTATATTTGTCAATAGATAACATTTTTTGACCCAATTATTATAGCTATTAACTTATATTTGCTTTTTTGATAGCTTTCAGGTACAATAAATCCATTCAATTATTTTATTTAGATATTTTTATGAATTCACATATCCGTAATCTTGCTATTATTGCTCATGTTGACCATGGAAAAACTACTTTGATGGATGCTATTTTGCATCAAACTCAGATTTTTAGAGAGAATCAGGCGGTGCAGGAGCGGGTGATGGATTCTATGGATTTAGAGCGAGAAAAAGGTATTACTATTCGGGCTAAGAATGCTTCTGTCACTTATCAGGATTATACTATTAACTTGATTGACACTCCTGGGCATGCTGATTTTGGTGGTGAGGTGGAGCGAGTGCTCAAAATGGCGGATGGAGCTCTATTATTGGTAGATTCCAAAGAGGGACCAATGCCTCAGACTAAATTTGTACTCAAAAAAGCTCTGGCTCTAGGGCTTCGAGTTGTGGTGGTGATTAACAAAATTGATCGACCTGATGCTAATCCAGATATGGTGGTGGATAAAACTTTTGATTTATTCGTTACACTTAATGCTAATGACAAGCAATTAGACTTCCCGATTGTGTACGCTTCGGCTATCAATGGTTCAGCTTCTCTGGAGACGGATCAGACTGGCAAGGATTTGACTGAATTATTCGAGGTTATTGTTAATGAAATCCCAGCTCCGACTTCTCCAATGACGGAGGCTTTTCGTATGCTGACTTTGAATTTGCAATTTGATAAGTTCAAGGGGACTATGGCGGTTGGTAGAATTGATGCTGGCAAAATTGTCAAAGGTATGTCGGTGGTGAGAATAGATAAGACTGGTAATCAGACCAAAAATACTATTACTAGCTTGCTCAAATATAACGGTATGGAGTTAGTAGAGGCCACAGAGATTGTAGCTGGAGATATCGCGGTTATTGCTGGGATTGCCAATATTGAAATTGGGGACACTATTGCGGATTCCCAAAATCCAGTGCAAATCCCTCCAGTAGAGGTAGAAAGTCCTACTTTGCAGATGATGTTCGCGATTAATGATAGTCCTTTTTCAGGTAAAGAAGGTAAATATTCTACCTCCAGAATGATAAGAGACAGATTATATAAAGAGCAAGAAACTAATATTAGCTTGCGAATTGAGGATACGGATAGTCCAGATAAATTCTTGGTGGCTGGTCGTGGAGAGTTGCATTTGGCGGTTTTGATTGAAACTATGAGACGAGAAGGTTATGAGTTCTCGGTGGGGAGACCGCAGGTTATTTTGCAAGAACAGGATGGAGCGGTAAAAGAGCCTTATGAGGTATTAAGTCTGGATGTGCCAGAAGAATATAGTGGTAAAATTATCGAAGCGGTTAACAAAAGGCAGGGCGAGCTATCTAATATGGAAATAAATGAGCATAATGAATCACATATTGAATATAAAATTACTACTCAGAATTTGATTGGACTAAGGAGTATTTTGCTAACTTTATCTAAGGGAACCGTGATTATGAATAGTTCATTCTTGGAATATGGACCGAGAATATCTAGCGGTAAAGGTAGGTCTACAGGGTCTATTGTGTCTCTTGAACTTGGTAAAATTACTAAATATGCTCTAGATGGAGCTTCAGACCGAGGAATATTCTTTGTATCTGACGGGACTGAAGTTTATCCAGGAATGGTTTTGGGGGAGTCTAATCGGGAGCAAGATGTAGAGATAAACCCCGTCAAAGCCAAAAAATTAACCAATATGAGGGCTTCTGGGTCCGATGATGGTGTTTTTATCGCTCCACCCAAAGATATGTCTCTAGAGGCTAGTATTGAGTATCTGGCAGATGATGAATTATTGGAGGTTACCCCACAAAGCCTCAGAATTCGTAAGAGAATTCTAGACTCTAATGAGCGAAAAAGGTCTAATCGAGATTAAAGCAAAACAGCCCCAATAGGTTGGGCTGGGAGATTCCTTGTATTTGTAGGGGCGTTACGCCCTAGGTGGATGCACTCAACCTTTTAGTCGCCCGTCCACACCCACCACTGCGTAGTACCCACTCGCCAGCGAGGCCATACCTACGGCAGGCAGGCAGGGACAAAATTACTGGCCTCCCTTGGGGGAGCTTTTAGTCCTTCCCATATCTTATTTGTGAGGGGGTGGTCACTCTTACACTTTGTTTAGGGGGTGACGGAGGAGGGCCTTTGTTGTGATGGGGTGGAAATAGATTGAATTTGTGTTTTATCCACCCTCCCCCGTCGCAAATGGGATTTGCTCCTGTGAAACCTCACAGGTTTGGCCAACCTTCCTCCACGGGAAAACTACCGTTTTCCCAACCCCTTTCCCAGACCTTCAGTTTATTACGGGTACTCCCCATCCTAAACTAGAGTATAGGAGTGACTTAAAGCCTGCAAAGAGAGATAAAATACAAGCTACAGAATTCTTAATTCTTAATTCTCAATTTATAACTCCCCGATCAAATCAACCTATACAAAGCTTCAGCTAATTTGAGAGAGTCGTGGCGGATTAGAGTTCTTCTGAGGGGGTCTTTTTTGTTGGGGTTGATAAATATCCCGTCGGCTATCAAATCAGCTCCAATTAGGGTGGTTTTTCCTATCTTATCAGATTTTGAAGCCTTTAGTACTGGCTCTCCCTCTTCTCTATATTTTTCCACTAATTTAGAATCCGGTTGAGTGGTATTATATAATGCTATATCTATCACCTCAGCTCCGATGAATTGATTTAGCTGTCTAATATGCTCTTCTACTGACCATTGTTTATGTCCTGCGACTTTAGACATCAGATTGACATTATAAATAATCTGAGCCTCGGTTTTGGCTAATACTTCACTCATCCCTGGGACTATCAAATTAGGAAGTAAACTACCATAAAACAATCCCGGTCCGATAATCACACTATCGGCTTTCATAATAGCTTCTTTGGCTCTGGGGTTTAGTTTAGCTTTGGGAATTAGTTTTAATTCTTTGACTGGGTATTTTAGATATTCTTCGGAATCGTGAATTCTAGCTTCTCCCAATAATTCAGTCCCATTGGTAAGAGTGATAGATAGATTGATATTATCCGTAGTGACGGGGATGACTTCTCCTCTGATAGATAGTATATCCCCAGCGGTTTTGACTCCTTCTTCAAAATTGCCTGTAATCTTTTCTAAAGCAGATAAAAACAAATTTCCAAAATTATGTCCAGTCAATTCCCCGCAGTCAAATCGATAATTGAATAATTGTCTTAGAATTTCTGGCGATTCGGCGAGAGCCACGAGACATTGCCTAATATCTCCTGGGGGTAATACTCCTAATTCATCTCTGAGCTTACCGGTGGAGCCACCATTATCTACCATATTGACTATGGCTTGTAGATGAAGGTTACTAAATAACTTTAATCCAGATAATACGGTAAAAGAGCCAGTTCCTCCGCCAATAACGACTATATTTTTATTAGACATAACTGTAATTTAATAATAATTGTGGAAAACTTGGGGATAAATAGGGTTTTTGCACAAGTTATCCACAAAATGTAATATGATATGATTATATTAAACACATACACATATCTAAATATATAATATTCTCTGATTACTGGCAAGGATTGAATATAGAAAGGGAAAAGAAATGAGGAAAAAAGTCAAATTATTGATATATGTGCTGATTGGATTAAGTATACCTTTTTTAATAAGAACTACTCTCTTTAGTTATACAATTAGAAATATAAATTCGCCATATACGACTATATATATACATAGTCTAGATCTGGTTTTATTTTTGATATTTGCTCATCTATTCTGGCAGACCAAAAGATTTCCACTTAGTAGTCCAAAAATTGTGGATAAGTTATGGATAACTTTGTTTTTTTGGATATTTATGCAATTATTATGGGCTCAATATCCCTTGATAACTTGGGTTTGGGGAGTTAGATTATATCTATTAACAGGTATAATTTGGTATATTATTAAGGCAAAAGAATTTATAAAAGAAATAACTTGGATCGGGAGAGGTTTTGTAATTGGGATGCTGGGGCAGGCTTTGATTGGAATTACTCAGATAATATTGCAAAAAAACATAGGCCTCCCGGTAGTAGTGGAGCCAACTTTGTCTCGGGAGCTAGCAGGAGTAGCAAAAATCAGTCTCGGGGATAATATTTTGATTCGAGCTTATGGAACATTTCCTCATTCTAATATACTTGCCTTTGCTGGGATTATGGCTTTGATACTAGTCTACAATAGAGTTATAGGGCAAAAACAGGCTATAATTTTATATATATTAACTCTAATAGTGGCGGGTATGTTTGACCATTATATTCTGACATCTATACAGGCTATAATAATTGCTGGTTTGGTTGGAATTGGCTTAAATCGAGATATAAAGCTAGACTTTACTCGGAGGCTCAACAAAATCATTATTGTTCTATTGCATATTTTGATAATATTGACTTTCTCTAAATTAGCGCTGATATTGCTTTTGATAATAGATTGTATTTATTTGACATACTCTTGGAATAAAAAAATGTTCTATGTGGAACAATTTCAAAATAAGCTAAAATCTTTGCCTAGAATTATTATTAACTCTGTAGCTATGATTGGGATTATTATTTTATGGATTTTACCTTATCAGCAAATTCTAGACACTTTTCTGAAGCGAATATTTTATCTGCAGGACGCTTTTTTGATAATACAGTCTAATTTTTTGCTTGGAGTTGGATTGGGTCAATATGTAGCTAATTTGTCAGAGAATAGAGAGTTCTGGCAATATGAACCGGTGCATAATATTCTGGTTCTGTTGCTGAGTGAATTAGGTTTAATTGGAGTGAGTATATTGTTGGTAATTATTGGAATAGGGTGTTATACTCTACAATATGGATACAAAAAACAAAGGTAGTCTGGGTGAGCGATTAGCGATTAAATTATTAATCTCTAAAGGTTTTGAAATTGTTGATCAAAATGTTAGATTAGGTAAGTTATCTGAATTAGATATCGTGGCAATCAAGGACAGGGTTTTACACATTATAGAGGTGAAGACTGTGTATAAATGTGGAAAACTTGGGGATAACTTGGACTTTCCGATATATAATGTCACCCCGAGAAAGGTGAAACATCTCAAGCTAGGAGCTCAATTGTATGTCCAGAAGCAGAAATATACCGATATAGACATTACAATCGACGCGGTTGCCTGTATTGTGGATAATTGTTGTAAAAAAAGTTGGATTAAGTTTTTCCCTAATATTCTAGAGGGACTTGACTAGGAAGTTATATGTAGAATATTGGGTTAATGTTGAAAAATAAATTAGTTATTCTGATGTCTTGCTAAATTTCTCAAAATAAGGTACAATTATTTTACCTTATAGCTAGGGTGGCGGAATGGTAGACGCGACGGACTTAAAATCCGTTGGTGATTAAACACTGTGAGGGTTCAAGTCCCTCTCCTAGTACAAATAGAGAAACAGTCCGTTTGGACTGTTTTTTGGGACTTGAAGGTCGGAGCGATGTGTGAGTTTGTGCGAAGCACAAGGCGAACACCGCGAGACGGGGTCGCGAGAATTTTCCGTCAGGAAAATTACTTGTGACCAAGTCCCTCTCCTAGTACAAATAGAGAAACAGTCCGTTTGGACTGTTTTTTGGGACTTGAAGGTCGGAGCGATGTGTGAGTTTGTGCGAAGCAGCTTTCTTGTCTCCCTTTGGAGGGAGTGCCTGCAAGGCGAGGGTGGATAAGATGTAGTCTTAAATGCAATCCACCTCCGGTCCCTCCTAAACTAAAGTATAGGAGGGACCACCTCCTCCAAAGGAGGACAGTGTTTTCTCGTAGGGGCGACCTTTTGTCGCCCGCAATAAATCGTCTTTATAAAGCACTGGCGACTTACAGGTTGAGTACATCCGCCTAGGGCGTGACGCCCCTACGATGTGGGTATTGGTATCGGAGGCTATTTGTAAAGCATAGACAAAAACTTTGAAATATGATACATTTTTGATTGTCTAGGCTCTAGAGAGATCTAGGGTCAAATTCTCACCCTGAGGAGGGTATTGTTCTAAACGTAAATCTACACGCATTCAACTCAGTTGTCCGTAGGGGCACAATAAATGGAACAGGACGAGTATTTGGGTTGCGTCGTATATATACTCCGGGAATAAAAATATTTGGATTTCAAATTCGTCGACTAGAAACAGAATACGTAGTTGCTTTTGGAGAGGTAACTTTAGAGAATGGTAAAATAATTTATGATTATGGTGAAGAAAATATTACAGAAAAAGAGTTTTATAGACTGAGAATTGAGGATATAGTAGAAATACAATTTATTGTGACTCAGCCTTCCATAGGGGGAGCGAAAACACTTCACGCATCTAATTTTAAATGTATAGAGAGACAAGGAACTCTTTCTTGATCTACCCCCCCCGCGTGCGATGCGGGGGATTTTTTTCGACTAATCACTATAAATTTGATATAATAAATATAAAATAATATATATTTTAAGGATGTGTCGATATGCCCTCGCCGATGATGACTCAGTTTTATGAAATAAAAAAAGATTATCCCAATGATATTTTGTTCTTTCGGCTGGGGGATTTTTATGAAATGTTTGCAGAGGATGCAAAATTGGCAGCTCCAATCCTAGACTTGGTATTAACAGCAAGGAAGAATACAGTAGATGGGGTAATTCCGATGTGTGGTGTACCTTATCACTCGTCTGCTCAATATATTCAGAAGCTGATCAAGGCGGGATATTCGGTGGCTTTATGTGAGCAACAGGGCTCAGCTCAGGATGCTAAGGGTTTGGTGAGACGCAAAGTGGTCAAAGTTATAACTCCGGGGACGGCTCTGTTGGATATAGAGGCTACCGAATCAAGGTATATAGCCAGTATCAGTGCATATAAAGGGTTGGTATATTTGGCTTTAGCTGATCTGGGAACTGGACTTTTTGAGGTTGGTGAATTTATGGAGGCTGAACTCGGGGATATTTTGCAATCTAGACAAGTCAAAGAAATTATTATCCCAGAAAATAGCTCGCTTTTAGAAAAGCTCCAAAAACTCAATATTAGAATTGTGACTGAGTCTAAATGGAATTTTCAATTGGAGCGGGCGATTGAAGTGCTGACTAAGCATTTTGGCATTAGTAGTATGACAGGTTTTGGTTTTGAAATTGATGATATGAGATTGTCTCCGGCGGGAGCTTTGTTTACTTATCTTACCTATACTCAACAGGAGGATTTGAAACATATCACTAGATTAAAGCCAATTTCCCTAGCTCAATATATGAGATTAGATAGCCAAACTATTCAGAATTTGGAATTATTCCAATTACCAAGAGCGAGTCAAAAGGGCAAGACTTTTTATCAGGCTATTAATTATACCAAAAATCCTCTAGGTTCTAGGATGCTAAGGTCTTGGATATTATCTCCACTCCTAGATATCAAGTTTATCAACACTCGTCAAGAGCATATACAGAATTATCTAGACAACCCCAACTTAATCACTTCAATCAGAGAACTCTTACCTCAAATTGCAGATATAGAGCGGGTTTTAGCCAGGCTCTCTAGTAATGTGGGTGGTCCGAGGGATATGTTATTATTATCCAAAAGCTTTAATCATATTGCCTCAATTCTAGAATTAGATCAGGGCTCTTATGTCAAACCAGCCCAAAAAGCTTTATTAAAATTAGAATCTTTACGGCAAGAATTACAAAAAGCCTTGCAAGAAAATGTGCCAATTTTAGCTCGGGATGGGGGACTTGTGGCCCGAGGCTATAGGCAAGATATAGATGAATTATTAAATTTGAGTCAAGGGGGCAAAGATTATCTCTTGAAATTGCAGGTTCAGGAACAAGCACGGACAGGTATCAATTCTCTCAAGGTTAAATATAATAAAGTCTTTGGCTATTATATAGAGATTAGCAATGCTTATAAAAATCAAATTTTACCAGACAATTATATCAAAAAGCAAACTTTAGCTAATGCTGAGAGATATATTACCCCAGAGCTCAAAGAATTTGAAGAGAAAATTCTCAGTTCAGAGGCGGAGTTACTCAATTTAGAGCAAATTGTATTTGAGGAATTAAGACAGGCTATTATAGCCGAGGCGGAACAAATTTATACTATTTCCAAAACCATTGCCTATATTGATTGTATTCAAGCCGGAGCTAAATTAGCACTAGATTGGAATTATACTCGCCCCAAAATTACTAAAAATCAAAATTTGCATATAGAATCTGGTCGGCATCCAGTGCTAGAGCAGTTAATCACCGAATATGTGGCTAATGATTCTAAATTAGCCGAGCCAGATCACTCTTTGATGTTAATCACGGGTCCGAATATGGGGGGTAAATCTACTTATATTAGACAGGTGGCTTTGATAGTACTATTGGCTCAAATCGGGTATTTTGTACCAGCTAATAGTGCTGAGATTGGGGTGGTGGATAGAATTTTCACCCGAGTTGGAGCTTCGGATAATATGAGTGAGGGGCATAGTACTTTTATGGTAGAGATGTTGGAAGTTGCCAATATTCTACATAATGCTAGCAAGTCTAGTCTGATTATTTTGGATGAAGTGGGGCGTGGTACTTCTACCTATGATGGGATGAGTATAGCCAAAGCTCTGATTGAATATATTCATAATACAATTAGGGCGAGAACTCTCTTTGCTACTCACTATCACGAATTATTGAGCCTAGAAGCCGAATTGTCAGGAGTGGTGAATTATCAGGTGCTAATCCAAGATAATACAGAGGATATTATATTCCTACATCGCATAGAGCAAGGTGGGGCGAATAAAAGTTATGGTATTGCCATTGCCAAATTAGCGGGATTTCCCTCAGATGTGTTAGAATTAGCTAAGAGGGCTCTGCTACAATATGAGCAGAAAAAGTCCCAATTATCATTCTTAGAAACCCTAAGCCCTAATGATAATCAAATACAAGAGACTAGCTCCGAGCCCGAGCAGTATAGTAATCTTTTACAAGATATACACTCTTATAATCTCAATGACATAACCCCACTACAGGCTATGTCCATATTAGATGAATTACAAAAAAACAATCCACTATGATAAATTTATTACCCAAAAATATAATTAATCAAATTGCCGCCGGAGAAGTGGTGGAGCGGCCAGCTTCTATTGTGAAGGAATTGGTGGAGAATTCTCTGGATGCTGGAGCGACAGAAATTCAGATTGAAGTCTTAGATGCGGGTTTGACTGAAATTACTATCAAAGATAATGGCTCTGGGATTGCTAAAGATGACTTTGAGAATTTATTCAAAAGACATGCTACTAGCAAAATTGAGAAAATTGAGGATTTACAAGCCCTATCTACTATGGGATTTAGAGGTGAGGCTTTGTCTAGTATTCAAGCTGTCTCGCAAGTGGAATTAGTGACCAAAACCAACTCAGACAAAACAGGATATTTTTATAATCCACACACAGCTGAGATAAAAGCGGTCGCCAAAGCCAATACAGGTACTACTATTACAATCAAGAAGTTATTCTATAATGTTCCTGCACGGAAAAAATTCCTCAAAACCAATGCCACCGAATTATCTCATATTACCAAAATTATAGAAGAAATAGCTTTAGTTCATCCAGAAGTAGCTTTTATCTATAAATCTCAAAATCGGGAGCTAATCAATGTCAAGGCCAGTGATTTATTAACTAGAACCATCAATATACTCAAAGTCCAAGATTCAGAATATTTATTATTAGTAGATTCCCAAAAATATAATCTCAAAGCCATCGGCTATATCGGGCATCCTAGAATTTCCAAAAAATCAGCTCAATATCATATTTTTATCAATAATCGCCCTGTCATACAACCACTTATTAACAAAGCTATTCAGCAAGGTTTTGACACTATGTTGGAAGTCGGGCATTATCCTTTTGCCTTTGTGTCTATCTTTATCCCACCGCAAGAATTAGATGTAAATGTGCATCCAAGGAAAACCGAAGTCAAATTCACTGATGATAGAGCCGTATTCCAGACAGTCAAATATCTAATCCGAGATACTTTGCAGAAGTCAGCCTTTGATATTGTTCTAAAACCACAATCCACGCAATCTAATCTAAATCTAGACAATTCAAGCCCAAAATCTAATCAGACTCAAAACTATAATTTTAAGCCCTATAATGACTCTGTCAAGAGCTATCAGAAGCCTCAAGTGGCTGAGAGTAATTTTGCTCAATATTCTCACAAACAAATCCCAAAAGCTCAATATAATTTCCATACTATACAACCAAAGTTCAGGGAATTATTAGAAGCAGAGACTATTAAACCTGATTTTTTACATATTTTTGACACCTATATCGTATATCCCAATCAAAATGGAATTATGATTTTAGACCAACATGCGGTGCATGAGAAGGTAATTCTAGAGCAATTGATGAATCAAGACGAATCAGTCAAGTCACAAGCCCTATTATTCCCGATTGCTATAAGTGTTCCACAATCTGAGAAAGATATAACTATAGAAGTTTTAGGCCAACTCCCAGGATTTGAAGTAGATGATTTTGGGGCAAATGAAATTATAATTATAGCCGTACCAACATTCCTATCCAAAACTCAAAAGACAGAAGATCATATCAAAACTCTAATCGCTCAAATTCAAGAGAGAGGCCAGACTATGGAATTATCCGAGCTAAGAGTGGAATTACTGAAGACCGTCGCCTGTAAATCAGCTATCAAAGCCGGCTATAGTATGACACAATCAGAAATAGAAGCTCTAATTCAATCAGCTTCCAATACAGATTTTGGCTTTGCTTGCTGTCATGGTCGGCCAACTATGGTACAATTAGATAGAGACTGGTTCGAAAAACAATTTTCAAGATAAATAAAATCTATGCAGAATAAAAAAATAATTATAATAGAAAGTATTACAGCTTTGTCTCTTTGGTTAACAGCCATAACTATAGCCTTATCTGTTTTGGGGCATATATCAATTTGGACAGGAGGGCTAATTGCTGGGATATTGGGAATTTCATATATTGCGACTCTCAGCTGGTATACTTGTATAGACCAAATGCCACATAGTATTACTAAATTTATACTAATTCAAATTTTACCCTTAGCTTTGATAGGGATATTTTTTGATACCATTACAGCCCTGATTATTGGCTTTACTCTTGTCCTAGGCATACAAATTTTATTCAAAGCTATCAAAGATATCAATGAAAGTATGGCGGATCATATAAAATTCCGAGTCAAAACCGTAATACTCCCTCATACCAAGGGGATTATAATCTGGTTAATGTTATTAACTTCGGTTTTTATTTATGGCAATACACTCAAGACCAACCCCAATGGAATATTTTTGGAAGAGAGCTTCCTTACTAATCAAATACAAGCTTGGATGCCAATATTAGAGCAAATAAGCCCAGATTTCAACCCTAATACCTCAGTCGGGAATTATATTTCAGGACAATTAGAAAATCAGGATTTGAATCTCAAGAATATCAATAAAGAACAAGTAATACAACAGCAAGTAGCCGAATTATCCAAAAGATTCGAACTAAATAATTTGACTACAGACACTCCAGTCACTCAGGCTTGAGTTGAATATGGGAATAGATTCTTGACACCTTGGATGAGCGGACCGCTTTGGGGAGGTATAGTATCTTTATTGGTATTCTTCACCTTTTTACCATTTATAGGGATATTTCAATTTGGAATTAGAATTATTACTAATATAATTTACTCTAATAGCATTAAGTCTAAATTTATAAATTTCACCACACAAAACACCGAAAAAGAAACTTTGAGCTGGTAGGGGCGACACGCCGGAGGAGGATGTATTCAACCTTTCAGTCGCCTGTATTGGTTTTTCTGTCCTCCCTTGGGGGAGCTTTAAGTCCCTCCTATATTTTATTTAGGAGGTGGGTGCCCTGAAAGGGCGGAGGAGGACTGCCCTCTGGAACTGTGTTCTCTGTCCCTCGCCGGCGAGGGTGGCGACGAAGTCGACGGGTGTGGACAGGAGCAAATCCCATTTGCGACGGGGGAGGGTGGATTGAGCTAAAAATTCCCCTCTCCGCCCAAGGCGGATTTCATTGAGGGCTTTAGTCCCTCCCATACTTCAGTTTGGGAGGGGGTGGACAGCTACGCTGGACGGGGTGGAGTAATTCTGTCCTCCCTTGGGGGAGGTGGCACGGAGTGCCGGAGGTGGATTGTTCTCTGTCCCTCGCCGGCGAGGGTGGCGACGAAGTCGACGGGTGTGGACAGGCGACTGAAAGGTTGAGTACATCCGCCTAGGGCGTGACGCCCCTACAATTCACCACTCCTCCCTTCTATGCTATAATATAAATATTATAAAAACAAAATATAGTCTCATATGAGTACAAATATAATATCTAATCAAATCGAAAGTCAAATCTTCACAGTCAGAGGGATGCAAGTTATGACAGACTATGATTTAGCAAAATTATATGGTGTAGAGACCAAAAGATTAAATGAGCAGGTAAAGCGTAATATAAATAGATTTCCTGAAAACTTTAGATTTCAGCTAACCCAATCCGAGTGGGAATATTTGTGGTCGCAAATTGCGACCACTTCGAACCAGTCACAAACTGTGACCAGTTCACAAAAACATCGTTTTACCATCCC
>Ga0169931_10009983_pt1 | contig 13579 bp, 9 predicted proteins | sample Kivu_15m_20L_FD_129675 | JGI IMG/M metagenome (GOLD analysis project Ga0169931, IMG submission 129675) | Freshwater microbial communities from Lake Kivu, Western Province, Rwanda to study Microbial Dark Matter (Phase II) - Kivu_15m_20L... | ecosystem: Environmental > Aquatic > Freshwater > Lake ...
ACTACGCAAGAAATCTGCCTCCGCAGGTCTGAAAGTCTGGACCGTAGCGGAGCTTGGTGCTTTCTACACAGAGCACCGTAGTGAGCTAATCGCCCATGCCTCTCGTATCCTGAAAGACAGCGCGAAAGCTGAAGAAGTAATCCAAGATGCCCTGATCAAGGTCATGCTCGCCGCCCCTGAGCTTGAATCAACTGATCACGCACTTGGCTATATGCATAGAACAATCGAGAACCTCTGTATCGATATCTTCCGTATCGAGGGTCGTCGTCCAAACCTTGTACTCCTTGATGACACCTCGGCAGAGCTTGAATCAAAGTGGGTCGATAACCAAGACCACGTTGATGTAATCGCTGCTGCAGATGATGCTGCAATTGTTAGACAAGCACTTGCCATGCTCTCACCTGCAGAGCGCGCAGCTCTTGTTATGTGGGAGATGGAAGGCAGATCAACTGCAGAAATTGCGGCAGAGCTTGGTATTAAAGAATCTGCTGTTAGACATACTGTCTCAAGAGCTAGAGCATCTCTACGCAAGGTAATGAGCGAGCTAATTGTTGATAAAGAGCGCGGTTTAACTGCTCTAGATATGCTCTCAACGACTTATAAGAAAGCAGCGCAGATCGCTAAGAAATCGAGTAAAGCTGCGCTTTCACTCATTCTTGTTTTCTTTGCCTTTCTTGGATTTAATGCGATGCCAACAGATAGCGAGCTTCCAGTTGCAACAACTCAGGAAAATAACGCTTCAACAGAAGCTGCAAGTGAAGTTGAAGTATCAACAGCTCCTACTGTTGAAGCGTCAGCAACTCCGGTGATTACTGCAGCTGCAATTGCTAAAGCGCAGGCTGCAGCCCAAAACGCCAAGGCAACTAGCCTTAGCTTTACCGGCCTTGATAAGGCTGGAATCCCAACCGGATTTACCGTTACTGATTCATCTGGAGCTCTAGGCTCTCTCTATATAACCAATCGCGCTCCAGTTCTCTCAGAGACAGAGCTCAGCCTCTCTCAAGTGGCTAAGACTGATACTGGGGCAGCTAACATCTTTATCTCCCAGCAGCTAGTAAGTGATTCCCAAGGTTTTAGCTATCTGCCCTCTATCTCCTATGGCAAGAATGGAGCCTGGATTCCCCTCCTAACCAAGCTCACCTACCTAAATTCTGAGCGTATGCTCAGCGGGGATTACCTCGTCACAGCCATTATTAAAGTAGACTCTGAGGTTGAAACCCCCGTTGTGATCCCAGCGAGTGCTCAAGGCCGGGATCTTCTAGTAGCTCCAAAGCAGGTTATCACTCGCTTGGTGCTCAACCCAGGAAAAACCCAGATTTTATCTCAAGCAGTTTATGTAGTTGAAAAGGGAGTTAAGTAATGAACTCCCCATTTAAGTTTCTCCGCCGCGTCCGGATACTCGGTGGGGAATGTGGTGCAGTAGCACGTGCATTGCATCACGAGGCAAAGATTCAATCTTTGCCAGCCGTGGAGGAGAACGTCTTCTTCACGACTTCTGAAAGGAAAATAATGTCGATAAAGACAGCATATAAGCGCATAGCGCTTATTGCAGTTACTGCTCTTGGATTTGGGCTATTGAGCTCGGCTCCATCGCAAGCGGTATACGATGCTAACAATTCGTCTATGTCATGTTCGGCCGTTGGCCGCGTTGGCGTGGGAATTGAATTCCTAGTTAAGTCAACAGGATCTGTGACTAATGGCTTTGAATTCACCACCGCTACATACATTCAGGCTCAACTAACTGATGCTCCCGCAGCAGCTGGCTTAGTTGCCCCTGAATCAGTGTATTTGAGCACTGGCCTTGCATCCAGCACCCCTGCTTTGAGGAATGATTCGATTACAGCAAATCAAATCACAGCTCATAACCTTGGTGGTTTTGCACGCTTTCTCTTAGCAGCAGGCGATGGTGACTCATATCTTGCAGGAACTTATAACTTCTTGCTTTGGGCAACCACTACTGCTGGAGCAACTCCCGCAAAGTTTGCTTCAGGAAACGTCTCATGCCGAGTATCAGTAACTTTGGCTGGAGCTCCTGCTGCATTTACTCTTACAGCTTCATCAGCATCTGCTGATTCTGCAACTATTGCTAATACAGCGCTAGAGGCAACAATCTCTGATGCTGCAGGAAATCCTACGCTTCTGACTGGAAGTGAAACATTTACGGTTGGATCCAATAACGGAGCGGCAAATGCTAAAAACGCGTTTCTCTCTGATACCGCAGGTGCTTCGGCGGTTTACTCCGCAGCCTCTGGTTTAGGAGCCCTAGGGATTATGGACTCTGGTACCGCGGCTGTTTCATTCGACCCAGGCCGCATTAATGTGGACCTACCAGTTCAGCACAAAAATAAGATTCAAGCATGGGTTGGAGCTTCTAAAGCTGGAACTCAAGCATTTGTAATCAAAGGCGGAGGCCCACTTCTTGGAATCAGCTCGACCTTTACATTGACCACGACCAGTCGACCACTCATTGATCGAATTACGCCTTCAGGCGGAACTTTGTTCGGTGGTACACGAGTTGACTCAGCAAGTCTCACAGTTCGAGACAGTTCTTACGGAACTCTTTCGAACTCCATGATTGGAACACTTGCTAATGCGTCGATTGACCCAACTGCAATTGAGTTGGTTTCTGCATCATCGGCAACATCTAAGACAGTGAACTTCCAACTTGACCTTTCAACTACAGGTTTGGTTAAGGGATCAGTTGCAGCCATTACGACTACAACTCCGATTCCAACTGGTGTAGCCTCTGGAGCATTTGACTTTACCTCTGATACAACTTCAGTTGTGAAGGCCTTTACTGCTACAGCACCAAAGGCTGGCGAAGGATACATTGTGACCTTTAACATGGGTGACAACAAACTTGTCAAATACCAGGTGAATTACGTTGCACAGCAATTAACTTCATCGATTGGTGCGCTAACTACGAACCTCTCCTCTGGCGCTCGAGCAGCTACTGGATCAACAGTATCAGTAGCGGTTACAGCGAAAGATGGTTTCGGTACCGTTATTAGTGGTGCAACAATTCGTTTGACTCATAACCGCACAGCAACAGGTGTTTCGTCAGATGTACTGACAGGAACAACTGATGCAAGCGGAGTTGTAACATTCTCGATTACTGATGCTCGTACTGATTTCAGTACTACAGTTATCAAGAATACAACCGGTTCTTTCACGATTACAGGAAGCACTGCAAATGCGTCAACTTCAGCAAGTACTTCCGGAACAATTGCATATACTGCTGCAGCAAATCTCACCCCTGGTGCGATTACAATCACTGAGACTGCCGATGACGACGATAACGTCGGAAACGTAGTCGATGCAGTCATCAATGAAACCATCACAGTAACCACTGATACTGGCGCTGTAATGGCTGGAGTTGCTTATACTGCAACAATTTCCGATGGTCTATACGAGCGCAAGACTTATGCCAATCCAATATCTCAGCTGACTGGATTCACTGACGCAAATGGATATGCATTCATTCGTGTTGCTGGCTATAAGACAGGTGTTGCTACAGTTACGTTCACTGTAGGCTCATTGAGCAAGTCAGATACCTTTACAGTGGTATCGGCTGCCTCTAAGCTTCGTGCTCTATCTGTAGATAAGACAACTGCTGCGATTAACTCTGGTGATATAGGTTATGTAACGGTCACTGCTAAGGACATTTATGGCAACGTTGTGCCAAGTGCGACATTAACAATCTCTTACGTTGGCACAAGTGGACGCGTAGTGTCCTACAACGGAGCTCAAGGAACTACTGCTACCACTAACGCAAGTGGTCAGGTAGTTGTAGGTATCCTCGCTGATGGAACTGGAACAGGAACTTTAACGGCAGAGTATTCAGGTGCTGTTGCTGCTACTGTCACCACAACGACTCAGGGAGTGGCCCCAATTGCCCGTGTAGCCTCTGTTTCTACAGCTGTCACTACATCAGGCGTATCAGCAGCAGTTGCTGCTGCTGAAGCTGCTACTGATGCAGCGGCAGAAGCAATTGATGCAGCAAATGCTGCAACTGATGCTGCAAACCTCGCAGCAGAAGCAGCAGATGCTGCGACTGTAGCGGCCGAAGAGGCCCGCGATGCAGCGGATGCAGCTACAGCTGCAGTAGAGGAACTAGCTACTCAGGTAGCCACATTGATGGCTGCCCTGAAGGCGCAGATCACTACCTTGGCTAATACAGTTGCCAAGATCGCAAAGAAGGTAAAAGCATAAATAGCTAGTAGTTAGTTCGACTTTTGAACTAACTTGTAAGGGGTTGAGTTCCTACTGGGGCTCAACCCCTTATCCTTTGGGCTACGGATTGAAAGAGGGTTTAGTGAAATGAGGCAACGCCAGGGTGAGTCAAATTCGATCCATGATGTCATTACTACATGGATCCCAGCTATTGCACTTTTGGTGAGCGTATTCTTCTTAACCCCAGGATTTGATGCGTTTAATTTTTCAAAACAAGCCGTTTTGTTGGCTGGCGTGGGAGCAATGGGAGTTTTTTACTTTCTTAATCTCAGAAAACTGAGGCCAAATAAACTTGATATTTTTTTGTTGATTTCAATACTCGTTGTGATCCTTATAACCTTGTTTTCACACGGATTGGAACATAGATATTGGTGGGGTGTATTTGCGAGAGCTAATGGCAATTTGACCAATATTGCCTTCTTAATGTTAACGGTAATGGTTGCTTCTTACTTTTCATCCAAACTTCTGCATAGGATTTTTATTTCAGCTCTAGTTGTGCTAATCCTACAGTGCACCTATGGAGTGATTCAGTTTTTAAATTTAGATCCAGTAAATTGGGAAAATCCCCATAGTCCAGTAATAACTTTCTTTGGCAATCCAAACTTTGCAGCTGCCTCTTTTGGGTTTCTATCCGTTGCGATATTAAGATTTGTCAATTACGATACACAGAATATTGGAAGTTTCATCAGCAAAAACTTCTTTCAGATTTTACTCTTTGTCTTAAGTCTATTCTTGAATTATCAAACTAAATCAATTCAAGGAGTCGCCACAGTCGCTGTAGGAATCTATATCTTGGTTGGCCTTAGATATGTTTTTAATTCCGGGAAGTTAAAGTTTAAAAACTTTATCAAGATTCTCTACGCTGTAATTCCGTTGATCATAGGCCTTGGCTTTGGTGGATTAGGTCCGCTTGGAGCTTTGCTTCGACAAGAGACTTTTTCAAATCGAATTGAATACTGGAGAATCGCGTCAAAAATAATATTGGATTATCCATGGCTTGGGGTAGGGCCAGATGGTTATTCCCAATTTTATCAACAATATAGATCTTTAGAATACACTGAACGATATGGGGTGGGCCTGAGTAGTTCGGCAGCTCACAACGTGCTTCTGCAATGGGGTACCAGCTATGGATTAATTGGAATTATTATTTATGGTTCATTACTTCTTATCTGCATTAAGAGGTTCTTCGTCATAAATAAGAAAATTCAATCAAGTGATAAATCACTATTTCAGATAACTTTTACTCTTTGGGCAACTTATCAAGCCACAGCATTAGTTTCCATTGAACAAATAGGGGTAGCTATATGGGGATGGATTTTTACTGGAGTGATACTAGGTTGGTCAAGCAAGATAGTTAAAGAGAATGACTTTAAGAAGGCTCAGTTTTCCTCCAAGAATAATTCCAAGGTAATTTCAACTGGCCTTGATGGACCAGTGTTTCTGCTGATTGTTTTACTCTCTTTTCCAGCGAGCCATCACATACGCCAAGATCTTGCTTTGCGAAGTGCGGTTCAACTGCCGGGGGTATCGACGGGAGTCCAAGGCAGTGATTTAGATACTAGAGGAAATACCATTTACCAAGCTGCCTATCCACTTCGCAACGACAAAGATTACTTTCAATACGCAATAATGTCTCTCTATTTAGGTGGCCCAGCCAGCATTGGGCAAAAACTTGCTACGGAGACTCTAGTTGGAGATCCTAGAAATACACAAGCGCTTGAAGCTCTTGCAGTAGCTAGTAACAATCTGAAAAATTGGGAAGAAGAGATTACGTATCGTAGATTATTAGTTGAGCTTGACCCGCATAATTATGTTAATGAAGCCAAGATTGGGCTAGCTCTCTATAATCTGGGGAGGAAACAAGAGGCCCTTCAAGTTCTTGAATCAGCAAATTCCAAATCGAGCCGTGACCCTGCGCTAGATTCATTTAAGGGGCTTCAACTCTTGATTCAAGAGGAGCAGGATTGAAAATTTTGGTAACTGGAAGCGAAGGCTTCTTTGGCTCACATCTAGTAGAAAGGTTACTAAGAAGTGGACTAGACGTGACCTGTTTCGTCCAATATAACTCCCTTTCTTCTGCAGGTTGGCTTGATGACTTAACAAACACTTTGCCAACAATCAGGAAAAAGCTGGTCTTTGGAGATATTAGAGACTTAGAGAGTGTGAATCGAGCATTGAATGGTATCGATGTTTGTATTCACTTAGCTGCCTTAATTGCCATTCCTTATTCTTACAAGAACCCAAGAGGATATTTGGAAACAAATGCCATAGGGACACTTAATGTTATGGAGAGTTCTCTTAGAAATAATGTTAAAAGAGTAATCCATGTCTCTACTAGTGAAGTATACGGAACTCCCAAGTGGACCCCAATCTCGGAAGAGCACCCAATACAAACGCAATCTCCATATTCTGCATCGAAAGCTGCGGCTGATAATGTAGCAATGTCCTATTACTACTCTTTCGGCCTACCAGTAGTGATTTTACGACCTTTTAACTTGTTTGGGCCAAGGCAGTCAACTAGAGCGGTTATTCCAAGCATCATAACCCAAGCCTTAAAGCAAGACTCCATTAGTTTGGGCTCGACGCTGCCAAGGCGTGAATTTAATTATGTGCCTGAGATTGCAAAAGCCTTTTTAAAGGTAGCTCTAAGCGAAAAGGGGGTAGGGGAAACTTACAATGTGGGAAATGGGACGGATTTATCGATAGCACAAGTAGTCGGCTTTATTCTAGAATTAATGAACAAGGACTGTAAGATTATTGAGGATGGAGAGCGCATAAGGCCAAAACTAAGCGAAGTAGAAACGCTACAAAGTGACAGCACGAAAATGCATAAGGAGTTTGACTGGAAGTATGGGTTATCTGGGGTCGAGGGCTTTAAACAGGGGCTACTCCAAACTATTGATTGGTATTCAGATTCGCGGAATTTATCAAAATTTTACAGTGACGAGTATGGTATCTGACTATGGGAATTCAAATTGGCTCACGATTAGTCGGTAATGGTGAGCGACCACTAATAATTGCAGAAATTGGTATTAACCATGGTGGGTCTCTTTCGGAAGCTAAGAAAATAGTTGATGCCGCTGCCAAGGTTGGAGTCGAGGTGGTCAAGCACCAAACTCATATTGCAGGCGAGGAAATGAGCTCTCTTGCGAAAACTGTGATTCCTGGAAATTCTAAAGATTCCATTTATTCGATAATCGAGGATTGTTCGCTAAGTGAGTCTGATGAATTTGCTTTACAAGAGTATGTTCTTGAAAAAGGTATGATCTTTATTAGCACGCCTTTCTCTAGAGCAGCAGCTGATCGCTTGTACAAAATGAATGTTCCAGCTTTTAAGATTGGCTCTGGTGAATGTAATAACTATCCTCTAATCAAACACATAGCCAGTATGGGCAAACCCATAATATTAAGTACGGGGATGAACACGATTGAATCAGTAAGGAAAGCCGTAGAAATTTTTGAAGATAAATCTATTCCGTATGCTCTAATGCACACCACGAATTTGTACCCCACGCCTTATCGTCTTGTCCGCCTGGGAGGAATGATGGAATTAAACAATGAATTTCCAAACGCAGTAATTGGATTATCTGACCACACTGTAGACAACTTTGCCTGCTTGGCGGCGGTTGCGCTAGGAGCACAGATACTAGAAAGGCACTTTACGGATTCTCTTGAAAGAGGCGGTCCAGATATAGCGAATTCTATGGATCCAAGTCAGTACTTGGAGTTAAGAAGTGGGGCTGAGGCTATTTCCCTCATGAGAGGTGGAAAAAAAGAGCCAGCGCCTGAAGAAAAGGTCACTATAGATTTTGCTTTTGCAACTGTAGTTGCTACTAGAAGTATCTCAAAAGGAGAGGAACTTTCACCAGAAAATCTTTGGGTGAAGCGTCCGGGAATTGGCGAAATAAGCGCAGAACAATTAGAGCAACTCTACGGCAAAATTGTAGGTAGAGATATTTCAGCGGATGAACATCTCGGTTGGAACGATTTGAGTTATTGAATTTGAAATATTTAGTTTCCGGATATAAGGGCTTTCTTGGGCGAGAGCTAGTAGACGAGCTAAGAAAAAACCTAATTCCCCTCGTTAAATTTGATTACAACCAAAGTGTAGAACTTGAGCAGATTGCAGACTATTCAGAAGATATTTTTGTTCATCTCGCTGACCCTTTTAGCCCAGAATTTTCTCAATCGCGAGCACTAGAAATTGAAGAAGAGCTTACCAAGATTCTTTATGAATTTGGCCCAAGATTTATTTATGTTTCTTCTGCTTTAGTTTATTGCAGAGGAGATCGAGCTCCAAGAAAGATAATCGACCCCGTATGCAATACCGACACTTACACGGACCTTAAAATACGTCGTGAGAAAATAGTCAGTCAAGCGCAAGGTTCAATTCTACGCGTCGGCAATATTTATGGCTCAAAGATGCATCCCCAATCTATTATTCGAAAGATTTTTACTTCATTTTTGCATTATAATCAAATTTCTCAAGAAACAAATCCAACACGGGATTACATTCATATAAGCGATGTTTTAGGCTTGCTGCTGGGCCTAAGCACTCGAGGAACTCTTGAAGAAGGAATCTATAACGTTGGCACAGAGCATGGCGTCGCAATTTCAGAAATATATAGAAAATGTGCTGCTCATTTTGATGTAGATGTACACACGCTTGATACTAGGTTTCCTGACCCATTAGATTCAAAAGACTTTCTAGTCTTAAAAGTCGATTCGAAGAATACCTATTCATGGTGGCGGCCAACAAAAGACTTTGAGACTCAAATAGATATAGTATTCAGTGAAATGAAAGAGACTTTGGCAAAATGAGAAAAGTGATGTTTTTTTCGGGCAATCGTGCTGAATTCGGTCTGCAAAGGCCCGTAATTGAGGAGGCCGTACGCTGTCCAGATCTTGATGTTTCTGTATTAGTAAGTGGAGCACACCTTGACCCTTATTTTGGAAAGACAATTGAGGAAATATCTGATTCAAATATTAGAATCTCGGGACAAATTGAAATTGCACAAGTTTCACGCGACCGCAAATACACACCCCTATCAATAGCTAAAGTAGTTGAAGGAGTTTCGAATTTTCTTACCCAGGAGTTGCCTGACATTTTTGTAGTCTATGCAGATAGATTTGAGGGATTTGGTGCACTTATTGCATCCACGCAAATGAATGTCCCGTCAGCACATATCGAAGGTGGGGACTTGACCGAAGGCGGAGCTCTGGATGACTCAATACGTCATGCTATGACCAAATTAGCTCACCTACATTTCACTACGAATGAAAATTCTATGCAAAGGGTCCTCGGTTTGGGTGAAGAGCGATGGAGAGTAAAGAACGTTGGCTTTCCCGTAATTGATTTGATTACTGACAAGAAGTATGCAACACGGGACGAAATTGTTACAGAATTAGGGGTCGATATAAATAAACCACTAGTTCTTTTTACGCAACACTCAGTTACTATTGAACCTGAACTGTCTCGAGTTCAAATGCGAGAGAGTATCAAAGCTTTACGGAAAATATTAGAGCTTGGAATTCAAGTTGTTTTAACTTACCCGAATAATGATGACGGAAGTCACGAAATCATTGAGGAAATAGAAAAATTTGAGCGAGAAGCACACGAACTTCTGCGCGTACGGAAGTCGCTTGGCCGTCACCTCTACCATGGTGTTCTAGCACTGGCTTTGGACTCTAACTCACGAGTTGTTTGTGCGGGAAATTCGTCTTCTGGGATTAAGGAAACACCGGCATTTGGTTGCCCAACGGTTAATATTGGAAGCCGTCAAGCAAATAGATTAAGAGGTGAGAATGTGATAGATGCAGACTATAACGAGTTCGATATTTTTCTCAAACTTAAGGGCGGACTATTTGATGAAAATATAAGAAAGATTTGTAAGAATACTTCGAATCCGTATTACCAGGGGGGGGCATCAAAGCGAATCATTGACACACTAAGAAACGTACCTCTTGGTCGAGAAATACTACAAAAGAGGATGATGCTTTGAGGAGTCAGTCCTTATAACCCAGATTCCTCTGCAAAGTAAGATAGTTCCTTACGAAGAGTTTCTGGATCTCCAACATCAATCCAATGCCCTTCAGACTTATAAATATTGACAGAGAGTTTCTCATTTACAGCTCGCTTGATAGTTGTAACCATATCAACCTGACTGGCTTGACCAAAGAAGTCTAATGTCTTTCTTCCCAAGATATTTACTCCACACATTACAGGAAAGTGAAAGGAAGGCTTTTCATCAATAGCTATAAGTCTTAACGAATCTTCTCTAATCACTCCGTAAGGTACTCGAATTGGATATAAGACGCTTGCGACCGTACAGTCACTATTACTTTTAATATGAAATTCCAACATGGATCTGTAGTCAATGTCATGTATCAAATCAGCATTTGACACTAGTAAATTCTCTACTTGATCTAGATTTGGAATAAGAGAAATTGCACCCGCAGTTCCCATTGGCTCAGGCTCCTCAATTATGTCTATCTCAATTCCAAATTTTGACCCATCACCAAGAAATTCTGCAAATTTCTCTTTTTGGTAATGAGTGGCAATATATATTTTGCTAATGTTTTGAGATGTCATGCTTAAAATTGTGCGCTCAAGCAAGCTTCGCGTTCCTACTCGAATTAAAGGCTTTGGTATATTATCTGTGAGAGGTTTTAATCTTTCTCCTCTTCCACCAGCAAATATTAAGGCAGTAATAGCGAGTCTCTCATTGGTCAGAAGTTCGTCGAGAACCAAGACAGATATCAATTTATTATTTTGGTCCACTATTGGAATATTACGAATCTTAAGTTTATTCATAAGTTGAATTGCTTCAGCCTTGGTTAATCCATGATTTTCATTTAAGGATTTTGGGTTCTTATTCATAACCTCTAAAATCGAAGTCTCTAATCCCGTTCCTCGCAATATTGTTCTTCTAATGTCACCATCTGTTACGACGCCCAAGAGAAAACCTTCATCGATCACAAGAGCAAATTGACTTCGTTTTTCATCTAGGAATGCCATGGCACTACGAACCGTATAATCGCTCGAAATTATCACATCGCTAAGGTTCACGGTGCTAGTCTATCGGAGTGAATGCACCTCAAAAGGCAAAATCTGCAAGCAATGACGTTTTGTGTCTGATTCCAGCTCGAAAAGGGTCAAGAGGAATTCCTGGTAAAAATACAAAACTCTTCATGGGTAAACCACTTATTTACTGGACTTTAACTTGCGCTATTGATGCAGGCATTTTTGCAGAAATTGCCGTAACCACGGACGATGAAATTGTAAAAGATATTTCTACGTCTCTCGGGGTGACTGTTATAGACCGACCTAATTTTTTAGCTAAAGATAGTTCGCTAGCCAGCGAGTATTTAAGTTACCATCAAGACGTACTTTTGAAATATAGAAGTGTGATGCTATTGCAACCAACTTCGCCCTTACGTAATATATTTGATATACAAGAGTGTTACCGGATTTTGGAGTCACGGGGTAACGGAGATTACACAGTAGTTTCAGTTGTACGCAGTTTATCTACACCAAGAAATTTACTTGTGATCAACAAAGAGGGATTCGCCCAGCCCATCTTCAAGCTACCAGAATTAAATCGTCAGGAGCAAGACACACTTTATTTAGCTAACGGAGCTTTCTTTGCTTCTAGAACCAAATTGCTAAAGGAGCTTAATTTTGACTTTTTTGGGGGTTTCATAGTTCCCTACATCATGCCTCTTGAGAGATCAGTCGATATAGACACATTGGAGGACTTTAAAAGTGCTGAAGAAATATTTGAGAGGCGTCCCACCCAATGATGTTTAAATCGACGAAAGTAGGAATCATCGGCCTGGGCTATGTGGGGCTCTCACTAGTTAAGTCACTATGCGATAAAGGTTATCGAGTCCTAGGTGTCGATATCGACCGAGATAGAGTTGAAGGATTATTAACCTCAAAGACTCCAAATGAATCAATTACTTCTTCTGATTTAGAGAGATTTATCAGCGCAGATCTGTTTCATGCAACTACGGACCCTATTTTACTGAAAGATATCGAAACAGTAATAATTGCAGTTCCTACTCCACTCTCTAAAGGTGGAGAGGCTGATTACAAATTTCTTGTGAATGCCTGTGAGCTTATTTCCAAGCATCTTAAGGCAGATGCATTGTTAATTAATGAGTCAACATCTCATCCCGGCACACTGCGAGATTTGATAGCTCCAATTGTAATTAACTCAAGAAGTGATAGAGCTAAAGATATTAAGTTTGCCTGCTCTCCAGAAAGAGTTAATCCTGGGGACTTGAAGTTCACGCATGCAAATACCCCAAGAGTTGTCTCAGGGCTTGATGAAGTCGCTTGCCAGAGGGTAAGAGACTTTTACTCTGATTTTGTTGGAGACGTCTTTCTTGCATCCACCCCAGAGGTGGCCGAGATGTCTAAATTACTTGAAAATTCATTTAGGTTGGTCAATGTCTCCTTCATTAACGAAATTAGCGACTATTGCCTTGTAAAGGGCATCTCAGTGCGAGAGGTGATTGCAGCTGCCAGTACCAAGCCTTTCGGTTTTATGCCCTTTTACCCCGGAGCAGGAGTTGGCGGGCATTGCATTCCGGTAGACCCGGTTTATCTCATTGAGAACGCTAAGGCCCAAGGATGCGAATTGCCGCTGCTAAACGGCGCTATAAAATCAAATGAGGAGCGACACCATTCGATTATTAGTCACATGGACAGGGAATTAGAAGGTGTTGAAGGCAAGAGCGTTTTGCTGGTAGGAGTTGCCTATAAGTCAAATGTTTCCGATACCCGCGAAACCCCCGCGAATAGGATTTTTGAGGGGCTAAAGAAAGCCGGAGCAGATGTTCATTGGCATGATCCATTAGTCTCATATTGGAATGAAAGTCAATCAACAGATTTGAAAAGAAGGAAATGGGATGCGGCGCTAGTCTTAACAGTACATAAAGAAACCGATATCTCAGGATTGCTATCTCATTCTAAAGTAGTCTTTGATTCAACTGGAGTTATGCCCAAATCTGGGGATAAAGTAAAACCAGTTTGAAATATGAAAATACTTCATGTTATTACTCGGTTTAATGCAGGTGGAACTGCGACTTGGTTAAATCAACTTGCACTTGGTGAGACATTTAGCCAAGATCAGGTTTACCTAGCATTTGGTCCATGTAGTAATAATGAATCTGAAGAAGTAGTTAGTGTTGGCTACCAGATATGTAGGATTGCCTGCTTAAGGAGAAGTATAAATCCACTTCTAGATATTCGAGCCCTCTTCTCACTTTGTCTACTAATTCGCAGGATTAATCCAGATATATTAAATACTCATACTTTTAAAGCAGGAATTCTTGCTCG
>Ga0169931_10009986_pt1 | contig 13577 bp, 7 predicted proteins | sample Kivu_15m_20L_FD_129675 | JGI IMG/M metagenome (GOLD analysis project Ga0169931, IMG submission 129675) | Freshwater microbial communities from Lake Kivu, Western Province, Rwanda to study Microbial Dark Matter (Phase II) - Kivu_15m_20L... | ecosystem: Environmental > Aquatic > Freshwater > Lake ...
ATCAACAAAGTAGACAAGCCCAACTGCACACCCGATGAGGTGCACGAGGCCGTGTTCGACCTGATGTTCGCCTTGGACGCGAACGAGGACCAGCTCGACTTCCCCGTTGTCTATGGCAGCGGCAAGGGGGGCTGGATGGGGCCCGATCCGAAGACACCCACCGAGGATGTGAGCTACCTGCTGGATGTGATCCTGGAAAAAGTTCCCGCTCCCAAGCAGGTGGAAGGCACGCTGCAGATGCGCATCACCAGCCTTGACTACAGCAGTTTCCAGGGCCGCATCGCAGTAGGCCGTATCAGCCGCGGTTCCATCAAGCCCAACCAGCACGTGATGTTGGTGAAGAACGATGGCGGCTTGCAGAAGGGGCAGGTGAAGGAATTGATGACGTTCGAGGGCCTGGGCAAGGTGAAGGTGAAGGAGGAGATCGGATGCGGCGAGATCGTTGCTGTGATGGGTTTGGAGAACTTCGATATCGGCGACACCATTGCGGATGCCGAGAATCCGGAGGGCCTTGCCAAGTTCAAGGTGGACGAACCCACCATGAGCATGCTCTTCACCATCAACAATTCCCCGTTCTTTGGTCGTGAGGGTCAGTTCGTGACAAGCCGTCACGTGCGGGACCGGCTCTTCAAGGAGATCGAGAAGAATTTGGCCATGCGCCTCAAGGAGACCGACAGCCCTGACCGCCTCCTGGTGTTCGGGCGTGGCATCCTGCACCTCAGCATCCTGGTGGAGACCATGCGCCGTGAGGGCTATGAATTCCAGCTGGGCCAGCCACAGGTGCTGTACAAGGAGATCGATGGTCAGCGCCACGAGCCCATCGAGACGCTCACCGTACAGGTGCCCGAGCAGTTCAGCAGCCGGGTGATCGACCATGTGACGCGTCGAAAGGGCGAGATCCTCAACATCGAGCAGAAGGCCGATCGAACGGTTCTGGAGTTCAGCATTCCTGCGCGCGGCATCATCGGTCTCCGGAATGCCCTGCTCACAGCCACTGAAGGGGAGGCCATTGTGGCGCACCGGTTCAAGGGCTATGAGCCGTTCAAGGGCCAGATCGCCTCGCCTCGTTCCGGATGCATCGTGAGCGCGGAAACAGGCACCTCCATTGCCTACGCCATCGACAAGCTGCAGGACCGCGGCAAGTTCTTCATCGAGCCAGGGGAGGAGGTCTATGCAGGCCAGGTCATTGGCGAGAGCCCCAAGCCGGGCGAGGAGCTGGGCGTGAACGTGATCCGTGTGAAGAAGCTCACCAACATGCGCGCCAGCGGCAGCGATGACAAGGTGAGCATCGCACCCGCGGTGAAATTCAGCCTGGAGGAGTGCATGGAGTACATCGCCGAGGATGAGTACCTCGAGGTGACGCCCAAGAGCCTCCGCATCAGGAAGATCCTGCTGGACGAGAACGAGCGCAAGCGCGCTGCGAAGAAGTTGCAGGAGGCTTAAGGCATCAGAGTTCGTAGGCCATGGTCAATGACCTGCCTGGCACGATCGAGCTCATGAATGCATGCCATCAGGCGGTCGATCCTGGCGTGATCGAACCAGTTGGTCGATGGCGTGTACGGGTGCCTGGAGCCGGGACGTTCCGGAGCCGATAACCGAATACGCCATGCAACGCAGGAGTTTCATCGCAGCGGCCCTGGTGGCCAGTGCGGGCATCATCGCCGTGCTCGCTTCCTTCACACAGCAAACGAACCGCCCGGATGGTCCGCTCATCCATTGCCAGCTTCCACCTGCGATGGTGGAGCAGCCCCCCAAATGCGTGTTCATGACGGTCTATGAGGGTGTCGGTTTGGACAGCAATTTTGCGCTGCGCACACCGGAACGCGTCCTTGTGGCGGAGCAGCGTGGATTGCAGTGGCTGATAAAGGCGCAGGCGGCGGATGGAGGCTATGGTGCTGGCTCGCATGCACGGCAGGATATCCTGGACCCGCATGCCGTGAGCGCCGATCCCGCGACCACTGCGATGGTGGCGATGGCCCTGATGCGCATGGGCAGCAGCCTGGATGATGGCGCCTATTCGACCCAGTTCAGGAAGGCGGTTGAATACCTCCTGAAGCAGGTGGAAGGGGCTCCAAAGAACGCGGTGAACGTGACCGCGCTGCAGGGCACGCAGATACAGTCCAAGCTGGGCCAGAACATCGATGTTGCCCTGACCGCACAATGCCTCAGCAACCTGGCGGCGCGGTTGAGCGATGGGCAACCCATGAAACTGCGTGTGATGCGTGCGTTGAACACCTGCGTATCCATGATACAGCGCTCCCAATTGAGCGATGGAAGTGTGCAGGGCGACGGTTGGGCAGGCGTGTTGCAGAGCTCATTCGCCGCCAGCGCGCTGGAGAGTGCAAAGGCACAAGGGGCGGAAGTGAACGATGAGGCATTGGAACTTGCACGCGACTTCCAGAAGGCCAATTTCGATGTGAACACAGGCACTGTGGCGACTGAGCGTGCGGCTGGCATCACGCTCTATGCGGTCAGTGGAAGCACACGCAACAGTGCGGCGGAAGCCAGGGAGGTGAATGAACGCATGGCGAGGGCAAGAAGGGAGGGTAAGGTCGCGGCGAATGCGCCGGTAACGGTGGATGTGCTGGAGGAGACCGGTATGTCACGGACGGAGGCCGAGAAGTACAACACCGCGTACCAGGTCTATAACTCGGCCAAGCAGCAGGCCCAGCGTGAGGATATCATAAGCGGATTCGGCAACAATGGCGGTGAGGAGTTCCTCAGTTTCCTCCAGACCGGAGAATCGCTCGTGATCGGCAAGGATGACGGCTGGAAGAACTGGTACCAGCAGACCACGGGTCGCATCGTCTCGATCCAGAACAACGACGGTAGCTGGAACGGCCACCACTGCATCACGAGCCCGGTATTCTGCACGGCCACTGCGCTCCTCATACTGAGCATCAACAATGACCTGGAGCATTTACTTGCCCAAGGTGCTGTGAAGTATCGCGGTCATTGATCCAACGTTCGCAAGGGCCCGTGCTGGAGGGTGTAATGCATGAACGGGGGACCACTACAGCCCCCGTTCATGCACTGGTGTTCGGTGGCTTTCACATGGCGTGCTGATGACCACGTGTGTGAACGGGGATGCACGGCGTAGCAACCGTTCGAGCAGGGGTTCGTTGGAAGGGGCGTGCAGCACCTCACAACGCCCCGTACCTGCAAGAGCATCCAGCGTATGTGCGTGATAATGTTCCGCCAGTTCCGGTATTCCCAGTGATGAATAATATCGGGCTGTTCGGAGTGATGCCTTGCGAGCTTCCTCTGGATCGGAGTAAAGCACGGAGTCGACGATGTGGATGCACCCTTCAGGAACCAGTGATCGGAACAACCGGGTCATGAGCATTCCGGGGTTCGGGAAGTACTGGATACTGGCGGCGAGCACGATCGCGTCGAATGAGCGGATGGGAAGTTGGTCCGAGAACGGGCTGCATCGTGCGAAGCACGGCCCCGACGGGAATACGCGCGCAGCCTGCTCCAGTTCATCGGTGAAGATGTCAATGCCGAGCACCCGATGCCCGGAGCGTTGAAGGAGTGCGCTGAGCCAACCGTTGCCGCAACCCACCTCAAGCACCTTTTTCGGAGCCCCTGTCCCAAGGGCCTGTTGCAAGCGCTTCGCGCTTCGGGCCCGGATGCGCCATTCGGCTGCATTCCAGAGACCGGCGCCATCGGGCAGGCCGGCCACCTGCTTGTCGGTGAGGATGCGCTTTTCTGCTGATCGTGCCTGCGCATACAGCGTCTCGAACGCGCACGGGGGGGCGATCATGATCACGCCATTGGATGACGTAGTAGCCGATGCTTGGAGGTACTCTTGGAAGGTGCCGATCATCGCTTCTTCATCGTGATGAGGAAGTGGTCACCCGAATGATTGAACGGCCAGTGGTGGGCAGTTCTTTCCTCCAGCCAGTGCAATACGCGCACGGCGCGGGGCCACCGCCTGTATCGTGCCACCTGGTGAGGTGGCGGGACGAAAAAGGACAAGGAGCGCAGTGACAGTCGTTCATGTTCGCTCCCCAGGCCATTTTCCACGTCCGCCACGCTGTAGTAGTAACAAGGGAATGGCACCCCCTCCACCTGTGCCATGGTACCTGCCTTTTTCCAACGCCTCGATGCCAGGCTCCAATTACCATGGAGAGCGGTGCCTGCTTCCCATGGACTGAAGCGGGGCATGATGACCAGTGTGGTCGTGCCTCCGGGGCGCAATACACGATGCACCTGGCGTAGCACCGCCTCCAGGTGCGAGCTGCAGTTAAGGCCCCCGAAGTTGCTGAACACGTGATCGTAGGAACGGGCGGGCAGTTGTTGAAGCTCGTTGAAGGGTAGGAGAATGGGTTGCACCGATGCTCCCGGATGATCATTACACTTGGACCGCATGGTGACAATCATACCCGCCGCCCCGTCGGTGGCAGTCACCTGGATGCCGTGCGCGGCGAAATGGAAGGCATCCAGGCCTGTGCCGGCATTGAGCTCGAGCAGTTGAGAACCCGGCCGCATGTGTCGCAACACCTCGTTTCGAGCGATGGTCCGCATCCAGGCGATGATCGGGTTTTCGGCATCGATCGCATCGAATACGGATGCCTGCTGCGAGAATGCAGTTGTGGCATTGTTGATGGAGGAGAGCGGTCCCACGTTTCAGCTGCGTGATGTCAGGTGTAATCGCAGGCCCTCGATCATCGTTGCCGGCACGTAATACAGCGCTGCGATCGCTTTCCCCGGTCTGAAGGGTGGCGCACCCTTCAAATGCAGCAACGCCTGTCTCCGGCGATACCGGTTGTGCACATATCGATGAAGCCGCTTGTAGTAGGCCGGTCCGTGGGTGCTCCGGAACATCATGGCCAGGTCGTCGCTGTCGGTCCAGTTGGACTTCGCTCCCAGTTCGGCCCGCACGCGTTCGAAGAACGGCGTTCCCGGCAGGGGATAGGATACTGATACACCGATATCGTCCGGCATCAAATCCTCCACCATGCGGATGGTGCTCTCCACGTCCGCTTCGGTCTCGCCCGGATACCCGAATTGGAGGAAGAAACAAACCCGTACGCCCTTCTGCTTGAGCAGCCGCGTTGCTTCGCTGATCTGTTCCACGCGGGTGCCTTTGTCCATGGCATCGAGGATACGCTGGCTGCCGCTTTCCGCACCCACCCACACCTCTTCCAGCCCGGATCGCACGAGGGCATCGATGGTGTCGCTCTCCAGCAGTAGGTCCACCCGGCTTTGGATCTTATAGCGGATGCGCAGGCCTCGTTGCTCCAGCACTTGCGCGAAGCGCTGTACCCATCCCGGCTTCAGTCCGAAGATGTCGTCCGCGAACCAAAGGTGGTCGGGCCGGTGTAGCTCCTGGATCATGGCGATCTCGTCGGCCACATGCTCCGGCGACCTGCTGTTGTAGCGATTCCCATAGATGGGCTTTGCGCACCAATTGCACTTGAACGGACAGCCCCGCGTGGTGGCCATGTTGAGGCTGAAATAACCCTGGGAGGCGTTCCATCGCGCCCTGTACGGTTCCGTGTCGATGAGGTCCCAGGCAGGGAGGGGCAGGTCGTCCAGCGCCCGCAACACAGGACGCTTCGACCTTATGATGAGCTGCGCATCGTCCAGGGATGCCACGTTCGCCAGCATTCGCCACGCGTTGCCCGTTTCCCACGCTGCCAGCAGTTCAACCAGGGCTTCCTCGCTTTCACCCATGATCACGGCAGTGGCGCCTGCGCGCAGGTAGACTTCGGGATGGTCCGTGGCATCGGAACTGTTCACCACGATCCGACATCCTGCATCAAGCCCCATCCCGATCATCTGCAATGCGGCATCGCGCATCACTCCGAGGCACATCTTGGTGAGGTAGTTGAAGCTGTCGTCCTGAATGACGAGGACCTCGGGATGCAGGTTCCTCAGCACCGGTCCAAGCGCAGCAGGACCTTCGCTTAGCGCGGTGTCGAAGACATGCACCGTATGTCCCTTGCTGCGCAGGAGTGCCGCCACCTGCAGAGTGCCCAGCGGCGGGTAAGGACGCGCATCCTTCCACTGCTTCGGATCGAGGCGATAGAAGTAACTATGGGTGATGAGCGTTCTGGCCATCGGTTCAGCGGAGCGGTACACCAAGTTGCTGCTCCAGCTTGGACAGCCGGAGATCGTATCCATCGAGCACCAGCTGGCGGAAGTCGCGCGGATGGTGCTTGCTTACATGGGTCCTTGAGCGCAGGGCCTGGTCGAATGCTCTGGGGTCGAGGTGATCGAACTTCCAGCGCCAGAACCGCCAGGTCAGCTGCATTGCCCATGCGTCGAGAAGGGCACCGACCCTCCCATTCAGCAGCCGTTCGAGGATGCTTTTCAGGCGTGGAAGTCCGGGCTGTAGGTCGCTGCCGCGCCTTGCACGGACGGACGGATAGTGGGCGAACGCCCAGGCATTGCGTTCGAAGAACGCGTTGCTGCACACCTTTCCGTATACGGGGATCAGGGTCACCACTTCGAGGGCGGTGTACCGGTCGCGCTCGGTCACGGTGAGGTGTTCGATATCCACGAAGTAGTTCACGCAGAAGTCCCGCCGGCTGTTCAGCAGGAAGAGCTTCTTGTAGAGTATGAGCAGCGTGCGTGCGACCCAGAGCCTTCCGGGGGTGGTGATGATGAAGTAGTCGATATCGCCATCGGGAGCCATGCAGCCCTTGCTCATGCTGCCGCTGATGAGAACGGCTCGTACGAACGGGAAGCTTGCGATGCGGCGTGTCATTCGTTCAGCCTGTGGGAACCTTGCTTGCGCGCGCTCGGCCGATCGCAGGCGGCGCTGCACGCGTTCAACGCAATCATGCAGGGACCAATGACCGGCATGATGTTCAAGGGTGCCGAGCGCCAGGAGCTCCGTAAGTTCCCGGTGTGCCGATCGCGCGTTGACGAATGGTACATCCGCATAGTACACCAATTCCGCAACGGTGAGCGGATGGTCGAACACATCGAAGTAGGCGAGCGTACGGAGCAGACAGGCCCGTGTTCGGGAGCGTTCATCCGAACGTACCGTTCGGGTGCTTGCCATGAGTTCGTTCATAGTTGCACGCAACTGGTGGTGGCAAGGTGGTCCTGTCTGTTCAAAACGGTATGAAAGTAGCGTTCCTGTGCGGCATACCTTGTCTCCGGTCAAGCCCATGCGTAGAACCTTCCTGGCTGTCGTTGTGCTGCTTGTGCTGTGCGGGGGGCTGTTGCTGTTCGCCTGGTATGGGGACTATGCGGGTGTTAACGGTCAGGATGCGCACGATCACTGGCGCCTGGCTCGGGCATGGATGGAATGGTGGGGTGGTGGTGTTCGGCCGCAGGTAGCGGAGCATCCGCAAGGGTACCCCTTTCTGGGGGCTTTGCTGGGGCTCAGCGGTGTGGGCGGGTTGTGGGGTTTGCGGATGCTATCGCTGCTTGCGTTCGCGGCGCTCATGCTGTTGTTGCGTGCGCTATTGCTGCGTCTGCATGGTGCTGCTTCCATGGGTCCGATCGACCGTTACCTGTTGCTTGCAGCGGCCACCTGCCCGTTCCTGTTGCGGTATGCGGCCACGGTGATGAGCGATGTGACAGCGATGGCCTTGCTGATGGGCTCGTTCCTTGCGTTGCTCCGCTGGCTGGACCGAGGAAGGTGGCCGGATGTTCTATGGTGCATCCTTCTAGGCACATTGTCATTGTGGGTGCGCATGGCCGTGGCTCCTGTGCTATTGGTCATGGGTGCTGCCTTGGTGCTGCACCCGGCAACAGGCCGGGCGGTGCTCAAGACGGTGTTCGGCGCGCTTGCCTGCTTGGCAGGGCTTCTTTTTCTACGGTATGGTCATGCGGATCTTGTTGGAGCACGGCTTTGGGTGCCCTTGTCGGATTGGTCACCAGGGAATATGTTCGCTCGGGTACATCGTTCCGATGATGGTTTGCTGGCCTATCAGCTACCGAACGCCTTGTATGTGCTGAAGTTGTTCGTGCATCCGGGGTTCCTGCTCCTGGGGCCGTTCCTGCTTCCGTTCGTTCGTATGGCCGATCTGGTGCAGCATCCTGTTCGCTGGGGCGCTGCAGCACTGGTGGCCTACGTCGCTTTCATCGCGTGCATGCCCTTCCAGAACGACCGTGTGCTTCTGCTGGCCCTGCCGTTCGCATTGCTTTTGTTGTACCCTGCATTTTTACGCTTGGAGGAGTGGTTGCGAGGCATGCGGGTGCATACTGCAGCCTGGATATCCGTTGTGCTGTTACTGCAGTTGGTCTTTGCCGGCCGTGCATTGTGGCCCTTCATGGAGCAGGCACGTGTGGAGCGGGAGCTCGCTGCCGTGGTAAGCCGGTCCGGTGCGGGTCATGTTCATACGCACGGCATGGGTGCGGCGTTCGGTAATCTCTGTCCGGATGTGTCGGTCACGGAGCTCTGGTATGGTGAATTGGCCGTGCTGGATCCGGGTTCATTGATCGTTGTCAAACCCGCTGACATCGATCGACAATGGCGGGGACTTCCCCCTGCGTACAATTGGTCTAAGGCATGTGCCCAGGGTATGGATACCCTTGCGGAGCATCCAGCGGGTTGGTTGGTTGCGAAGCTGCATTGATACCGTGTATGTACTAACGGTCTCTACTTCGTACCGTACCGGGGGTCCGTTCTCCACGGCAGTTTCTCCACGTGCTCCACGTTCAAGGTGCAGTGCCCGAACTCCTCTTCCACCTTGCCGGTCAGCCTGTACACACCCCGCCCACGGAAGGGATACTTCGCCTCCACACTGGGGAACTGCGTGCTGTCCCAGAAATCACCAGCTTGGTCGATGAAGCAACCGAAGCTCATGCGGTCACCGGCGCCGGTCTTCGTGGGCTTCACGTGTACGACATAGCCGAGCATGGAAACGCGCTTGCCGATGTAGCGGGGCATGTCGCGGGCGGATATTCCGGGAGGTGAGAATGGTGAAGGTGGAGAAAGTAGTGAGGGTGGAGTTGGTGGTGCGAGTGTGGGAGTATGCAAGGGTGACCGCACTTTCTCACCACCCTCACTTTTCTCCCCATCCTCACCCGCATTCTCCACCAGCAGGAACGGGTCGCACAACGGGAACCCCAACAGCTCCAGTTCATCGTAGGCGTCGCTCAGTTGGAAGTGTTCCAGCGTGGGTAGCTTGGTCGCGGGAGGCTTTGTGATGAAGAGGTCGGGTACGGGATCTTGCTTGGCGCCGGGGTGCAGCAGCGTAAGGTCCCACAATAACTGAGGTTTGGTGCGTCCCGTGAACCGTAGCGCACCGGAGCGGATAAGGATGCGTGCCTGTTCCACATCGATGGGTACGCGCTTCAAAAGGTCCGGAAGGTCGGAAAAGGGGCCCTTACGGCGGCGTTCGGCGAGGAGGCGGTCGGCGGTGGCGGTATCGAGCGACTTGATGTTGTGGAGGCCGAGGAAGATCCGGGGAGAAGGGTTGGAGGGTGAAAGGGGGCGAGCGTGTGGTGGAGAGATGAATGGTGAATGGTCATTGGTGAATGGAGCCGATGAACTTTCCATACAGCGGGCATTTCCCCATTCGCTATGCGCTAACTCCCATTCACCCTCTGCCTCTATGATCCCATGCTCTGGTCTTCTGATCATCTGATCATCTGATCGGACCAACGTGCACAGCTTCCCGCTCCGGTTCACGCAGGGTGCCTCCACCACCGCCCCGGTGCGCTTCGCCTCGTGCAGGTAGAACTCCGTGTGGTAGAAACCGCCGAAGTTGTTCGCCACGGCCACCATGAACTCCAGGGGGTGATACGCCTTCAGGTAGAGGCTCTGGTAGCTTTCCACGGCATAGCTGGCACTGTGGCCCTTTGCGAAGCTGTACCCCGCGAAGCTTTCGATCTGCCGCCAGATCTCCGCCACCTCGTGATCGGGATAGCCTTTTGCTTTGCAGTTGCTGAAGAAGCGCTCCTTCACGCGCTGGAACTCCTCGCGGCTGCGGTACTTGCCGCTCATGCCGCGCCGAAGTATATCTGCTTCGGCCAGCGTAAGCCCTGCGTAGAGATGAGCCACCTTGATCACGTCCTCCTGGTAGACCATTACACCGTAGGTATCGGGCATGATCTTCAGCATGGCGGGATGCGCCTGTTCGCGGCGTTCGGGATCGCGGTGCCGCAGGATGTATTCGCGCATCATGCCGCTCTGCGAAACACCCGGCCGGATGATACTGCTGGCGGCTACCAGCGTGGGGTAGTCCTGCACGCCCAGCTTCTTCAGCAACATGCGCATGGCCGGGCTCTCCACATAGAAGCAGCCGATGGTGTCGCCGGTGCGAAGGAGTTCGTTGATCTTCGGATCGTGCTTGAAGCGTTCGATGGCGTGGATGTCCACCGCGGAGCGGAAATCACAAGACTCAATATTCAAGTCACAAGACTCAAGGCATACTGAACTTGTTAGTTGGTCATTGAGACCTGATCCTTGTGTCTTGTAGCTTGTTTCTTGTGTCTTGAGACTTATGACTTGAGTCTTGCCCACCAGTTCCACCGCATCCCTGATATGCCCCAGTCCCCGCTGGCTGAGGATGTCGAACTTGTACAGCCCCAGATCCTCGGCCTCCAGCATGCTGAACTGGGTGGTGGCGAAGCCCTTCGGCGGAAGGTGCAGCGCGGTGTAGTGGGTGAGTGGCTTCTCGCTGATGAGCATGCCGCCCACGTGGATGCTGAGGTGGTGCGGATGCTCGTGGAGATAGGTGCTGTATCGCAGGATGCTCTGCGCGATGCGATCGTTCTGCGAGCGCGTTCGAAGACCGCCTTTCGCACCAGCGCTGTGCGGAGTCGAAGCTGGTGCGGATGAAGGGTCTGCGTTCGCGTGCCGCCCGATCCACACCGAGCGCGTGGTGTCGCCCTCAGCAAGCGCATCGATCTCGTGCGGCGGCAGCCCGAACACCTTGCCCAGTTCACGGATCACGGCTCGTTGCTGATAGGTACTGTAAGTGGCCAGTAGTCCCACCCCTCGGTCCTCCCCATACTTATCGAAGAGGTATTGCGTCACCTGGTCGCGGTCCTTCCAACTGAAGTCGAGGTCGAAGTCGGGTGGGCTGCTGCGGCTGGGGTTGATGAAGCGCTCGAAGTAGAGGTCCAGCTCGATGGGGTCCACATCGGTGATGCCGAGGCAGTAGGCCACCAGGCTGTTGGCTCCGCTGCCGCGCCCCACGTGGAAGAAGCCCCGGCTCTTGGCGAAGCGCACCAGGTCCCAGTTGATCAGGAAGTAGCTCACGAAATCCTTCTGCGCGATCACCGTGAGCTCACGTTCCACGCGGTCCACAACCTGCTGCGAGGGAGATGGGAAGCGGTGCAGCAGCCCAATCTGCGTTTCGCTGCGTAACAGATCCAGATCAGCGGCGGCATGAGCGCTCCACGTCCTGCGGTTCTTGCTCTTTCCATGGGCGAAGTGAACCTCGCACTGCTCCATCAGCCGCCGTGTGTTCCACACCAGCTCGGGAACGTCCGCAAAGACGGTACACAGCTGCTCCTCGCTCAGGAAGCGCTGCTCAGGAACTGCGACATGCGATGGCGGAGTGGTGCTGAGGAGCGTGTTGGTGTCCACTGCACGCTTCAGTCGGTGCACGTTGAAGTCGCGCTTGGCCAGGGCGGGATCGCTCCGGAAGGTGGCGGGCGCGAGGGCTACCAGGCGTTCCTTCTGCTTGATCCAGGGGGAGAAGCGCAGGCGGTTCACATCGTTGGGCCGGATGCCGACGTACTCATTGGTCCGCAGCTTCTCCGGTACATGCGCCGCGCCGAAGGGATAGATGATGAAGGCCTCGTCCATTTCGGGTGCGGTCTCTGGCAGGTCCACGCCGTCCAGCAGATGGTCCGTCAGCGATGAGGCCAGTTGGTGTACGCCCTTGTTACTGCGGGCGATGCCGATGTACAGCAGCCGCGCTCCCTTGCGGAACTCGATCCCCGCCAACGGTCGCACTTTGTACTGCGCGGCAAGGCGAAAGAAGTCGCTCCAGCCGGCGGTGCAATTGATATCGGTGAGGGCCACCTGCTGGACCCCGAGGGCATGCGCTTCCTGCAGCACCTGCTCGGGTGAGAGCACCCCGTAGTTGAGGCTGAACCAGCTGTGGGCGTTGATGAGCATCCATCCGGCCGATCGGATCGACAGGATAAATGGCGATCGGCGGACAGTAAAGTAGTCGATCTGTGGCGCTACCTGAACCTGTGTACGCCATGGGTGTGCGGTACTGAACCGATCTTTACGCCATGCGTACACTTCTCGCCTTCCTGCTTTCCTTGCCCTTCGCCCTGCATGCCCAGCAGTGGAACTGGGCCGCCAGTGCCGGCGGTGGTGGCAATGTGGACTTCTGCCATGGCATCGCCACCGACAGCGAGGGCAATGCCTACTGGGTGGGTAGCCTGTCCGGTACGGTGGATTTCGGCTGTGGTACCATCACCGATGGCAACAGCGATGTGATGGGCTTCATCGCCAAGCGCAGCCCCGACGGTACCTGCCAGTGGGTGCGGGCGATCACGGTGGGCTTCAACGATGCATGGGCCTATGGCGTGGCCATTGATGCCGAGGACCGTATCTATGTGACGGGCAGCTACAACGGCAACGCCGACTTCGGCGGCGGGGTGACGTTGAACAGCCTGGGCAACGATGACATCTTCCTGGCGCGCTACGACACGGCCGGCACGTGCCTGTGGGCCCGGCGTTCAGGCAGCAGTTCCAGCAGCGATGAGGCGCGTGGCGTGGCGGTATCGGCCGATGGCGGCGTGTTCATTTCAGGCTTCAGCGGCGGCACCACCATCGGCTTCGATGGCATCAGCATTCCCAACGCAGGCAACTTCCGGCAGCTGGTGATCGCGCGTTACGACAGCACCGGCACCGTGCAGTGGGCCCGCGCCAGCACCGGCAACGGGCAGGCCAAGACCTGTCGCGCCATCAGCGTGGCCGGCGATCACCTGTTCGTCACGGGCCAGATCGGCGGATCGGCAGCGAGCTACAATGGACTCGCCCTGACGCCGGGCGCGAGCGGGACCCACCTCTATGTACTGGCCACGGACCTGGGCGGCAACGGGCTATGGGCGCGCAGCTATGGCAGCGGCGATCACGAGGGCATGGGCATCAGCGCGGATACGCTGGGCAATGTGTTCGTGGCGGCACGCTTGTGGGGCAGCCTGTTCCTGCCGGATGATACGCTCACCTCCGTGAGCAGCAACGACGACATCCTAGTGATGAAGCTGGACACCGCCGGAACCTACCAATGGGCCCGTAGCACCGGTTCCACCCAGCGCGACCTGGCGTGGGACGTGGAGGCCGATGGCATGGGCAACGTGCTGGTCGCGGCGCAGTTCAACCAGACCATCGACTTCCTCGGCAACCCGTTCACTTCCCTGGGCAGTGAGGACATGCTCATCGCGAAGCTCGATGGGGACGGGCAGGTGGTGTGGGCAGCCCGCCCCAGTGGCTTCCAGCGTGACATTCCCCTGTGCATCCACCGCCAGGCCAATGCGCCCAACGCGGTCTACTTCGGCGGTTACTACTGGGGCGCGATCACCTACGGGGGTACGACCATCGACGATGTGGGCAATGGTGACGCGATGATGATCGCCGGCGTGGATACCACCTTCGCCGCAAGCACGATCACATCCCTTACCTGTCCCGGCTCCTG
>Ga0169931_10009987_pt1 | contig 13576 bp, 11 predicted proteins | sample Kivu_15m_20L_FD_129675 | JGI IMG/M metagenome (GOLD analysis project Ga0169931, IMG submission 129675) | Freshwater microbial communities from Lake Kivu, Western Province, Rwanda to study Microbial Dark Matter (Phase II) - Kivu_15m_20L... | ecosystem: Environmental > Aquatic > Freshwater > Lake...
CAGGAAGTGGTAGAAGGTGGAACAGCCATCGGAACTTCACCTATAACAGGAGTTATTGAGCTGTTTTGGCCACAGCTTTCAATCCACGTTCTGACTGTTTCTGCTCTCATGGCAATTGCCATTGTCGGTTTGATTGTTGCAATTATTGATTTGGTTCGGACCAGGGAAGCACGGACTGTAAATCTATTGGCGCTACTCAGTTTTATTTGGCTGGGATCGATGGTCATTATCATCGTTATCTTTACCGGTTGGCTTACGGGTGGTGGTGATGACCACACGACAAGAGTCCTGCTTAGATACTACGATTTTCTCTTCATTCTAGTTCCTCTCTCAGGCCTAGCTGTTTTTGTTTCAAAAGTCGTGAACCTGCAGAATGTGTTTGTGCGCTGGGCTCTTGCGATTGTTTTTGGAACGGTTATTACTAATTCATTTACTGGGAACTTCACTAGCTTGTCAATCCAAATTGCCGATGCGCCTAATCTGGCTGGGCTAGTCGTGAGTCTTGAGACTTTCAATGGGGTAGCAATTACGATGGCGTTAGCGCTAGGTGTCTTTGCAACATTTCCGAATTACACAAAGTGGTCGTTCATCGCCTTACTTCCGTTTAGCATGATTGCCGCTGGGTGGCAAATTCAAGACCAATACATTGGTTTCAGAGGGGCGCTTTCCGCAGCGGACAAGGCAGGTCAGTATGTTTATGCAAACCTATCTCAGGAAGACAAGCAGAACATTCACATTCTCGCTAATTCACGGTTCGATGCGACGAACATTGCAATTTGGATTGATCAGCCCCAGCTGGACTATGAATTGGGTTATCCAGGCAGTACATATGAAACTAGCTGGGTTCCAGAAAATACGTCTTGGATAATTGCAACCGGTCAGATAATCGTCGAGGGAGAAAACATTTTGGAGACAAGGAGCGGAGAAGGGTTCACGCTCTACCGAATTAGTCCATAGGATAATCTAAGGCGATGCCTTGTAAAGAGAGATGGTGAGCAATTATTCACTATAGGGGTTTGGACCATATTTTCTTTTCCTACCATCTCTTTATTAGAACTACTCAAAACCTAAAGCGTGCATTCGGAAACCTAAGTGCGTCTGCAATAAGCTTCGTTTTGCGACCTTTTCTTGCTAAGACGATTAGTTCACAAAGAATTTCTTGGTTGTTTTTTAAAAAATTATTCGACAGAGAGAAAGACAAAATCACAGCTGGCAGGGCTGTGTGTATTAATTCGGAAAATCTAAATGAATACCTTGATAATACTTTAGCCTTTGCGCAGCTTGTCATCGCTGGTGGATCCGATCATGATGTAACCGAGATAGAACTAAAAAAAATGGTAAACAAGCCCTCTGTAACCTTCTTTGTCCAAAATCTTCAATTTGAAGAAACGGTAAATGTAAAATTATTGCCAATTGGTGTTCAGGATCTAAAATGGGCCAGTAGCGGTTTACCTTGGAATTTTTCCAAAGCTTTAGCTAAAGAGAAACGTCAGAGAATTTTAGTAGGTCCATTCTCGCCTACACATCCGGAACGAAATGATTGCATCAAGTATGGACGTGTTGCTTTGAATTGTGATTTGCTCGAAAAGAAGATCTCAACCTACGCCTATGCAAAAATCTCTGCTTCATATTCATTTGTGGCCTGCCCGAGAGGCAATGGACTTGACACACATAGAATTTGGGAGACTCTTTACAGAGGTTCTTTCCCTGTAATGGTTAAGTCTAGTTTCTCCAAAGTTTTGATTTCTTATGGGTTACCAATTCTCGAAATTGACTCCTGGAGTCTTCTTTCTGAAATACCTCTATCTGACGTTCAGTTGGCATTTTTTGAAAAGCAACAAAAAGGTCTTGAGTACATTTCCCAAGCATGGTGGCAGAAACGATTGCTTTCCTATTTGTGAAACACCTCAGTAAAGTAGTCGGCTGGAGTCAAGAATCTTAGAATTCCTCAATTTAGCGTAGGAGTCAGAGATTAAGTATCTCGACCCGGAGCCATTTAGCGAAAAAACACCGTGGCCGTTGAAATCTACCCCAGTGAATTCAACCACAGCTCGGCAGTCAGCAATGCACTCTCGCACGCTTTGACTAAAGGCTATAGGTCCGGTGAATCTGAGTATTGCCTCTTTAGGTAAGGGAAATACTCTATCGATGTATCCATACATAGTCGCTTCTATTCGTGCAATGTGATTAGCTAAAATTGGATGATCCGGAGCGAATCCAAATCCCCACTGGACAATGAGATTCGTTAGCTCCAGTTCGTTCCCTTCCGCAATTGCTTCTGGGTCGGAGTTGGACTCAAGGGCTAGAAAACTCGATGCACTTGGTCGATGTAATTTCGTTATTGATTCGGTAAGACCTTTGCTGATGTCAAAGTAGTAGCCCCCCCGTTTATATAAAATACAGTAGCGGAAAATGTCAGCCTTTAGTGCTCCAATAGTTGCGCATCGGTAAGCTTCATAAATCCTTCGATTCGCCCACTCCGTCATCATGTACTCATCTCGGGCTTTTGAATCAAATAGTGTAAAGGAAAGATCAGAATTTAAGCGTCGAAAGGTTTGAATCGACTTTTTGTGCCTGCGTCCAAAAGAGTTAACCTCCCACGTCTGATAGACAATTTTTGGTATGACTTGTTGTCGGCCACGAGTTGCTTCCTGGTTGTCCAGACTCTTAAATGGTAAGTCAAGAAAAATTGTAGTAAGCCATCTAACTGCTGGTGAATTGAAAAGTTTTTGCCACATAACGATACAGCTTCGCAAACTTAGTTTCATTGAATCCAAGCCTATCTTTTTGCCACGAAATAGCCCAGCCTTTGCCGACGACGCTAGCTACAACTTAAGTGTAGGTTCACTTCGGGATCCTGGGGCTAGGCTATACTTTTTAGTTGTGGCCCGAAAGATAGAGGATGCTTATATTCTCGAAACGCTACAAAGTAAATTTAGAAAAGCCCTCATTGATCGATTGCCAGTTGAGCCTATTCTTGATCTGATGCTGCCTCCGATTGAAGTCATGATTCCAGTAGGCCCAAGCGACATCCATAAACTACCTCTAACTCTTGCAGGTATAGAGAAAAATGTCGGAAATCCGATTTCCGAATTGACGATTGTCACGCCCAATGAATTTTCGCTAAGGGAAAAGTTACCATCGTTTGATTTTACAATTATGGAGGACTCTGAGGTTTTAGGGAAGGAAACACTTAATCAAGTAAATGACATCTCTAGTAGGTGGTCAGCTCGAATTCCTCGAGGTTGGTTTATTCAGCAATTAATAAAACTTGCTTTTGTCCAGAACTCAAATGCGGCGGGAGTTCTTATAGTTGACTCAGAGACCGTGTTGCTTAGAAAAAGAAATTTCTTAAATAGCAACGGTGTGCAGCTTCTGATTCCCAGTTATGAGTTTCACAAACCATATGAGACACACTATGCTCTTTTTTTCAAAAACATGCGAAAATTTCCAACTCGCTCGAAGCTGAGTTACGTTGCACATCATCAGCTGTTTCAGCCTTCAATCATTCGAGAAATGTTCGTAGATAAGGAGGCATTGACTGCATGGCTAAGGTCTGGTGACACCAATAGCCGATCCTCGCCTGTTTCTGAGTATCATTGTTACGGTCGCTACATCACCGAAAATTATCCTGAAAAAGTTGCATTGGGGAGCTTTAGAAATATTGCATCCTCATATCGCAATTCTGAGTTTAGCAGATTTGATTCGAAAAAACTTAACTCAGTGTCATTCCACGAATATGCAACCTAGTGCCGGAGTAGTGATTTGCTTGGTCCACATCGGGGCCAGATTGCCAGCTATTCTTCATGCAAACGTGAAGTACCTCATGGAATTGGCACCTGACGCACGTATTGTCGTTATCACAGATCATCAAAAAAAATTTAATTCATCACGCGTTACGGTTATTGAATACCATCCTACGTCAGAAGTAGTCAGCCTACTAGAACGCAATCCACTAAAGAATTTTCGGCGTGGTTTCTGGGGAAAGTCCTTGCTACGTCTAATTGCATTGGGGGAACTGGAAAAAAAGTTAGGACCCAACACACCTATTGTCCACCTTGAGTCTGACATGCTGATGTTCCGCACATTTCCATGGCTTAATTCAGATAACCTGGACTTTCACATTGCATGGATGACACTCGATGAGCAAGTCGACATGCCTGGATTAATCGTGGGAACTGCCTCGAGTTTTGGTTGGCTTGCAAAGAAAGTGATGCTGGAACTCTTCAAGGATCCGCACGTCAATGATATGCAGGCACTTTACCGCGTGAGAGAAGCAAATAAGACATTGGTTGGTGTCTTGCCAAGTATTTCTAGGAATCGATTCTTTGACAAAGGTTTATTGAGCGAAGCCTCGATTAAGACAGTTGGAATTTTCGACCCAGCCTACTATGGGCAATGGTTTATTGGAGAACAGCCTAGAAACAAATGGGGTCTTATTGCTCGAAGGAGAAATCTGCGAAATTTTCTCGAGTTAGATCAATCTTTTCTTAGGGTCATTAATTCAAATTTGTTTTTTTGTAACGAATTGGGAGAAAGTTTTCCGATTTATAGCTTGCACATTCATTCGAAAGAGACAAGATTTTTTACAACGAGTCTTTCAAAAATAGAAAAAAGGTCAGAGATTAGTCAAAAAAACCTATTTTCCATGCAAGGGTTACTGCTAAGAATGGCAGACTTTTTTGCAGACGGTTGGAATTGGCTCAGGAAAATAATTTTTTTTTGCACAAAGTAAACAGCTAACAGAAAGAATCTTACATTTAGATTCTCAAGTTACCCTAACTTGAAAGTCTCACCTACTGGAAAATATATCTGTATGGTCTAGGCAGATAAATCGTTTTCTGATTTCTGTATTTCATCCAAAGGAATCACTACCTAGTAACAGAACCGTTGTCTGACGTTCGTGTCTAAGGCAGCATCAAGGGCGGCTCTGATCGCATTGTCTGACCGCCAATCAGCCGCCGCACTACTCTCTAAGAAGTGTTCCAATTTTTGAAGAAACCTGGTGTGGTCCTCAGCCATCGCTATCGCTATAGCTTTTTCTAGTGCAGAACGCGAGGGAAGGCTCGGAAATGCAAGATCAGAGGGTAAGTCAAGGCTCCTCAAGTCTGGCCCTACATAGACTGGCACGCACCCAGCAAACCAGGCATCAAAGAGTTTCTCAGTTACAAGCATTTGGCTATTTTCAATGACTACGGCTACTTTGTAAGCACTCATGGCCTCAACTTTGTCCTCTGCAGTTCCTTTGTAAGAAATTGGCCGAGATAAGAGGTATCGTATTCCTTCAACATTTGGCAATCGAAAGGCGGCAATAGTACGCAGCAGTTCGAAGAGTCTGTGGGAAACTCTGATCCAAAATGGTCTGATCCATCCATGACCAATCACCTCTACCGTCGAGCACTCGGAGGCCACACCCGCTCTCAGCCAATATAGCTGCCCAGTGATGAAAGACCACTTATCAGCATTTATCATCACAGCAGATTGACGACGATCCGTAATCTTGGAAATAGATCTGAACGTTTGGGGCCATTTGAGCCTTGGGCTAGAGTCTGGTCGACCAATTTCCAGTACCTTATTAAATTTCCGTCGAATTTGCTTGCTGTACTGTTGGGGAATGACTACTTCAGGCTCATTTATTATTAGAACTGTAGGAATTCCCGATTTACGCGCTTGATTAATGATTCTCATGTCTGAACCCCTGTAATCTACGCAGATGACAATTTCTGGCTGATTCTGCAAAGATTCAACCAGTTCATGACCAAGTTCTAAAGCCCTGCCTGCGAAAGAGCTAGGGTCCGATTCTTTCAGACCCTGGGAGTGATTCTTGCCGAGAAAAAGAATTCTCAATCGTTTTTCCAGTCAAAGTCCCAAGCTCTCATTTTGTGCCTTAGGAAAGCGCTCCTAGTAACGAGACGAAAAACTACCTTTCTAGCTCCATGGGGTAAGAGACCGAATAAAAGAGAGAATTTGTGATACTTCACAATTGAATTTGGTTTTGATTCGGAAGCATTTGGCACACGTAGTTCTTCAAACAATTCACTTGATTCGAATTCCCCAATTGACGCTAAAACTTCAACAGCTCTGATGTCCTGGACTGATTTATATCCTTTGGCTAGCTCCATGGCCAAGTCGGAAAACACTCCTAGGTGCTGGGCACTTTGTTCGAGCGCAACCTGCGTCATCAATCGCCTCAAAATTTCATCCTCAAATCTGACTGCAATTCCTTCAATTAGACTCAGTATGAATTTACTCCGATTAGGTATGGGAATGGAGTTGCAAACCTTGGCAAAATTATCATGCGCAAAAACACGAATAAGTGCTTGAAATGATCCAAATTCCCTTTGAGCCGGGGATAGAGAGTGTGATTCGCTTAGGGGATTTTCCATGTATTCGACTGTTAATCCCGCTGCAAACACAACCCTATACTCCGCGCACATCTTCAGTACTATCTCTGTGTCAGGGAACGCGGAGCTGTGCCAGGGTATAGGAAATTTTTCAAAAATTTCTCTCGAAAATGTGGCCCCAGAAAACGGGTAAGCGTGATTTCTCAGATTTGCCAAGAATACTGTTGCTATGTCTGGCGATTTCCCTAAGAGCCAATTAGCTCGGGGATAAGCCACTTTTTTGCCGTTGGGTAATACCGATTCGTATTCACTACAAATCATTCCTGGTTTCGAATGTTGGGATCTCAAAACCTCTCTGTGCTTTTGGATATGGTCTGCACGGTACCTATCGTCTTGATGGAGAGTCGTGAACCATTTTGTGTGTGGGAATCTACTGAAATTTACTGCAAAGCCACCATAACCACCGTAGTTCTTTTTGTTAGAAATAACGGTGTACTGCACATTCATTTCCTGGACAAGTTTGATTATCCAGCTTAAAGATGTGTCGGTTGAGCAATTGTCTCCAATTACAAGGTGAGACCCATCTAAATTCAATTTCGGCAACCAGGATTCAATTTTGGTTCTAAATCTGTCTGCATTAAAAATCCCCAGGTACACTATGTGGTCGGCATTAATCGAACTTAGTTGCTCATGTTGGTTAGAATCTAAGGCGATTGACTCAGGCATCTAAGAATCTCCACTCACTGCTAGGTTCGCTGCCTTGGGTAAAGTTGTTTGTTTTCGAGCCACCGACAATTGGAGCAAGAATTGGCGTTCCTGGCTTGCTTAAGAGGCACGCCCACCAGCTAAATGTACTGTTCGCAGCTACAATTGCGTCCGCATTTGACATCAAAATCAAAGTTTCAATTGGGCGCGACACCGAATTGGGTCCAACTATTAAGTGAGGATCTATTGTTTCTAGAATCATCGGAGGAATTTCTTCCGGAGAGTCAGTGAATATCCAGACCTGATTTGTCTTTTTTTGAGAGGCCAGAAGGTTGAGGGCGGATGCGTAATACTCAATTTTCGGCTCACCGTAAATGTGCCTCAAGTTGGCGTAGTCTCCTTGCCTCACGTGAACGATAGTGGGGCGCAGATTCTGCAATTGCGCGAGAAGCTCTACAAATGCAGAACTTGGCTCCGAGAGAGTTTGAATCTCACACCTAATTCGGTTCCTATTTAACCAAGCGAAGTGCTTATAAGGGACATAACTATTTATGATTGTCAGTCGATTTTTATGCTTAGGTAGCTCTGGTGTGCGGCACTCTCCTGTAAGCCACCCAAGAGATTCGCTTGCCCGCGGAAAATTGTCACCGAAGGTCCGCATAGCTTGCATCATTTTTCCAAACGAATTAGTTTTTGCTTTGGGCTGGAATGAATTGACTCGAACCTCACCACTGTGCTGGAAACCAGCTATCTGATTTGGCCATCGGGACACGTTTCCAATGGTGTCTTGAGTTTCAGGCAATAGATCGGATCTCAGAATGAGCCTCTTACCAAACTCTTGTGAAAAGAAAAGTCCGGTGGAATACTGAAACAACTGATTGCCAAGACCACCTCGCAAAAAAACGTGAATTTCATCAAGACGAGTCAATCGACTCCCCTTGAAAGAACAAAATCTCGCACTTGCATCTTTGCAACGGCTAAAGGGTTGTCACTTTTGTATTCAAGCACGCTCATTTGGACAGCTCTTTCAAACTCAATTAAGTTTCTCCATCCCAGTAAGTCTTTTGCGAGGGTCGAGTCTAGCGATAGCAAAATGGTCTCATTTAAATTGTTCTGTGCGGGTTGGATTCGATGCGATAAGTCAGGTAGGAACTCCTCCACCTTTGCAACCAAGCTACTTACCGTTCGAACACTCTCGGAGTCTGGTCCAAAATTCAAAGCGATTGGCAACCTTTGTCCGCGTGCTGCAGCTTCAAGGAATTTCAAATAGCCAGATAAGCAGTCAAGAACATGTTGCCAGGGTCTGACAGCATTTGGATTTCGAATAAGCAATTCGCGACCAGAATCAACTGCTCTGAGTGCATCAGGTATTAGGCGATTCGGGCTTGTGTCGAATGCGCCAATGACATTTCCGGCTCTGGCTATGTGTAGCTTAAGGTTGGGGTTCGTATAAGCCCAACTCTGCGTTAAAATGTCTGCCATTGCCTTTGATGCAGAGTAAGGGTCGTGGCCTCCCAGAGGGTCAGTCTCAATATAGGCTCTCTTGCCGTCGTCTCTGTAGACCTTGTCGGTCGTCACGACAAGAGTAACCGGCGGGCTCGGGTGGGAAGAAACGACTTCGAGAAAGTTCCTTGTACCATCAACGTTCGTTGTGTAGGTCTCGATTGGGTTAACGTATGACTCCAGGACTAGTGGCTGCGCAGCTAGGTGAACGGCATATTGAGCTTCTGACTCGAAGAAAGCCGATTCTAGCTCGCCACGGTTCCGAACATCACCAATGAAATGACCCTTTAGCATCTTATGTAATTTTGCCCGATCAAAGAACCCTCCCTTAATCGGCTCTAGCGAGTAACCAGACACTTCGTGCCCAAGCTCTTTCAAGAGAAGCGTCAGCCAGGATCCCTTAAATCCTGTGTGGCCCGTGACAAAAAAGTGCAAAATTAGTTCCCAACAAACTCGTGAATAACATCACTTACGAAGGCGAGCATTTGGTCCGTGAGGCCAGGATAGACGCCTAGCCAAAAAGTGTTGGTCATAATTAAGTTAGTATTTTCTAGATTACCCACTACTCTCCGTTCCACGTTTTTATAGGCAGGCTGCTTGAGTAGATTTCCTCCGAATAGAAGCCGAGTCCCAATTTTCTTACCATCTAAATAACGGAGTAACTTGGTCCTGTCCAAATTACTTTGCTCCTTTATTGTGACTGGAAAGCCAAACCATGATGGGTCCGATTTCGCTGTTTCTTCAGGAAGTATGAAGTCTTCAATATCGGAAAGCGCAGTTTTTAGTTTTTGAAAATTGGATTTTCGTGCGGCCACAAATGTTTCCAATTTCTTCAATTGTGAAAGTCCTAGAGCAGCCTGAATGTCCGTCGCTTTGAGGTTGTAACCTACATGACTGTATATGTATTTGTGGTCATAGCCTTTCGGTAGGTCTCCCAGTTGCCAATCAAATCTCTTTTTACACGTGTTGTCATGGCCCGTAGCGCAGTAACAGTCGCGACCCCAATCCCGAAATGACTCAACCTGCTTCTTGATTAGGGGACTATTGACAAAAACAGCCCCTCCTTCACCCGTTGTTATGTGATGAGCCGGATAGAAACTGACAGTCGCGGTATCTCCGAAGCTACCCGTCTTTTTTCCGTTGTACGTGCTGCCCAGAGCATCGCAAGAGTCTTCTACGAGCCAAAGGTCATGCTCCTTGCAAATTTGTTTTATCGAATCCACATCGAATGGGTTGCCTAGTGTGTGGGCCATCATGATAGCCCTGGTTTTTGGAGATATTGCTTCCCGAACCTGATCGATCACTGCGTCGTAAGTCCCAAGCTCAACATCAACGAATACGGGTATCAGCCGATTCTGAATGATGGGGTTTACAGTCGTTGGAAATCCCGCCGCGACGGTGATTACTTCATCCCCAGGCTTGAGAGCCCTCTTACCCAATTTTGGACTTGTAAGGGCCGACAGGGCAACCAGATTTGCACTAGAACCACTATTAACAAATAGCGAATTACGAACACCTACATACCGTGCTAGCGCCCGCTCGAACTCTTCGTGAAATCGCCCGGCAGTGAGCCATCCATCTAAGGAGGCCTCGACAAGTGCCACGTAATCGTGGGTGTCTAAAACACGCCCGGATACGGGTACAGGGGACTCTCCTGGAGTGAATGCTTGGGCGCCGGAAATCTCTATACTCAGATTCGCAAAGTCCTTCGCTGAACTTAACGCTGCTAGCCGAAGTTTTTCCAAGGATTGAGTCACCCAGATAGCCTACTACTCTGTAGATTGACGAAATGAGAGCTGAAGATGAAAGCCGTTATTTTAGCTGGTGGCATGGGAACAAGAATGCGAGAGGAAACTGAGTTTCGTCCAAAGCCAATGGTTGAAATTGGTGGTAAGCCGGTTTTATGGCACATCATGCAAATACTTGGCTCACAAGGTATTTCTGAATTCATAATTGCCACAGGTTACAAGAGTGAAATCATAACGAATTATTTTCTAAATTTTCCTTACTGGAATTCAAAGTTCAGCTTGAGTTTAGATAATCCGGGCAGTGTCAAGGCGTTAAGTGATTCTGCCTTAAGCCCTTGGAAAGTAACCGTGGCTTATACAGGGCTCGATACTAACACCGGTGGTCGAGTGAAACTTCTTGAGCAAGAGCTCGCTGATGGGCCATTCTTGATCACCTATGGCGATGGCCTTGCAAACGTAAATCTCAGTGAACTCCTAGCGCAACATAACAGAAACAAATCTTGGTTAACAATTTCAACAGCCAATCCAAGTAGTCGGTTTGGGGTGGTGCATCGTGATCCAATTACAGGGTTAGTGCAAGGATTTGCCGAGAAACCTGTGTCTAAAGAGTTAGTTAACATTGGCTACATGATTGCAGAGCCAGAGTTTCTAAATATCCTCGGAGAAAATTCAGTGCTTGAAACCGATCCCCTTCAAAAACTTGTTCAAATGGGCAAGCTAAGTGCTTATGTACATAGTGGTTTTTGGCAACCTATGGACACATACAGAGAGTATCTGGAATTGAATAAGTTATGGAACGAAGATTCAGCACCTTGGAAAAACTGGTGAAAGACTCGAATAAAGCCACAATTCGAAATTCATGGCTTCTTCCCAGCCTGCCGAATAAAGTCACGAAAGGCGAAAGATATCTAATTCTCGGTGCAAATGGATGGTTTGGCAGAACCATGAAGGAAATGCTTGGTCCGAAAGCACAAGTATTGGGCATTGGTAGGTCGAAAACTGAATCTATTCGTGTCTGGGACTTAGAACTCATAAAGGACTTTGCGCCGACTGTTGTCCTTAACTTTGCTTTTCTAACGAGAAACAAACTAAGGGACATCTCGCGCGAATCTTTCATCGAAACGAATCTTTATCTCATAAACCAAATGAGAATCGCAGCCCAATTGCCGACGGTCAAGAAACTTCTTACAGTGTCAAGCGGAGCAGCGCTAGACGCCCAAGCCCAACAGGACTTGAAATCAAAGGAGATTTACGGAGCACTCAAGCGAATAGAGGAGAGGGATTCTCTGGAACTATCTGGGATCTTGGAATCTGTGGTTGTTTTAAGGACGTACTCAGTATCCGGCCCATTTTTTCCAAAAGATAACCCATACGCATTTTCGAGTCTGGTCGAAGCGGCATCTCTAGCAAAGGAGCTAGTCATTCATTCACCAAACTTGGTTTTCCGCAGGTACTGCGCCCTTGGAGACCTTTTAGCAGTCGGATTGTGGCGGCTTATAGAGGGATGGTCTGGAGTCATTGAGAGTGGTGGAGACTTAGTGGAGTTGGGTGAGTTGGCGCACCTCATTGGCAAGTTGCTCGGGACACCGGTTCGACCTAGAGAAATCAGCTCCTCTGCGAGAGATGAATACTATTCAGACAACAAATCGTGGATTGAAAGCATCTCCACGATAAATTTCATTCCTTTGCATTTGGAAGAGCAGATTCTTTCTGTTGCAAATTACTTGAGAGCCGTTAGTTGAGTTATTGAGGGACAGAACAAGGGAGAGATAACTTACGTGAGGGTCGCAGATTATGTCGTTAGGAAACTAGCAGAGAACGGAATTGATACCGTTTTTGGATTGACTGGGGGAGGAATTATGCATTTAGTTGATGCTATTGCCCTAAACGGTCAGGTTAAGTTCCAACCAGTTCATCATGAGGAATTTGCTGGGGTTTGCGCAGATGGCTATGCCAGATCAGGGAAAAGGTTCGGAGTCGCATTTGGGACAACTGGCCCTGGGGCGGCACACCTATTCTCGGCTTGCGCAGCAGCATGGCAAGACAGTGTTCCAGTCATCTTTATAGTCGGCCAAGTCAAGACCTCAGATTCCAGTAGATTACTAGGTCTGCAGGTTAGGCAAAACGGAACTTTCGAACTCGATTGCATTGAGTCATTTTCAACCATAACCAAGAAGTCAACAATTTCATCTAGTGCGTCAGATGCTATTTTTGCAATCGACGAAGCTATCGAGTTGTGTCAAGCAGGGCGGCCTGGACCTGTCCTGCTTGAAATGCCCCTAGATGTTCAAGGCATGAAAATTCCTGAGGACTTAGAGAGTTCCTATGTTTCTGTAAATGTCACTCATGTAGATTCTGAACAAGAAGAACGATTTAAACTCACGGTTAAGGACATACTAAGTCAGGCCGAACGACCAATAATGCTTGTCGGATCAGGATTGGTAAGAAGTAACTCTCACCAGCAACTCCGAGAATTCTGTGATGCAAGTGGCATTCCTTTTGTCGTGACCCAGTTTGCTAGGGAGCTGGGGGGACTTGAAAACCCCCTATTTTTGGGTTCACCAGGCGTGAAAGCTAACAAATCAGCAAATCTGGGGCTTTCGGAAGCAGACTTGATAATTGCTGTTGGAACTAGCCTCCACCAGCAAGTTGTGGGTTGGAACGTGAAGGCCTTTGCCCAATTGCCATCCCGAAAAATCTGGACTGAAATCGACGAGGACACGCTCAAGGCGAGAGCTCACCTTGTTGATTACAGCTTTCAAATTGAGTCTTTGCGGAGTATTCAACTGCTCCAAGAGGCTCTGAGCGAGATTGATTTGAATAGGGTGCGCCTCAATCGATGGCGCCAAAGAGCCATGACTCTACGCGAAAGGTATTTGCTTCATTTTCCAAAGCACGAGCAAGTGGACAATCGTTTTTGTCTCTATGAATTGGTGTCAGCACTGAGTGCTAGGGCAGAACGTTTTCGCGCTGTAGTTACTGATGCCGGCTTAGCTTGGTATGCAGTCCCTCAACATTTTTTCTTGAGTGCTGGCTCTTCATTTATATCTTCTGGCTCTTTTGGGGCTATGGGCGTTGGCCTACCCTTAGCGATAGGTTCAGCAACTGCAACTCAGCAACCCACCCTGTGTGTTACTGGTGATGGATCAATAATGATGTGCTTGCAAGAATTAGCTACGCTATCCTCTTCGAGGCTTCCAATTTTACTAGTAATTAATTCGAACGGGGGCTACTTATCAATTAAGTCAACCCACGACAAGTTCTTTAGTGGCAGGA
>Ga0169931_10009988_pt1 | contig 13575 bp, 12 predicted proteins | sample Kivu_15m_20L_FD_129675 | JGI IMG/M metagenome (GOLD analysis project Ga0169931, IMG submission 129675) | Freshwater microbial communities from Lake Kivu, Western Province, Rwanda to study Microbial Dark Matter (Phase II) - Kivu_15m_20L... | ecosystem: Environmental > Aquatic > Freshwater > Lake...
GGGCCACATCATTACTTTTTTCACGGCTCGAACAGAAGAGAATCGAGCTGCGACGGAACATTGGTTAAGGGAGCATGGATTTCAATACCACGGGATATTATTTGGCAAACCCAGGGGAGGGAACTATCATTGGATAGATGACCGTTCGGTAAGAGCAACTCAATTTTTGGGCAATTTTACCCAGTTGGTAAAAAGGACAACGGAGATAGAAGTTTTTCCTGACAAGCAAATCGAAAACAATCAATAATTCATCAAGGAGATTGGATGAGATGGCTATGGATTCTAGGGGGGGGAGATACAAAAAAGGCTGCATTACTCAGCCTAGAGACGCCTTTCTATCCGCTCCTCTCCCGTTAGCTATCGGGACCCTGCGGGTAGATGGGGAGATTCTCCTCGTTTCCATTCTGTAAATTTCAAAGGCTTTTTCTATCAACAGACCACCCCGTCCCGTCTCGGCTCAGCCGAGACGGGCCTCCCCTCCTTTCCCTTCGGGCAGGAGGGGAGATAAAAATAGGCTGCATTACGCAGCCTAGAGACACCTCTCTATCCGCTCCTCTCCCGATAACTATCGGGACCCTGCGGGTAGATGGGGAGATTCTCCTCGTTTCCATTCTGTAAATTTCAAACACTTTTTGCTATCAACAGACCACCCCGTCCCGTCTCGGCTCAGCCGAGACGGGCCTCCCCTCCTTTCCGCTTCGCGACAGGAGGGGAGATACAAAAAAAGGCTGCATTACGCAGCCTCTTCTCCGCTCCTCAGCCTGGGCTCGAACCAGGGACCCCATGATTAACAGTCATGTGCTCTAACCAGCTGAGCTACTAAGGAGTGTGCGTTTTTGAGAAATGGTCGCTCCCATCTGTCAAAATCACCCCACTTGTTCTTCAGCTCCTTGTCGTTACCAAGGTGAAACACCGAGATTCATGTGTAGGAATCGGATGGCAAAAATACATAAATCATTCTACTTCACAATATCTTTGCAAAAATAATTTTAAAAAATGATCAACCTCGTAGCCGTCGGTACCGTCGCTTTCGACTCCATCGAAACCCCGTTCGCTAAACAAGAAAAAGTTATCGGTGGCGCCGCTACCTATATCACCCTCACTACCTCGCACTTCATCGATCACGCGGGTCTCGTTTCTGTAGTGGGTGAGGATTTTCCTTCTGACTTCCTAGCGGACATGAAAAACCGTGGCATCGATCAAGAAGGTCTCGAAATCAAATTGGGCGAAAAATCTTTCTACTGGTCCGGAAAATACCACCTGGACATGAACTCTCGCGATACCCTAGTCACCGACCTCAACGTACTCGCTACCTTCGATCCCAAAGTTCCCGCCAGCTACACCGCTGCTCCTGTGCTCCTTTTGGGCAACCTCGCCCCCGCAGTACAGGCAAAAGTATTGGATCAGTTCCCCACCCGCCCGTCTTTGGTGATCATGGATACCATGAACTTCTGGATGGACGTCGCTTGGGACGATTTGATGGCGGTGATCAAAAGAGTGGATGTGTTGACCATCAACGATGAAGAAGCTCGCCAAATGTCCAAAGAACACAGCTTGGTCAAAGCGGCTCAGAAAATATTAAAAATGGGTCCCAAATACCTCATCATTAAAAAGGGAGAGCACGGCGCCCTTTTGTTCCACGACTCGCATGTCTTCTTCGCTCCCGCATTGCCATTGGAGGAAGTGGTAGATCCAACAGGAGCCGGAGACACTTTTGCTGGTGGATTTGCTGGCTACTTGGCCAAAACGCAAAACTATTCTTTCGAGAACATGAAACGCGCCATCATCGTGGGTTCAGCCATGGCCTCCTACACGTGTGAGCAATTTGGTCCGCAACGTTTATTAGAAATCAATCAAGACGACATCAACAAACGCATCGCGGAATTTGTGTCATTGGTTAACTTTGATATTGAATTGGTATAAAATACAACATGAGAAGAAATCACGAAATCGACTATCGCATTTACGGTGAGGAAATGCAATGCGTGGAAATCGAACTCGATCCACAGGAAACCGTTGTGGCAGAGGCCGGAGCGTTCATGTACATGGACGATGGTATTCAGATGGAAACCATATTCGGTGATGGATCGGCGCAAAACAATGGCTTTTTTGGTAAGCTCATGAGCGCAGGAAAACGCATGCTCACCGGCGAAAGTCTTTTCATGACTGCCTTTACGCATCATGGCTATAACAAAGCCAAAGTAGCTTTTGCCTCGCCTTATCCAGGCCGTATCATTCCCATGGATTTGCAACAAATGGGTGGAAAGGTGATTTGTCAAAAAGACGCCTTTCTCTGCGCCGCCAAAGGGGTGAGCGTGGGCATTGAGTGGCAAAAGAAATTGGGAACCGGTCTCTTTGGTGGTGAGGGTTTCATCATGCAAAAATTAGAAGGAGATGGTTTGGCATTTTGTCATGCAGGCGGACACATCATCGAACGTACTTTGGCTCCTGGAGAAATATTGCGTGTGGATACCGGTTGCATCGTAGCCTATACTCAAGACGTTGATTTCGATATTCAATTCATTGGCGGAATTAAAAACTCCATTTTTGGTGGAGAGGGATTATTCTACGCGGTACTAAGAGGTCCTGGAAAAGTGTGGTTACAAACCCTTCCCATCTCTCGCTTGGCCAGTAGAATCATGTCGTACGGATCCGTCGGGGGAAGAAAAGAAGAGGGTGGAATCTTAGGAGGATTGGGCAACCTGTTAGATGGAGATGGAATGTAATGGAAGAACCTCGGTTCATTTCCGTTGACGATTTTTTTGCGGAAGCAAAAGAAGATTCCATCATTATCGATGCCCGTTCTCCCAAAGAATTTGCACAAGGTCACATCCCCAACGCCATCAACATTCCACTGCTCAACAATGAGCACCGACATCTGGTGGGTTGTTGTTATAAAGAACAAGGTCAAGATGCCGCCATTGCTTTGGGATACCAATTGGTAACTCCATTATTTCCCACTATTCAACAACAAGCCTTAGCGGCCGCACCGGGCAAAAAAGTATATCTGCATTGCTGGAGAGGAGGATTAAGAAGCAAAATCACCGCAGGATTGTTGGCAGAAGTAGGGATTACAGTGGTTATGATTACCGGTGGCTACAAAGCGTGGCGCAATGCACTGCTGACGCAATTCAGTATGCCTAGAAGCGGTTGCGTGATTGCGGGTCACACAGGAACAGGAAAAACCGATGTCCTGCAAGCGTTGCGAGAATCTCAAAAAGGGGTGGTGGATTTAGAGGGCTTGGCACATCACAAAGGGTCGGCCTTTGGGGGTGTCAGGATGCCAGAGCAACCTACGCAAGAGCAATTTGAAAATCGGTTGGCCTTGGCCTTACAAAAAATAGAAGGTATCCAAACACCGGTCATCGTAGAAAGTGAAAGCCGCATGATTGGCCGAATTCGTATTCCCGATGCTTTTTTCAATTTAATGTGGTCATGGCCGAGAATCATTCTTCAACGGGATCTCGAAAGCCGCGTCCAATATATCGAAGAGGCGTATGCGCATTGTGAGAATGAGGAGTTGTCAGAAAAGACCACCCAACTTTCCAAAAGGATGGGATCAGAGCAGGTGAAAGAAGCGCTCATGCATTTGCATTCAGGTAACCGAAAAGAATGGATTCGCCTGCTGTTACATTATTACGATAAGAGTTATGATCACCACGCTTCCTTGATCAAGACGCCCATTTTGGCTACCCTTGAACATCCACTGGGAGCCACCTCCATTACCGCCCATCAAATTCATCAACAATGTCAAACGAAATTCAGCTAACGCAATTCACCAAAAGCGGTGGTTGCGGTTGTAAAATGGGACCCCTCCATTTGGAAGAGGTGTTAAAAAACTTACCCCAGCCACCCTTTTCTTCTTTGCTCGCAGGAAATGAGCACAATGAAGATGCGGCGGTGTGGAAGTGGGATGAAACATCGGCATTGATCCAAACCACAGATTTCTTTTTGCCGATTGTCGATGATCCTTACGACTTTGGTTGCATCGCCGCGGCCAACGCTTTGAGTGATGTATATGCGATGGGAGGAAAACCACTGATGGCCCTGGCCATTGTGGGATGGCCCACTTCCAAAATTCCATTGAATCATTTGCATGATGTGATGCGAGGCGCCCATGCCATCGCAGCCAAAGCAGGAATACCGATTGCTGGAGGACACACCATCGAAACAGAAGAACCCATTTTTGGATTATCCGTTGCTGGAAAAATTGATCCCCAACACATCAAACGCAATCACCAACCTCAACTCGGCGACCACATCTACATCACCAAGCCATTGGGCATTGGGGTGCTTTCTACCGCCTTGAAACGCGGCCGCATCACATCATCAGAAATGTTGCCTGCCATAGAGGGAATGAAAAAACTCAACGTGGAGGGAAGTGTGCTGGGTACACTCTCTGCAGTGCACGCCATGACGGACATCACCGGTTTTGGATTAGTCGGACATTTGATGGAAATGCTCCAACACAGCGGACTCGCTGCGGAAATCAAAAAGGATCAGCTACCATTGTATCCCTTGGTCAAAGAACTCGCTGCTGAAAACATTTATGCCGACATGGCCATGAAAACGCATGCTCGATATCAAAAAGATTATACCACTGCACAGCTATCAGATCTCATCATCGGTTGCGATCCTCAAACTTCGGGAGGTCTTTTATTCACGGCGTCTGCAGATGCCAACACAATTCTTCAAGAGCTAGCACAAGAGTATCGTTTTGAATTTATCCAAATTGGAGAGGTGGTTACCCGACAAGAGCAAAGTATCCTTTGGAAATAATATATTCGCAACATGGCGGTATTTACTCCCTTCGAGGAGGTACATCAATACATCTTAGAAAAACTTGAGGGTTCGGATATTTGTATCGGAAAGCGAGGATCCTATCTCAAAGTCTTTCAAGCCGCCCTGCATTACAATATCAATGATCTGCCCAATGCTAAATCGGGAAGGAATTATTTTGAGAAAAGTAAATGGGTGCATGGATTGTATTTTCTATTCCAAGCTTGTAAAACGAGGTTTGCGCGAAAAGTGGCGTTAACACCATTTATTTTATTGGATGGGAGCCGATTTGAGGGAGATGAAAAAAGGTCTGTTTATTTTGAAAAAATCAAGCATTGGATAGGACCTCATCGGTGCACCCACATCGCCTCGATGAGGCAAAAGCCATCGTCTGCAAATTACACTACCAGCGAAGTAGAAAATCGCTTTCGGGTGGTGGATTCTCTTTTCTATCAGCAATTTCAAGATGTGCGACTTGTATATGACAAGGCAAAAAAATCGCAACGTTTCACCAAGGATGAGTTAGATTATTTAGGTGCTTGTTTACAAAGTTTTCTGGTTCGATATTCCAAGTGTTTAGCGTTGTATAAGCACTCCTCCGTGGTTACGGTATTATTCATTGTTCATTATCTCAATGAGGGGTTCATAGCGGCCATGCAGGATTTGAATATAGCATGCATCGAGCTTCAACATGGTTTGATCAGCGCCGCAGACTTATACTACGTGTACGATGAGCGTTATCGTGCATGGATCCAAGATGCCTTTTTTCCAAAAAAAATGTGGGTGTATGGCGATCTCTGGGAAAAAAGAATGCGAAAGGGAATCGCTTCTGCGCAACAAAAAATTACTGTAGCGGGGGATTACACCTTGTTTTTTGAGAAGCAAAGTTTTACCATCCCAGAAAAAGAAAACATCCTGTTGATTTGCACACAAAAGTTTTTAGCGCAGGATTATTTTCCTTGGATTGATAAGATTTTATCTCACCTATCGCATCATCCTGACTGGAGAGTCATTATCAAACTACACCCTAAAGAAAGAGAGCATGATGTTGCGCGCTACCATGAGTATGCCTCCGATAAGGTAGAAATCATGCTTCAAGGGGATCTGAGTGCGCTGTTCGCTAAAACCAAAATCCAATTGAGTATTTACAGCACCACCTTTTACGACGCCATTGGATATGATGTGGTCAACTTCACCACTGATGAATTGCAGACCTACCATCATTATGTGCAAGAGTTAACAGAAGAACATATAGCCAAGGCCATACGCCTTGATGATGATCCGATAGAGCAATTCCTTTTACAACATGAATATCCTTTTATTACGAGAAAGTCTGTTTACGACCAATTTCCTACTGCTGAATTAGAAACATGGTTAGCTCAACACAATGCTCAATAAAACCCTGTTTACATTTTCTCACCCGCCTCGTCTGCAACAACTGAATTTTCTACGTTTTCTAGCCGCCGCCATGGTGGGACTTTTTCACAGTAGTTTTGTTTTCTCACCTGAAAGTTCTTTCTTTCATTTCCTCAGCTTTGGCAGTGATGGTGTGTACATTTTTTTCGTGATCAGTGGTTTCATTATTCCTTGGTCATTGGATCAATCGCACTACGGCCGTTTGGATTTTAAAATTTTCATCATCAAAAGGTTTCGGCGGCTTTTTCCACCTTTTATATTTTCATTGATGTGTTACTGGATAGGGTGGTGTTGGTTGCATCCTTTAAGTCTGTTGGAAAACATCAAAGTACTTTTGAGCAATCTTTTTTTCCTAGTGCCTTTTGGTATTGGAGAATGGGTAAATGAGATTTACTGGACTTTATGGGTGGAGCTCCAATTTTATCTGCTGGTTGGATTCATTTTTCCGTTGTTGATTCATTTTTTTCCAACCCGATCTGTCGGTATTATTATCCTTTTGAATCTCCTTTGTTTGGGATCCTTATTCATTCCGGACTCCACAGAGAAGAATTTTATATTCTTTCACCTCCCCTACTTTGCTTTGGGATTTATCGCCTTTCAAATAGCGCGTATCCGTGCGATCCAAATTACCCACCTTTTATCTTTTCTTTGCACGATATTCACCTTGTGGTGGTCATTGGATGGTTTACATGGGCTTTCACTTTCCTCTCTTTATTTCTCCATTTCTACTTTTATTTTCATTTTGTTCTTTAATACAACTTTTAAATTTTTAGAACGGCTGGGAGAATTTTCTTATTCGTTTTATCTAATGCACGGTTTGATCATTGCCTGGACGTCCCTTCTTTGGAAAACACTTTTCATCCAATATGATTTTCCTTGGATGTTTGTTTTGTTGATTCAACTGACCGCTTGGTTATTTTCCGCTTTGGTATATCATGGGATTGAAAAGAAAAGTTTACTTTGGTCCAAGAAAATAAAATATCCTCATGCCGCTGATTTTACCCGTTCAAGATAAACGCCCTCAAATGGGAGAAAGTTGTTACATCGCAGAAAACGCCACCATCGTGGGAGACGTTTGCATGGGCGATAAATGCAGTGTTTGGTTCCAAGCCGTTGTCCGTGGGGATGTCAATTTTATCAAGATGGGCAATCGCGTCAACGTTCAAGACGGCGCCATCATTCATTGCACTTATCAAAAGTGTGGCACCACCATTGGAAACAATGTCAGTATTGGACACCGCGCTATCGTCCACGGTTGTACCATTGAAGACAATGTGCTCATCGGTATGGGAGCCATTGTGATGGACAACTGCATTATTCAATCCAACTGCATCATCGCTGCAGGATCCGTTGTATTAGAAAACACCTTAGTCGAAAGCGGGTCTATTTACGCCGGAATTCCAGCGAAAAAAGTAAAAGACCTGAGTCCCGAATTATTTCAAGGGGAGGTAGAGCGCATTGCCAAGAACTACGTCGTGTATTCTTCCTGGTTCAGGGATAACACAGCACTGTAGTTTTACCTTCCGAATTTCACCAGTAAGACAGCAATATCAGAGGGATTCACCCCACTGATTCGGCTGGCTTGTCCTATGGTTTCAGGTCGCACCGCAGACAACTTTTGTCTCGCCTCCATGCTTAAGCTTTGCATTTGTTGGTATTCAAAATCGACAGGAATTTTCACATGATCCAATCGAGTCAATTTATCAGCAAGTGCTTTTTCTTTTTCGATATACCCTGCATATTTCACTTGTATTTCCGCTTGCTCCAATGATTCCTGGGCCATCGTCAACGTATTCACTTTTTGCTGCAAGGCGTGGGTGTTTTCAATGATTCCTTGCAGCGTAGTTTGAGGGCGAGTCAACAACGCGTGAACATTGGTTTTCTGATTGATTTCCGACGATCCATTTTCGGTAAGGTAAGGGTTCATTTCCTCCGGCATCACCGATGTTTCTTTAAGCCAATTGATCATTTGCTCAGTTTCCGAACGCTTTTGATTCAACCGCTCCATTCGGTCCTCTTTTGCCAACCCAATGGTGTGGGATAGAGGCGTCAATCGCTCATCGGCATTATCTTGTCGCAACAAGGTTCTGTACTCTGCCCTACTGGTAAACATCCGATATGGTTCATCGGTGCTTTTGGTGATTAAATCATCGATCAATACTCCGATGTAAGCTTGGTCTCGGTTGAGGATAAACGGATCTTGTTCCTTCACCGCAAGAGCCGCGTTGATCCCCGCCATGATTCCTTGACAAGCCGCTTCCTCATAACCAGTGGTTCCATTGATTTGACCGGCAAAATACAGCCCAGGTACATCTTTCGATTCCAAGGTGTGCAACAGTTGATTCGGTGGAAAATAATCATACTCGATGGCGTATCCAGGCCTAAAAATTTTTGCATTTTCAAAACCAGGAATTTCTTTCAAAGCTTTGACTTGTGTCTCTTCAGGAAGACTCGTTGAAAATCCATTGACATAAATTTCAATGGTCCTTCTTCCTTCTGGTTCCACAAACAATTGGTGTTGATCTTTATCGGCAAAACGCGTGATTTTATCTTCAATCGATGGACAATATCGAGGACCAGAGCCGGTAATTCTTCCTGTGAACATGGGCGATTTTTCAAAACCTTCCGCTAAAATTTGATGAACCGTATCGTTGGTGTAGGTAATCCAACAGGATAGTTGGTGGCTCACCGCTTGTGTTTTGGAATAAGAAAACTTAGAAGGGTTTTCATCCCCTTTCTGCTCTGTCATAAGCCCGTAATTCAACGATCTCCCGTCCACCCTGGGTGGGGTGCCTGTTTTCATTCTTCCTGCCTTAAAACCGATAGAAACGAGCTGTTCAGTGATTCCTTCTGATCGTTTCTCCCCCATTCTACCTCCAGCCAATTGTTTTTCGCCGATGTGAATCACCCCATTGAGAAAAGTTCCGCTGGTAACGATGACTTTCGGCGCATAAAACTTCACTCCAATGGAGGTCAAAACACCTGATACTTTACCGTTCTCAAACAAGATTTCCTTCACCGAATCTTGCCAAAAATCGAGGTTTTTCAGTTGCTCTAATTGCCATCTCCATTCCTCCGCAAACTGCATTCGATCGCTCTGGCACCTCGGGCTCCACATAGCGGGTCCTTTCGAAACATTCAACATCCTAAACTGAATAGCACTGATATCTGACACGATTCCACTATAACCTCCCAACGCATCGATCTCGCGAACAATCTGACCCTTTGCAATTCCGCCCATCGCTGGGTTACAACTCATCTGTCCTATCTTGTTCATATCCATGGTAATTAAAAGCGTTTTAACTCCCAAATTGGATGCTGCTGCGGCTGCCTCATTGCCAGCATGACCTGCCCCAATGACTATGACATCGTAATAATTATTTTTCATTTTTCTCTATTTTGTTCCACGTGAAACAAACGTCTCTTTTTTTTAATTTCAACTATTTCAATGTTGATTTTATTGACAAATATACATCCAAAAAATGGTTTTCGCAAGATCTCATTGAAATCTTTTCATTTTTTGTTTTATCTTGAAAACCAATAATATGCAATACACCATGAGCTATCACACGGTGAAACTCACTACTGTATTTTTCTTGATGCAAAGCAGCATTCTCTTTGATTCGATCCAGACTCATATACAGCTCACCGGAGATTTTTTTTCGCTCTGTACCATGATCGAAAGTGATGATATCCGTGTAATAATCGTGCTGGAGAAATTGCCGGTTCATTTCCAATAAATAATCGTCAGAAACGAAAACCAGTGTCAAATCACCGATTTTACGGTCAAATTCGAGACACGCAGCAGGAAGCCAGGTGCGAATAAGCTTATTAGAGGCGAAATAAGGCCGTTTGACCCCTTGGAAATGAATTGATATTGCCATATCCACAAAAGTCGAATTTTGAGGCCTACACATTCTATCCCGCGCCAATGAAGAATAAACAAGAGAATGTTGGTTTCAAAAGTGATCTAATCGATCTATTTAAATATACCTTGATACTACCCGATGAATGAGAGAATCTCTGTAATTGCATTTAAGAGAAAATTTGTTCAGGAGAAATAGTATCGAGCAGGATTTTTATTGGGTTTGTAAAAAATTTCGCGCAAGGAAAGTGATGCGATCGGTATTAGCTAAGCGGAGACCGAACTGTTACAATCGACGGATTTACTTTGCGCAAATCTTTGCGTCTCCTCTGACGTGGCGACGCATCGCTACTAGCGTAAAAAAAATTCTTGAACCAACGAAAGGGCAACACCGTAGTAGCTCGGAAAAAGAAAAATATAAAATGATAAAATTGTTTTCTTCTATGAACGCAGATACTCACCTCCCAATTTTGCTTATACATCTTCCTACTTCACTATCAAAAAAAAAAAAACGACACAGTTTGAACCGCTTTGTTTTACATTAAACATATCACCTTTTAAAAAGAAATTTTATATTCGCGGCATGAAAAGAATGAGAATATTGGTTGGAATTTCAGCCTGCTTGATTTTATTGGTAAGTCTTTATTCATGCAAGAGAACGCGTTACCGGGGATTCACTGTGAGCGAAATTACCATGGAAACCGGACTGCAAGGAATCACTGTGGGTAACAATTATTTCCTAAAGTTCGATGGTCCTGAGATACAGGATGAAACAGATAGAATCACGATATACCCCAATTTTACCTCTGCCACTTTCTATCCCAATTTCAGTGCAGAAAAGGAACAAAAAAAATATACCATTACCCTGATGCGTGAAGAGGGATCCAATGAATACGAAGTTTATTCATTCGAGATGAAATTCATTGATTACGCTGGACAAGAGAGCTTCACGATGTCTCCGGGAGATGGATATAAATTTCAATTCAAAATGTCATGGCCTACCCTTTGGTAAGCTCACATTCCTTTCGGTAAAGCACGCACTCCGTCGATAAAAGTTACTATCCCCGCCTCGTAAGTGAGCACTATTCTGGGTTCACCGAGTTCATTGTAATACACCCAATCTCCCGTTTTCAAACCTCCCTCGTAGTCTCCTTTCTCCATCAATTTTCCATTGGCATACCACATCTTGTGTTTTCCACGTGGAATACCCGCCACAAACTCTCCTTCAAAGGCTGGTTCATCGGTGTTGAAATAATACCATTTCCAAACCCCATTCTTCTCTCCATCCTGGTATTCTCCAATTTCTAAATGATCATTGAGTTGATATTTCCATAAACCCACCTTGTTGTCATCCTCATAACTTCCCTCTAAAATAACGGTACCTGCAGTATCCAATTCAAGATATTCTCCCTCCAATTTACCTTTATCGTAATGCTCCTTACGATGTATTTTTTTTCCTGGATAATACCATATCCATTCATCATGGGGAAGACCTTTCCAATATTTTCCGGTCTGCTCTACCTCCCCATAAGCGTTGTAATATTTCCATGCTCCCACTCTGAGATTATCTTGATATTCCCCTTCTGCCTTTAAATCTCCTGATAAAAAATACTCCTTCCATTGTCCCTGCCTCATCCCCTCACTGTCCAACATTCCCTCCGCCACCTTCTTTCCCATTTGATACACCTGGTTGATAATCTTCTCTCCTGTGGGACGTTCCACATGAAAAACACCTTGTCGGTCATTGCCTGCATAACCGCCTCGGATGATATTTCCATCCTCCTGAACTTCCTCCTTAAAAGTTAAATTACCCGCCTCTCCATTGTCCGTTACCAAAATATCATTCTCATACGTCTCTGTTCTGATCACAATCCCCTTACGATCATAATATTGAAATAAACCATTCTTCTTACCTGCGCTCCAAATACCATCCTTCAATACAGCCTCTGTCTCTGGGTAAAAATCTCTCCATACCCCTTCTCTTTGCCCATTCATATCGAGTTTATTAAAACGATCAACACCTGTAATAAAACCCATAGAATACTTGGTAATTCCAATCCATCTACCATCAGAAGCATACTCTTTAGCCTTTCCATCCTCCTTATTCTCATTGAATGGAATCCACCAATGAATCTTTCCATCCGCGTAATAAGTCTTTTTAACTCCTTGTTTTAAATTTTGCAGATAAGGCACAGTCTCTAACAAAACTCCCAAACTATCATACTCCTGCTGCCATCCGTTCTTTTTACCCTCTTTAAAATCAATGGTCCTTTCTAAACGACCTTTCTCATCAAAAAACTTCCACGTGGAATCCAACAGTCCGTTCTTTCTATTTCCTACCGAAATCAAAATTCCATTTTCCGAGTAAGTCTTCCATAAACCATCCGGCTGATTATTGACCCAATATCCTTCACTGGATTTCTTCCCGTTTTGGTGATAAAATGTCTTGTATTCTCTCTGAGCAGAAACCAAGGAGGAAATCAAAAGAAAAAGAACCCAAATATTTCTTTTTACACCATTGTATTTAAATAAAAACAAAAAATTATTTTTTAAAAAAAGAGTAATAGGATATATAAGCGTGTTCATAGCGTGTAAAAGTAATTTTTAAAACACTTGTTTTTTCCGTTATTCACTTTTATCGATCCGTTATTCACAAGTTATTATTATGTAAATTATTCATTTTGAGGGGTTCCATTGTTTATTAAAAAAATGAAAATTCTTTGTATCGTGAATAAATAGTAAAGCATTTGAATTGTTGAAACCACGGTTCATTTTCCATCTTCAATGTGAATAAATAGGAAAAAGTTTTTTTGGTGGGGTATTGTAATTTTTCCATGTCCCTGTAAAAATAACTTTCCAACTTTTGTTTTGTTTTGTTATGAACACTAATTAACAATCTTAAGTTTCTTATTGTAGATAAAAGAAATAGTACTTTTGGGTCATGAAGATTATCATAGGAAGCGATCATGCGGGCTTTGAAATGAAACAAGCCTTGAAGCAATGGTTGGAAGGCCAAGCGATCACATTGGAAGATGTAGGGTGTCATTCAGATCAAAGTGTAGATTATCCAGATTACGCTCATGTTGTGGCCCACAAAGTGGAAAGCGAAGATAGTGCAGGAATTCTTTTGTGTGGCTCTGCTAATGGGGTTTGTATGACAGCCAATAAACACCAAGGGATCAGAGCTGCTTTATGTTGGACGAGTGAAATAGCCACTCTAGCCAGACAGCACAATGATGCCAATATTGTTTGTATTCCCGCACGATTTATTTCTTTAGCAAGCGCTCAAGATATTATTCATCAATTTTTAAATACCTCGTTCGAAGGAGGAAGACATCAAAATAGAGTCAATAAAATCTGTATGTAATGAAAAACAACACCATTCTCTCACTTACTTTTTTCCTTTTTTCCATAGGAGTTTCCGCCCAAAAAGATTGGTCGCAAGAATATGCAAAACGAATTTCAGAGTCGCGATTAAAGGAACACTTGTATTTTTTAGCTTCTGATGATATGGA
>Ga0169931_10009989_pt1 | contig 13574 bp, 12 predicted proteins | sample Kivu_15m_20L_FD_129675 | JGI IMG/M metagenome (GOLD analysis project Ga0169931, IMG submission 129675) | Freshwater microbial communities from Lake Kivu, Western Province, Rwanda to study Microbial Dark Matter (Phase II) - Kivu_15m_20L... | ecosystem: Environmental > Aquatic > Freshwater > Lake...
CTCATCCCTTTGGTTTGATTAACAGCTTCGATTCTTAGAAAATAATTTTTTTCATAGAGTTCCAACCAAGCCCCATGATACCTACTACTTTCTTGACGTGCATTCTTAAGATAGTCCTTCGTTTCTTCAAGACTGGATTCTAAATGACGGATGGTACTATCACGACTACGCACTACGCTTTCTAGATGTTTGATTTTTTGTTCCGATTCCCGAAAGGATTTAGCATCAGCATTTTGTTGTTGAAGCCTAAGTGCTTCTCCTCGAAAATAATCATCTACAACTGTACTCACAAGAGAAAGTTGGGATGCGTCAGTAACAGGAGTTGAAGATCCAGAGGAAAGTTCCAACTCTGAAGAATTGAATCCATTAATACTCATGAATTTACCATATGCATATCTATAAATAATTATAACAAAAAAACCTTAAAAAGTAAATTTATTTATAAATTTTTTAGCCGGTAGTATCATGGGAAAAAAAAGGCTCTATGAAGTTATCTGAGAGGGGTCAGATACGTATTTCATAGAGCCAAGCTTGTTGTGGGTAGAGGCCCTTTTAAAGGGAACCTTTCATAACCACCTCAATTATTTTATCACATTTGTGAATAAAAAGGGGGAAGTTTTAAAAATTAATTCATTTTTTCGATCGGCAGACACATCACTAACTAGTTCATTTACAAATAGTTAGCGTTATAGAGCTCATTATAAAGGGCTTAGTTGTCGATCATATGATTCAAAGACATAAAAAAAGGGGGAGGGGATGTAGCAGGTTTACAAAGAATACATGCTGGAAAACAGATTTCGCTTAGAGATAAAGTGAGGGGAACCAATAAGCTATAAGGGGCGAAAAAAGGCTTTTTTCATGATTCTCAGGGCAAGGCCCCGTCATGCAAAAAGCCCTTACGGCTAGGACTCATTCCCTTACATAACGGAACAAGAACCACCTTTCGGGGGCTGTTTAACTGAGGGTGTTAAACAGACCTTATGTTCGTCGCTTCTTACAGTCCAGAGCGTAACTACATAACCCTTAGAATCTTTTTCGAAAATTATCTGTTGTTCATAAGATTGTGTTGTTCCTTTAAGCGCGCTAATAGCACTTGTACGTATTTTGTTTATACAAGGCACGTCTCCCTTTAACCCCTCTTGGAAAGTTTCTTCCGAAAGATCGGTAGAGAGTACTAACAGGGGTGTTGGTTGGCTTTGAGGGGGTTTTTTTGTTGGAGCTTGGGGTAGGAGTCTCACATAGGTCTCCCCACCTGCTGAATCGAAAAGGGTAACTACATACCATGACTCATTTCTTTCTAGTGAGATCCACGGGTAAAAATCTCCGTCGCGTTTTTTGATCTTTTCGATTGCAGCTGTTCGAATTGATTGAAGAGCTGTTTCGTCCCCTTTCTCACCAGCTTGAAAAAGGTCTTGGGTCATAGGCAAACGAGCATAAGGGTTGGGTACGGCTAGACAAGAAGCGAGGGCTGCACACCCACCGCCAAAGGTTGGAGCTGTTTGTTGTTTGGTCCACACCAGTTCAGTTGGATTTTTTGTAAAAAATTCCGCATCAGGAAAACGAAGTCCATGTTGATAAACAGTTTTTATAGCTTCTGTAACAGGGATCGCTAATCTGTAGTGGCCGCTATTGAGACTACCAGTTTGCGCAAGGGCTAAAAAAGATTTAATGAGTCTTTGTGACTTTCTTGACTCTTGTGATGTAAGTAAACCTTTGAAATTAAGAGTTGTTATCCCCTTCTTGGATTCCATATTTAAAATTGTAAATGCGTATCTGGAGTCAGGTAAATAGTTTTCGGCGAAATTAAAAACAAGATTTCCAGGCTGATCATCTAAAACTCTTTCAAGTAAAGAACTAAGAAATTCTTGGTTTTGAGAATAAACCTCTTTTGCATAATTTAGTAATTTTCCTCTATTTCCACAAACATCACCACGTACAAGATTAAGTTTTTTCACATTTTCAGGCCAATCTCTTATGTCATTTTTACTCATGTCTCCACCAAAAAGAAGAGATGGGTTCCCCATATCATTGTCCTTACCTATTTGATCAATGATTGGTGCAACCAAAAGGAGCTCACTCTCAATACCTAGTTCGGGTAGCTCTTTTAAAAGTGGTAAAAAAGGTGTTTTTGTCTTAAAACTTTCTTGAAAAGCAGATCGAATCATTTGATCGAATTCGTCTTTTTTACATTCCAACCGGGGATCCGGTCTAATACTTGTATCTTGGTATCCTCCGGGAAAATTTAGAGAAAAAGTTTGAGATTGACTAAGTCCATTTTTTTCGGGGAGTAAGTTTAGGTCTGCTGCAATTAAAGCCCATGTTTGGCATCTGCCATCCCCTCTAACGTTTATGATCATCCATTCTGCTACAGCTTCGATTTTTTCTTTCGTTAAATCAAGTCTAGAGACCTCGGCGCTATGTTGCTCATTCAATTGTGCAATCTGTTGCGAAGAAAACGGTGAAAGACCTAGTGGTGATGTCATTTGCTACCCCTCTTTTTGAGAAAAATTGCGCCTTTTATTAAGGCTACGAAGACTATTATATCATTTTTTAGCATAAACCTCCAAAAATAGTTAATAATATTTTTAAAAATTTCGCTTGATTGGTGAGATGAAAATCTAATTTGTTCATTTTCAGTGGGTTAAGTATATGCCAAGTATAAATGGAGAAAAGCATAAACCGAAATTAAGCGGCTCAGATCCTAAAAGTTTATAAAAAATTCTTTTTAGTTCAAAAAATAAATATATTTATATATAATACTAGGGTAAGGGATGACCCTGAGAACTGTAAAGGCTTAAGATTATGAATCCATGTACAAAAGAACCTGCAGCGCAGCTTTATGGTTATGATAAGGCCAAGTACGTTAATCTAAGAACATCTTTAGAAATATTAGATACCCTTGTCGCCAAGGGGTATAGGCTTCCATGGTCTACTGACTCACGCATTTCTTCAAAGAATACAATAAATCTTACAGCAGAGGATTTAACCAAAAAAACCCTGGAAGTAGAGGATTTAACCAAAGAAACCCTGAATATATGCTTAAGACTCTTAAGTCAACCAAAGGGAGTTCTTGAGAGTTCTGTTACATCTGCACCAAGCTCAAGTAAATCTGTTGTAAGTCCAGTGGGCGCAAAAGTCCAAAAGACCAAATCCTTAGCCAAAAGGATTTTTACTAAGATATTCGAATCCGAACTGGTTTCAAAGATAAAACTCGTCGCAAAATGTGCTATTTTGTATTTGAGCCTTCTTGGATCTCTTATTCGCTGTATCAAGCCTTCAAATAGATGGAGCAATCTTATCCAAAAGAAAATTGTGAAAGTTGGCCCTAATAAGTTTAAAACAACCCATCTCTATTTAGGGGGTATGCCCGCTTTTTGTTCTCAAAGACCCAATACCAGGTACGTATCGATGTTGGAGGACTATGAGGCACATTCGCCTTTAATTCGGGAGGGGGTAAAGAATTCCACTGATAGATTTCCGTCACCAGATTTTCAGGCTGTGAGTATTCCAGATATAGATAAGGGTGTTGAAGCAGTGAAAAATCATTTGAATGAAAAAGATGTCTACTTACACTGCAAAGCGGGTTATGGGAGAAGTGGCGCCATCGCAGTTGCTTACATGATGACACAATTAGAAGGCAATTTTAGGGATGTCCAACATCGTTATCAAGTGGCTCATGACTTGGTAAAAAAGATACGACCGCAATTAGATGTTCATAAAAGCGAGCTAAATATACGCGAATGGTACGAAAAACGCCCAACAGAGAATCTTTTATACCAAGGGCCTGTAACCGACCTTTAGGGAATTTCTCTTAGACTCGAATAGTGTCGATTTTACTTTTTTTTAAAGATCGACTAACTTATCATAGCCAGATTTTTAGCAAAATCTATGACGATATCCGTTTCCCACGATTTAATCGATGCTTTCGCTCACATGCTCACAGTCTACACAGGTCCTGTGGAATCAAAAGTTTTTAAAATTGAGAGGCAAGAGGTACCGACTGACAAAGGGAAAGAAATTTTCATGCGCCATCTTGACCCCCTATTATCCTCCACGAAATGCGATCTTTTTGCGGTATGCAAAGAATCTAAAGATAGGATTTGGAAAAAGTATGCCCTTTTGACCAGGAACAGCCCGCTTTTAGAACTTCATAATGAAGAAACTGCAAGGCTCCACGAAGAGGCGGCAAAAGAGGGGATAGCTCTGAAGGTCCGATGCTTTACCACCCCCTTGGAAAAAGGGTGTCTTGTGCCTTTTGCCTATTACGGCGATCTCTTCCAAATGTTAGAAAACGCAGAGCAGCTAAGCGAGGAAGCAAAACAAAATATAGCTGAGAAACTCATCGAATTAGTCGCGTGTCTCCACCGTATCAATATTGCCCACCAGGATTTGAAGCCGGAAAATATTTTGGTAGACTTGACAAAAGAGGGGATACTCAAATTTTACCTCCATAATTTCAGTCGCGCAACAAAGGAAGAAACCTCTACGGTGGTTTGCGGAAGTGAGGCCTATATGCCCCTGGATCACTTGCTCTCGACAGTTTTTAGACCAAAACTGCGGGATGTATTCTCGTTGGGGGTTCTCCTTTTTAGCCTTTTTACAAAAAAAATGTGGAAAGATCTAAAAGATCCCTTTCTGCTTGAAATGGAAAAAAACCCCCTATTGCATCAAATAGGCATTCAAAGTCAATACCAGCAAATTCTTTTGAGCCATAGTGACCAAATACCACCTAAGATGAGGCCGATTCTAGTGGGTTTCCTAAAAGTACACCCGTTTGACCGGCTTTCGATTGAAGTCGCTGTTTCCTGTCTCAAAATTCCTTAGTAAGTATATCTGCATTAATTAAAAAAAATTAATTTCGATTATTTTCCAATCTAATGTTATATAGATATATTCATTAGCTGTTAATTGGACTTATGCAAATTCGTTATTTCTTAAAATACTTTTATCTAGGATTCATCCCGTTGAATTACACTTTTGCAACTGTTAGATATGAGATGTTTTTTTCTTTAGAAAAAATAAGCACATTTGCAAATTGCGAAATGGGGGATTCCCTATCAGATTCTGCTTTGCAACATGAGGAGGTTGCAGATCTTTTTTGCGAAGACATCCTCCCTAGTAACTTTAGAGTCATCCAGGTAGATTCCAATCAAAAAAGATTGTGCGAGGTGCGGATTCGTGGCGATTGGTACCGGTGCATCCTTTGCCCCAAAGAGCCGAAGAAAGGGAGTTCTAAGAAAACACAGAGTTGCCCTCAGGGTCGGTTGCAAAAAAAATGTTCAAAAGCAAACGATAGGCGAAAATTCTATTTCTATCACCTCTCGTCACCAAAACCTTTAAGTTCCCCTTTTTTTCAGCCTGCTGGGTGGGGACAATCTACAGTGACCGTTCTTGCGCATGGTTTTGAGGAGGGGGATATCGTTATTTTCTCAAATAGCAGCTCGTCTAACCAGATCGGGGGACTCTATTTTAAAATTGCGAAAGTTGTGGATGCAAACAATTTCAAAATCGATTTGGATTCTTTAGATTACTCCAATCCAATTAGCGCAACAAATGTGCAGAAGCTTTTTGTTCCGGCCTCTTGGACTCCGAAAAACAACACTATAGTTGGGATTGAGATTGGGCCGACCACAAAGATAAAAACCTCTACTAACCATGGGTTACATATTGGTCAATACGTAGAGCTTTCCATTCCGAAAGCTTTTGGAGCACAAAAGTTGGATGGAGTGCGAGGGAGAGTTAGCGGAATAGGTGCAAAAAACAGTTTTGAGCTTAAAATCGACTCCTCAACAGCTACAGACTTCTCTTTTTCGCTTAACGCTGACACTTCTGCCCATTTTCCGGCGGTAAAACCCGCCCGAACCAGGTTTTATTCCCAGTAAGCTGTCTCGTAAAGAGGTGGATCCCCCCCCCTTTTTTTTTGGATTGGAAAGCCTGCTCGGCAGATCCAATCCATTTTTTATTTAAGAAAAAAATATTCATTAAATAATCCAATCGCAGTATTTTAAAGTGAAGTTTATCCTACACTATTTTTCAATCCCTATGAAAATCAGCGATCTGTTTCCCATTTGTCTTTACGCTATTTTTTCGTTAACTTTATATCAAACAGTTCATGCAGACGAAACACATACAGTTGCTGTTACCTACGACTACGACAAAAAAGCAAGATTAGGGGATAATCTTTTGTGCTATCTTCATGCAAAATGGGTATCGTATAAACATGAAATCCCTATTTTATATAGGCCATTTCCCTATTCAGACCTATTCACATTTGATGAGGTTGAAACTAGATATTCTCAAGATATAGAAACAAAAAAAATAGTTCTTGTAGCTAGTGTTTCATTAATTGAAAAAAAGAAAAAATTTGCAAAAAGAAATACAACATTTATCATACCCTATTTTCCCGAGTCTTTTGGGGAAAGAGAAATCTACAGAATACGAGAAAATATTGTTTTTCCCTATTTTCAAGTGGATTGGAAAGAGGAGAAATTTAGAGCGATTCTTAAAGAGATGCTTAAACCTAAGAGACCGGTAGAGCTTATAGAGTGCCCTAAGGGTAAGCTAACCGTTGCGATTCATTGCCGAATGGGTGGGGGATTTGATCGTGAGGGTCTTGGGGAAGATCCTTTATTCGCCGGAAAACTTCCCCCCGTTCAATTTTACCTAGACGCCTTGAATCTTTTTTGTAAACTTTGTCCAACTGAGGATATCTATTTTCATGTTTTTACGGATGATGCCCATCCAGAAAGGTTAGCCTTTTTGATCGAAGAGCATGTGAAAAGTTTGCGGTCTGCCCCTTTTTCTGTCGGGTATAGAACAAAAGGAAATTCCCACCATCAAAATATTCTTGAGGACATGTTTTCGATGATGCAATTTGACTGCCTTATTCGCCCCGAATCGAATTTTTCAATCATCCCCTCACTTTTAAAAGAGTATAAAATTTTGATCCACCCTGATATATGGTATACCAAGGGTGATCTAAAATACATGAAACTAAAAGTTACAAAAAATTAAAGGATTTGCTATTCATCATAACATTAAATTTTTTCACTCCTATTGATGTTGCACTTTATTTTTAGTAAACAGTACAAATGGCAAAGAAATGACTAGAAAAATTTATACGTTGCTCCTTCCCTTCCTCCTTTTTTTAAAATTTTTGGTAAAGAAACAACCGATTACTCGATTGTTTTTGTGCATATTGGCCCATCGATACCTGAATACACGGCAACAGCAATTAAGCAATCTAGGCTTTTTAATCCAAAAGCAGATATTTATTTAGTAGCTCAAACACAAGCATACAAAAACCTTTGTCTCACCAGGGATCTTGCCCAGTTTGATCCCATCTTTGTTTCTACTGAGTCCCTTCCTTTATCAAGCGATCATGCGAAATTCCAAAAAAAATCAAAACTCGACAATCTCTATCGCAACGGTTTTTGGCGCTATGCTACAGAACGTTTTTTCTATTTAAACGCGCTCATTTCCTCAAAAGATTTGAAGAATGTGTTTCATATGGAAAATGATGTGATGCTTTATTGCGATCTAGAGGAGTTTATAGAGGTTTTTTCTGCTAACTATAAGGGAATAGCTGCAACATTTGATAATGAAGAACGTGTGATCCCTGGCTTCTTGTATATTCATGACGCCCAATCGATCGGTTCCCTGACTCGGTTTTTAGCAAAAAAATCCCTTAGTGGAGAAAATGACATGGTCACTTTAGCAGCATTCAAATTTGTAGAAAACGGAAAATATTAAGATTTTGGAAGCTAGACTAACCTGCAAAGTAGAAATGCCCTTTAAAAAGGGAGGGGCGCTAATTTTGTATGTTTTCAAATCTTTAAAAAATAAATAATGCGGTTTTCACTTTTTATTCTTTGCTGATTTTATGTCGATTTTGTATAGTTATTTTTTGAATATATTGTTTAAGTTTTGGAGATTGCAAATATTTTTATGGCTAAAAAAAAGTGGTTAATTTATGCAGTCCACCCTCTATTTTTTCTGGGGATTGCATCCTGCTTGTTTTCTAACGATTCTGGTTCCAAAAATTTTAATTCAAAAGTCAAAAAACCCCCAACAATCAACGATGACATGTTGGAAAATCTTCCATCTTTCGAAGATTCTTATGCTGTCACCTATGATTTTAGTGGGGGACGGTTTGGGGATAATCTTTTAAGTTATTTGCATGCGAAGTGGATTTCTTATAAATACAATATGCTTTTTTTATATAGACCATTTCCCTATTCCGACGAATTAGCTTTAAGTAAACTTGAAACTAAAATAAATGATTATTATTACAGCCATGAAATTAACATTTTTAAAAGAAAGATCGTTTGTGATTCGAATTTGCGTTACTTTAGACCCTCAGATTTGCTCGTAAAAAATCCTTCTGGTTCTATTCTATATGTTGTCCCCTATTTTCCTGAGAGCGGTTGCAAGAGAACTTGGTTTTTTAACGGTTCCAAGAAATGGTCATATTTTGACATAGATTGGAAAGATCAAGGATTTAGATCGATTGTTTTAAAAATGTTAAGGCCGATAAAAGCTATAAAACTTTGTCATTGTCCTTTAGATAAAATAACTGTCGCAGTACACGCAAGAACTGGAAGAGGTTACGATGCTGAAGATTGTATTCGATCTGCACCAAACAATGTACCACCCCTAGAATTTTATCATGAGGCTCTTAAATCTTTAATAAATATTTATCCAGATAGAGAACTTTATTTTCATATTTTTACTGATGATCCTGAGCCAAATGTCATTGCTACTGGTATTGAGAATTATATAAAAAATATTGCAACAGCACCTTTTTCCGTCCATTATAGAACCTCTAAAAATCGGCAAAACTTAAACGTCATTGAGGATTTTTTTTCCCTTTTCCAGTTTGACTGCCTAATTCGGCCTGATTCTAATTTTTCAAGAGTTCCGTCACTTTTGAAAGAGTATAAAGTTCTTATATACCCTTCTGATTTGGAAAAATTGGGCGATCGCAATTACATTATATCAAAAATAGATGTAGTAAGAAACGAGTAGACTTTTTGGATTTGGGACATGTCATGAGAACAGGCTTCAACTAGCCTGTTTTTAAATCTTAAAGGTAGTGTAAATTCTTTCCTTTTTAAGGAGAGTAAAAATAATCTTTGAAAACTATTGGTAAATATTTTATCAAAAATAGATTAGTTCAAAAGGCGAAATAATGAAAAAGAAATCCGATAAATCGAGCCAACAGAAAAAAAAACACAAGGGCAAGTCTTAGGGGGGAATTAATCAGGGGGAAAGCTTTGGTACGGCCATGTGTATCGATGGGATGTATCCGAGATAGGGCTTCATAGTATCAAGCCCCAACTTGTGTGGGGCTATTTAAAATGGTATTTTTTACCCCTTTAGGAGCTTTTAGAGTTTTTTTGGTTATTCTTAGGTTCTATGCTCAAAGACGGGGCTAGGAAATCCAAATGGTGGAAAAGGGGTTGTCTAAAGGGAAAAGAACCTGCGTAACTGATAGGATCATGAAATTTGCAACCGGCCAGGGATCTAATTGAGTTTATGGGGCTCAAGCTTCTCTCTTCAAGAGGCTCCTTTTGGTCCGCGATAGATTTTGTAGAAGAGTTAGCTTCGATGCCTTTCAAAGTCATTTTGGCAATAATTTTCTGCTTCATCCGCACCATAGCACACATATGCAAAGCTTGTCTTAATTGTATTTCGAATGCAAAAAATTTATTGATTTTATGCATTTTTTTCTCAGCCTCATTGAGCAGTTGAGGCTCAACCTCTTGGTTACCTTGCGAACTGCTATTTTGTTTTGTAATAATTCGCCCAATAGCCCGTTCTTCTTTTTTTTTCTCTTTTATAAGGTTGGCTAGATTAGCCTGTAAACCTTTCTGATTTTTACCTAAAATTTGTTCCATATGAACCAAGCTATCTTGGTCCTGAAAAATTGGATGGAAAATAGATGATGAGGTAGTGGTAACGGAGTGCATGAAAGGCGTCCTTTTTAAAAAAATTTTATCTTGATAAGGAATCGTTTATTATCGTCTAGATAAACGATATTCATTAAGGTTCTAAATCTTAGAGGGTGCTGTTTTTTTATCCCTTGTAGGGTATTTTATAATACAAAAAAACTGGGTTAAGTGAGTTTAAATAGTAATAACTTTTTAAGCAAATTAATTGAAAAAATATTACCGAATCTTTAAATTGATTATATAAAAAACTTTCTATTATAGTAGTTATGTAAAAAGTTTTTTTTAAAAAATAAATATTGTTATTTAGTTAAATCCATTATAAAATATTAAACATTAATAAAAGGCAAAAATCATGTCTATTCAAGTAAGTAATTTTAAAACTCAATTTTTCGATCACTTTCCCCAAGATACCATGGAAAAAGCTTTGCAAGGCGCTTGTGCCTCAGCTGCTATCCGTGTTATTACCGGAGCTAGTGGCAAAGCGGCATTACGTGGGGCGGGTTTGTCAGGCATAGCTACGCTAGTCAATTCAACAGTATTTGCTTTAATTAAGACCGTATTTCATAATAATCCGATTATGGCCTTATGTACCACTTGTGCTCATGTATTTACATTTTGCCCTTGGATTGACTCTATAGATAAATCTTTGGACGGTAAGACAACTTCTGGTAGTATTTTAAAATTAATCACATTCTTTTCTCTGAACACCTCCTTTTTCAGCACTAGACAATCTGCTATAGCACACGTTCTGTGATCTATATGCTCAAAAAAAGGATTTTTTGATCCTCCTTTTTTCAAACCCCAGGCTCTTGAAGTTTGGGGTTAAACTTTTTCAATCTGTTCCTTCTAAAGAAGGGGGGGATACATGGCAGCATACATAGGTAAACAGCAGGGTTTAGATCATAGACTTTACTCTTAATCATAAAAAATTCTATGGAATAGACTATCCAAGTTCTGCGCGCTCTGTATTAGAGACGTAAAATAAAACCGGATAGTCTGTTTTTTATCGATAGATTTGAAAGAAACAAATAAACCAAATCTATTCTACTCACGTACGCCGGGGTTGGGGGGCACAAAAACTCTATCACCTTTCACATTTGATCGCGCGGGGGGCCGGGCACCCAATATTTATTACCGTCTGGATCGGTTAATTCTAGATAGTTATTTGGTTTGACGCAGCCGTCTTTAGCACCATTGATATATATGGAATCGTTTATTCTATAACCTTGTCCACCCATCTTTTTCCCTTTTTTCGCGAGAATTTCTGGTTCTGCAGCTTTATCGCTTTTTTTAGGATTCATATCCGACATAAATTTCTCCGTTTTGAATAACTTACCATTAGCATAAAACCTTTTTATTTGCAAAACAAAAATTATAGATCACCGCCACACGCATGTCACTTGAAGCATTAAATGTGAGAAAAACTTTTTCTCATGGGTATCTTTAAAAAGTAGTCGGGGAAAAAATTGGGGTAAAGGAAAACTCCCAAGAAAAGTGTTGACCTTATATTCCCTGTTGGGGTTAATAAGAAATATTTTTTTTCAAGAATGTAAGGAAAAGAAAATAGCAGTAAATGTCCATTTACTTAGGATTTGCACCCAAAGAAAACAAATGATGGAAAGGGTTTTTCAAAATTTAGGTCAGAACCCAAAGGGGAAAATTTAATTCCTATCCTTACGAACGGTAACTTTTAGATAATTAAAAAATAGGGTTTAAATGCACAAAACGAAAAAAATCTGTTTAGTTTTTTTTATTGACATCCACAACAGCTTTATTTGCGCAATCCGAGAGTTTTAACGTCAACGAACCCTCAAGAATGAAAGAGGGTTTATATGTAGGAGTTGGTGTCGGTGGGAACATGTATCACGATACACTCACCGTTTGCAATACCAGTACATTTAACCAAATCAGTAAATCGTTTAACACTACCGATACACAAGCTAGTATCTTTGCTGGTGTTGGAAAAACCTTTCGCGACACTTACTACCTGGGTGTCGAGGCAAATAGTTATTTTCCTAATCACTACATCCTTTGGTCAAAACGCCCGGGTGTTACTGTAACCAATTTAACGTACGAAACATCTTTCCAAATACAAGATTATGTGAACTTAGATTTGCTACCCGGTTACCGTATTTCCCCAGAGTGGTTGATCTATGGGCGTGCAGGAATTTCCTTTTCAAATATAACCGAAAATCAAGAAGCTATTTCAACCGTACCCCCGTCAAACGACACAAATTCTAGAGTAGGGGGTCGATTTGGTGCGGGGATAGCCTATGAAATTACCCAACATTTTGGTGTTGGAATAGACTATTATTACTCATACTATCCAAAAAGCACGCATAATTTCTACGGTAGAAGTACTGGATATCTACTAGACAGCTACTCGAACTACGTGGGTATTTCATTATTCTACACCGTGTAAACAAAAGCAAGTAAGTCCAAAGGCTTTAAAGAATCTTGCAGGGGTCGTAACATTTACGGAGCGTAAGGGCTTAGCCGTAATGGTCACTTCTGAGTAAAATAACCGGAATGTCAATGGTTTAAGCTCTTTTTAAAACCTATTTCATAAGCAGGGAGCCAACACCTTTTTTGACCCATTCATGATGACAATAAAAACAATCGATTTGGCTAGATTTATTTCCTCTTTTATGGAATTCGGCAAAAGGGTTAAGGGTTATTGGCCCGATTTTCCCACTCTTTTTTGGTGATTCGATAGAGAACACATTTAGACATTTTATTTTCGATAGGCACATTAGGCAGGGTAAAATCATTTTCAGGATCATATTTCATCCCTATCTTCTCCATCACTTTCCTTGAACCAGCATTTTCAATAGCGCAAGTAGATACAATTTCCTTCAATTGTAGTTTGCTAAATCCATACTCGAGGGCAGCTTTTGCCCCTTCTGTTGCATAGCCTTTTCCCCAGTGATCGACGCAAATTCTCCATCCGATCGCTATAGCCGGGCTAAAAGAGGTGGGAAATGTTTCGTAATCTAGCTTGTATAATCCGATGGTTCCAATAAAATCTGTAGAACCGAGAGTAGAAACAGCCCATCTTCCCCAACCCTCTTCTTCGATTTTATTTTTTATCATTTGTGCAGCAAGATCACTTTCCTCTCTGGATAATGTGTTCGGATAATACTCCATAACTTTTGGATCAGCATTCAGCCGTGCAAAGGGCTCAAAATCCTCAATTGTCCACTGCCGTAGAATTAATCGCTGGGTTTTCAAAACATCTAGATTTGTCTTAGCGTTTGTTTTACTCTCAAAAAAGCCCCCAAGGTGAGCTTTTTCATCACGGTTTATACAAAATAAAATTTTTTGTAATGTCGCGTAAACTTTTGCTGCAAATAGATCGTTACTATGCCATCTATAGTTAACGGTCAGCTGCTCTTGGATCAGAGGTTGTTGACTTTTTAAATCTATAGAGGAATACAAACAAAAACAAAGAAAAAATATGTTTTTTAAACCCATAGATATCTCCTAGTGTCCTGCGATAATTATTCAGTAACCTTTAAATTTCTATCAAATGCTCTTTATATCTATGCCTTGGATTGTATTCCACGGATCTATAAAAAGATTTTCTTGGATTGTCATCCACAAGGCCCAGTCTATCTGTCA
>Ga0169931_10009990_pt1 | contig 13574 bp, 12 predicted proteins | sample Kivu_15m_20L_FD_129675 | JGI IMG/M metagenome (GOLD analysis project Ga0169931, IMG submission 129675) | Freshwater microbial communities from Lake Kivu, Western Province, Rwanda to study Microbial Dark Matter (Phase II) - Kivu_15m_20L... | ecosystem: Environmental > Aquatic > Freshwater > Lake...
ATACGGACATTGCGATGACCTTGTCTCCCCCTCTCCGTAGCTCGCCAAGAAAAAAGGCGAAGCTACCCTCCCCCAAAAGCAATAGTCTCTCATCAAAGAAAGGTTAAGGGAAAGAACTACTCGGAAGATGAGGATACGGAGATTGCGAGGGCCTGGGTTACCGCCTCCGAGAACTCAGTAAATGGGAGCGATCAAAAAGAAACTTTGTTCTGGGACCAAGTGTTCGACATCTATAAAAGAATCTATCGTGATAGTGAAACTCGTACGGTTATGTCAATAAAGCAAAGATGGCATCATTTCATTAACCCGCAGTGCCACTCTTTTGCGGGCTGTATCAGTAAAAACATGCCAAATGGCAAACCGAAAAGTGGTTGAAGTGACGAAATGATTATGGAACAAGCCGAAAAAGATTGCAGATAAAAGTAGCAACGGAAAATAAATCAGCACGAACACTGAACATTCTTTTTGGATGTCTGTCAGTCTGTATGTCTGTCACATAACCGATAACCGCCCGGTGTTGATCGGTTTTTGACCTTTGTATGTACGTATGGACGACCTTGTTTGTTTTCTTGTCATGATCATCAATCATAGACAGCAACGAATCTGTGGCAAAGACTTGCACTGCACATCGTAATCTCTGCATCGTATTCGTATAGAATCTTCACCTTCGTTTCATTCTGTGTCTTGGTATCACACATCATGGTTTCTGAAGAAAATAGTACTCTCGAGACAAGTCTGTCGAATCTCCAGCTTAAGACAACTTTAGATTGGCCACGAGATAGAGTCCGTCAAACGTTTATTGACTTTTTCGTCAAGAAGAATGGACACACCTATTGGGAATCTTCACCCTGTGTCCCGCATGATGATCCTACCTTGTTGTTTGCGAATGCTGGAATGAATCAATTCAAACCACTTCTACTGGGTGAGTCAACACTTATGCGGAACACTGCTAGTAGCATCAACGACTTCAAAGTAACTCACATATTACATACATTCTGGTAATAATGAAATTTATAGGTACCATAGATCCCAACTTAGAAATGGCCAAGCTTAAGCGTGCTGTGAATAGTCAGAAGTGTATCCGTGCCGGTGGAAAGCATAATGATTTAGATGATGTTGGCAAAGATGTATACCATCATACATTCTTTGAAATGTTAGGAAACTGGTATGTTTACGTAACAGTTTATTTACGTCGTTTCCATTTAATTAATCGCCATATCTCTTACTCATTGATACTTTTTATCACCAATAGGTCATTTGGTGATTATTTCAAAGAGGAAGCGATCACCATGGCATGGCAATGTCTCACCGAGGAATTTAAATTGGATCCATCTAGACTCTACGCAACCTACTTTCGTGGAGATCAATCAACTCCATGCGATGAGGAAGCTCGTGATATTTGGCTTCGATATCTACCACCTGATCATGTACTTCCCTATGGAGCCAAGGAGAATTTTTGGGAAATGGGAGCTACAGGTCCATGTGGGCCCTGTACTGAAATCCATTATGATCGGATTGGTAATCGTGATGCTGCACATTTAGTCAATGCAGATGTCCCCGATGTTATCGAGATTTGGAACAATGTTTTTATGCAGTTCAACCGAGAAGCTGATGGTAGTCTTCGACCATTACCAGCCCAGCATGTAGATACTGGAATGGGATTCGAACGTCTATCCTCTATTTTGCAAGGCAAGGATTCCAATTATGATACTGACATCTTCATGCCCATCTTTGATCGAATCTCCGAAGTTACAGGAGCTCGACCATACGCTGGAAAGGTGGGGGCAGATGATATAGGGTTCATAGATATGGCCTACCGTGTCGTTGCAGATCATATCCGTACACTGACATTTGCTATATCGGATGGCGCCGTACCGAGTAATGATGGACGAGGCTATGTCCTCCGACGTATCCTTCGACGAGCCGTACGATATGGAAGACAGAATCTGGGTGCAGAGTTGGGCTTTTTCGCAAAACTAGTCCCAACTATTGTTGAGCTCATGGGTCATGTCTTTCCTGAAATTGTACGACAAGAGCGTCATGTAATTGCTGTTATCAAAGATGAGGAAGAGTCTTTCTCCAGAACTTTAGACAAGGGTCTCTTGAAATTTAAAGAATTAGCTGAGAAAGTGGGTTCGGACAAAATGTTTTCGGGAATTGATGCTCATTTCCTCTATACATCCATGGGCTTCCCGGTCGACTTGACAACTTTAATGGCAGAGGAGCTGGGATTGAAACTAGATAAGGCTGGCTTTGAAATGAAAATGAAAGAAGAACAGGATTTAAGTGCTGCTGCTCATCAGGCGAAAATGAGTGGTAGTGCGGGGAAGGACATGAGAATTGTAGCTGAACAAATCGCTTATCTAGTCAATAGTGCAGTGCCCGCGACAGATGATTCATCCAAATATGTGTGGAACGAGCAACTGATCGGGTGCACAGTAAAAGCTTTGTTTGTTGGCAGAGGAGAAACTGAAGATGGAATCGGCTTTGTGGATACCGTGTCCACTGCGAACGGTGCTGTCGGCATCATCTTGACCAAGTCGAGTTTTTATGCCGAGGCTGGTGGTCAAATATACGATACTGGTTCGATCACCTCAGATTCTGGTGCAGTTTTCAACGTCCAAAATGTGCAATCCTATGGGCAATATGTTTTGCATATCGGCGTTGTTTCAGGAGGTAGTTTCTCTTTAGGTGACTCGGTAACATGCTCTGTGGATTACGTTCGACGTGCTCCCATCGCTGCGAATCATACCATGACTCATGTCCTTAACTTTGCATTGAAAGATGTACTCATAACCAAGAATTTGAACAAAAGTGATTTCACTCAGTCCATAGACCAAAAAGGTTCTCAAGTTGATGAAAATAAGTTACGCTTTGATTTTTCGTGGAATGGTTCGATTACTGAACAGCAGCTAGATGATATTGAGAAAGAAGTGAATAGGACTATTGACAGTGCTATAAATGTGGAAGCTTCTGTCGCACCACTGGAGGATGCAAAAAAAATCATCTCGCTTCGCGCAGTATTTGGAGAAGTTTATCCAGATCCGGTTCGTGTAATTGCGGTTTCCCCGGTTCCTATTCAAACGATTCTTGAAAACCCACAGGATGCGACTTGGAGTGGTCTCAGTGTAGAATTTTGTGGAGGTACTCATCTGAAAAACTCAAAGGAAGCAGGAGCATTCGTCTTGTTACAGGAAGAAGGGATTGCAAAGGGCATTAGACGTATCACTGGAATTACCATGGACGCTGCTCGAAATGCACAAAAATCTGCTGAATTATTCCAAGCAAAAGTTCTCGCTATTGGCAATGGAAAGGAAAGTGATCTAGAGGAGCAGGTAAAACAGCTGACAAATGAACTAAATGAACTTTCAATATCTGCGTCAGTAAAGATTCGAATGAGAGAGGTTCTAAACTCTTATTCCAAAAGAGTTGTTGCATGGAAGAAGGAACAAGCAAGCGCACAATCGGATGCTGTTATTACACAAGTATTGGCAGTAGCAGCTAGTATTGATGGAAACAGAGTTATTTGCCGTATTGACTTTGGTATAGACATGAAACTTGCAAAACTAGTACAAACATCAGTAAGCAAGGTCCTAAAGGACAAATGTGTAATGATTCTTTCTGCCGACATCGACGTTGATCGATTTATGTTGATTGCATTTGCTCCCAAGGGTATTGACATTGATTGTAAGGATTGGGTACTTTCGTCCCTCTCCGGTCTCGATGCGAAAGGAGGTGGAAAAATCGATAGCGCACAATATACAGTAGATGGTATCTCTTCTATTACTAGCGTCATGGATAAGGCAAAATCCTTTTAAATGTTAAGCCTTTACAAATGTGAACTCATTACTTAATATTTAGATTGAATGCATCCGACCCAGATGGGTTCTCATTTCCTATTTTTCTTCGCCGCTTTCTTTTTAGCCTTTTTTGCTGCTGCCGCCTCCATTTCAGCAAGTACCTTAGCAGTGGTTTCGTCCGGACTTTTATCTGTGGTAAAGTAAGTGGGTAGTGGAAGCCCCGTAATTTGAGTCGTACCGGAAGGTAGAAGTAAAACCGTACATTTGAAATGAGCAATTTTTGAATCTGGGCTGGCGTTTAACGCTGGATAGGGTGCCAAGAGTCCGTGAGAGACGCATTCAGTCACTCCCATCCTTGCTTGCTTTTCGTCCTCGAAATGTCGAAGAGTAAACGGCAAAGTTGGATACTTCTTGTCGATCTCACTAAGAACATATCGGGAGGCCTTCATTTTTAGACGATAGTTGACTTCAACGTTTCTCTTGAAGATCGTGGTTCGTAGATCACTGGGGCGGACTTTTCCATCACCTGTTGTTAATGCAACATCGACTGCATATACCTCAGCCTGCTCGAATGTACACTCAGGAACTTTTTCATCACCAGCTTCAAGGTCATCTGGAGTGGGTTCCTTCAAAGCAATTTCTTTTACCCCGTCGATGATGTATCGCTTCATTTGATGCATACGCACAGTCCCTATAGGATTGACACCATAATTTTTCGCGACTCTTTCAACGGCAGCGGTAACATCTATATTTTTCGCCCCAGCTCTAATTGCAGCGGCAGCGACAAGCATAGCATTGTATGCTGCAACAGCCACATTCCCCAGTTCAGGATCTACTGACTGAGGACCCGCGTCGGGTGACTCAGATACAACTAATGTATGAGCTGCGACAGCTATATAACCATCAATGTGACATCCAAGGTCAATTTTTACAATATCACCAGCTTTTAGTGATGCCTGGAATATTTACCAGTTGCAAAAGGAATGTGCGTTAAAAAATGTCGAAACGTAAGTATTTGATATCGGAAAATTACAAGAATCAAGTAACAGTGACAAGCAAATCAGACATTGGATATGTGTGGTCGATATTTCAATTCCGTAAAGTACATGTGCCATAAGAATAGAGGGCTTCAAACAATCACGTAACCGAAAATTGAAGTTTTTCTTCTATAACCGAGAGATAAAGATAGGTCCAACTCTGAAAGGAGCGTTCAACTATCTTTCCCCCACATTATTCAATCTTCCTGGTGTCATTCCATATCGGAAAAGGTCTGCGTGTCATTCAGAGCATACCTCCTCCAGACGCACGAAGGCAAGGAGGGGATAGTACGCAATCATGACCAGCTTGTACGACCAATAAAGTCAGGATATTTCTCATTTTCATAGATACCAATGTATATATAGATATACATTTATGTGGAATCCATGCCATGTAATTTACAGCGTCGATGATTCAAAACCAAACAAGTGTCTATTCAAAACAAAGACAGTTCCAAAATGAACTTACAGTTTCCTCTGAAGCAAGGGGAGAGTAATTACAAACAACCTCATTAACAGAAATACAAACAGGAAAGGCGACTCCTTTTTCAATCGAAACTCCCTGAACTTTCTTATTGTAGAGTTTACTAGTTTGTGCTTCAATAATCGCAGTTCCAAACTAAACGACAGAGTTTGAAAATCGAAAGAAACGAATTGTATCATTAGATGGGGTTCTTTTTCAGTTTCTTAAAAAATAAATATGATACGGAAAAACACATATTATCAACCTACCTGACATAGATCAATTATTTTGGCTCCCACTTGACATTGTGTAACTAATCCCATCAAAGCTAGGTTTACGACTTTAGCTGCCTCCTGATACTTTGTACATACATCACTTAACACAAAGTTGAAAGATCTAACCATATAATGATAATATATTCAGCTTATATGCATGCTATTCTCCATACATACCTGTTGGTAAGATCTGTCGATTCCTCCTGAACAGCTTCAGTATCCTCATGGATATCTTCCGTGATACTTATTTCTTCGTCTTCGTCACTCATGTTTCAACAATGCTATTATCAAATACCTGTTTCTTATTCTATTTCAGCGATAGATAATTTATCCTGACTGGATGAGATATAAACGTAGAATGAGAGAATCAATCAAACACTTGATTTGCCTCTATTGGTTTGATTGAACTGAACAGATGAACAGATAGTGCAATAATTAGGCGTCAAGGCTTTGTTGCTGGTAGTAGAGCCTACAGTATAGAGTAGGCCCGCGGCCTTCACGCTCTACCACACAAATTTCTTCAGCATCCAAAAGTGCGTATGTACGCACATACATACGATATGTTCATTATGTACTACAGCAACGAAATCGATGCGCGCGACGTGCGACCACCTGCCTGGCGTCACGACCAGCCAGCAGAAAAAGTGTTTGAGAAGGATCGCGGATCGCACACATCAGAAATCAGAATCAAAGACTCAATACTTGTACCATATAAATGTAGCCAACACCAGCAAACACAGAAATAAAACCACATCAAGCCATTCATTCATGGATCCGTATGATCTTTCATTCCAATGTCACTTCCATGGTAACCTTTGCAGCAAAAATAACAACAACAGTCGATAACACGCTAGAGCATTCATCGTCGATAAGATATCCTAGAAAACGTCCACATAGGAGTAGGAATCGAAGAGACTTGACTTATTCCCTTGTACCACCGTTTTCCACCGTATGTTGCTACGCCATAAGTATCATCATGACGTTATGGGCTCGAAGAAGACAATATCATGGCTCTTTATTCATAACGCGATGGATTTCTCATCACTCACCCACAACTGTATGTCATGCATATATCACCACGATGAAGGGTCCGATTTCGAAAACCTTTGCATCCTCAACTTTCCTTATGAAATCTCCGATGATACGACGAACAAAGGATGTTTTTCATTCTATTCGCAGCAGCATCAATAGCAACAACAACATGGGTGCTATCATGAATCATACTATAAACAGAAAAAGAAGTAGCTTTATTCAACAATCGTCTTCATTTGATGATACAGATGGAATGGTTATAGATTCCATGGATGCTGAGGATAACATGGAGGACACGGACTATGATACACTGAGTACTACCAAACAATTACTACAAAATTGGAAGTCACATCCTGCCTTACAGCCCACGATCTATCAGTTACCTACAATCTTGGTACCGAATGACATTGTACATTCTCTCTTACGTGAAAAAGATAATACCAAGGAAAATCCTACCTCCAAAATATCTCTTACTCCATTCTTAGCTACGCATATGGAAGAACTTCAAGGGATACACCCTAGAATTAAAATAGTTCGCGATATAATACCCAACTCCCCATTATCATCGTCCGTGTCTTATTCTTCTACTACTCCGTCAAAAGGCAATCAGGAGGATGTACATAACACTGTCGCTTCTACTCGTATCCTTTCATATCAATGGAATTCGAAAGGGTCTAGTATAGTACAAGATTCATCATCTGATAGTATTGCATCCTCTGGTGGAACGAAACATTTTAAACTTATTTTACTCCATCCTCAACGTGTACTCTATGGTCTGACATCCAATCAGAACATGATTGACGTGGGGGCTACCGAAGATCAAAATAATCATCCATTGACTTTAAAACAAGCCTTTCCTGGTATGGATACATCCTTACTTGAATATTTAGATTCTCTTCATATACAACCTGGACCAACTGTATCTTTAAGCATACCCTATTCACAGCAATCGGTACATAAAATATTAGCTACTATTTTACCACCATCGGCGTTACCAGCTCCTACAGGGTTTGAACAAATTGGACATGTAATACATTTAAATCTCAAAAAGAAACATTTACCTTATCGATTCATGATTGGAGAAATATTATTAGATCGATTTCAACCGATTATTCAAAGTATTGTCAATAAAGTCGGAGAAGTGTCAGGTCCTTTTCGGACCTACGATATGGAAGTATTGGCAGGAAAGCATGATACAATGGTACAACTCATCGAAGATGGTATACGGTTAAAATTTGATTTACGTAATGTATATTGGTGTACACGTTTATCTGGAGAAAGATCCTACCTACTGGAGGAAGAATTTCATCCCAATCAAATTATAGTAGATGCTTTTTGTGGAGTTGGTGCCTTATGTTTACAAGCTGCACAAAAATTAAATGCTACGGTATATGCCAATGATTTAAATCCCGATGCGATACAATACTTTCAAGACAATGTCAAGAATAATGGAATCAAATTAATGCGACCGGAATATCCCTTTGTTCGACAATCGACGGATAATGACCAAATAGTACAAAAAAAGAAACAGAAAAAGGGTAGTAAGAAAGACAATGTCATGGGAGGATCTACCATAATAGAAGGAAAAGACAAAAGGAGTCGATCCATTCATATCACTTGTAGTGATGCTTTTGATTTTCTGCAAAATGTTGGCTGGATGAATCCACTACCAGACCATATTGTGATGAACTTCCCATTGGATAGTATCCGTTTTTTAGGTGCCCTACGATGGTGGCCCTCGGATGTTGTACATGAATCTCTGTATCATTCATCTCCACTCGTACATTTATATACATTTGCTCATGCAGATGACGACGATGACTTAAATATTTTAAAAGATGGACTTCCTCCGCGTGATACGATGAATGTGGCTATTGATTTAGTCGCAGATGGGTTGATCCCAGAAGGTGGGGCCTTGGAAAAGTCAAGATATCGTAAGTCTGAATTAGATAAAATGGGATGTTGTGTTCGAGCCCGAGAAGTTCGTGATGTTGCTCCGGGGAAGGTAGTTGTTTGTGTCAGCTTGAAAGTCACCTATCAATTAATTCGTGTCATGCAAGGCTACTTTATTATCGAATAAGGGCTTTGTATTGATCACTACTTAGCAGTAAGACGTTTACATTCTATAACCTAACACTCACAAGTTGTACCTCCATAATTAGGCTCTGATCAAAACGCTGGGCCATTCGACGCTGCTGCGCGAAGGTAGTAGGGAAAGGTTTCTTTGTTGTGTCAAAGCATGTTTCTTCAGCTACCATCGTTGCGGTTGGAATGACAATATAATCAGTTTTCAATTCCCCTCCGGCTCCAGTCCCTCCAGGGCCCCCATCACATTCCCTACCAGGTTTTCTCCATCCCATTTCAGGTGAAACGGCCATTCGACGTGTGCTTCCTATAGACATTCCTATAATACCATCGTTCAATGCCCCTATTATGGTAGGATCACCGACTTGGAACGAAAATGAGGTCTCTCCAGGTTTCGTTTCGTCGTCCTCAAGGCCATATCCTGACCTCATTTATGATGCACAGTAATATCGTGTCAGGTAAAAACATAGTAAAGATCATTAATTGAAGGCAAGTAAAATAGAAACCAACCTCTTGAGAAGATCACTGTCCCCTCCCCAATTAACCCATCATAACTTCTTTTCCCTAATTTCAATACCTTATATCGAACAGAGATAGTATTCCCAGCTTGAACCGTTACACCTTCTGGTCCCAGCGAGTGTATATCCAATGCCGACTCCATATCCCTATATCGAGTACCTAAAGTCGTAACTTTCGGCGGTGTCATCTGCGCCTTCATTTCCTCCTCTTGCTGTGCTGCAGTAAGTTCCGCTTGTTCTTGACATTCACTAACATTACGACACTTTCTTTCTTCCAATGTCTTTTTAGGTGGTGGGGCATTCCCTTTAACTAGAGCGTAAGAAGGAGACGCGACCGTAGCAAAAGATGATACTGATATTGCACCTGTCAGTATTTTAATTGTATGGAGGAAATAGCGTCGATGAGTGATGGGTGATTGATGTTCCTCAGGAGGAAACGACATGAGACGAGTTCTCCATTGGTTAATATCGACCGTTCTTGGAAGATTTGTAGCTGGATGAAAAGCATCAATCGATATGAGAAGAATAAACATCAACAGTATCCTCATCCTGACCATCTTCGATTGATTTGATGCTGTCATGAAATACTGAAATATACCAAATATACAGTACAACACAGACACTCTGCTAATTCGTGCATAAAGACGATCGATGACGCGGAAAACTAATTGCCCTCGACAATTCGACAGTTCCCTGATGAGAGCGATGAGCTTCCCTATGACATTTCGGGCTATAAATCCGTAGTAAGTAAAATGAGGGAATTATCATTTCTCGTTTCTCTCCTTGTGCTGTTACGATATCTGATTTGCAGTCGTGGGTTCGGATTATCATCATCCCCGTGGGAAAGTAAGCAAAACGTAAATGTTAATCCTGATGATAGTAGTCTAAAAGTAGAATCTATGTCGATTCATTCATTAGAAGATCATGAAAATGAAGCGATTAGGATGGCAGCTTCACTGAATTTATGGTTGGATAGAGAGGTGTGTATCTCTTATGTAGACGAAGCATGCGGATATATGTTTGGGTTTTTTAACTAACAATAATGCTGTAGTGGATGGCGCTGGATGTTCACAATGAGATTGCTAATACAGTCAGAGACAGCTACATCGAAGCTCGCAATGCCAACGAGCATGAGGTAAGGGATATTCTGCCCATCCACTTTGTCAAGCCATCATATGCTTTACTTAAGACAATAAGTATGAAGGTATCGGTTATAATGTTCAAAGTCGCAGGAGATTTAGAGATGAAATGGACAGATTTTGAACAAAAAGGTGCTTTTACAAATGCGTGGGATGTGGCTAACTATGTGAGTGACTATTTAGCATATAGAATAGGTGTGCAGGGGTGCGAATGTTCAGCCAAAATAATAGAGCCATAATTGCGATATGCTGATTTATGATGTAAAATAATAGAGCAGATCTATTCACCCTTTATTCGTACCTCGCGATAGCAAGTTCCATACGGCACTGAAGCGTCGTTTCTTCTGTGATGCATTACCATGAATTTGTCGAGGTTGTGATATCGCCATCATTTCCGTCTCCACGATATAAACTGGATTACCATGCGGGTTTCCTATCCATGAAGCCTGTTCAACCGTAAGGGATTTCGAAAAAGTTTGTAGCCTATTGCATATTTCCTGAAAGGAGGGGCGTTTCTCAGGACAGTCACACCATGACTCTTCGATCAGTTGCCTCAACTCATTTGGAAGTCCTGCTGGTAATGGTGGTCGAGTATGTTCCAAAGCCACTAGGCCTGCAGCTTCAATTTGGGATCGACCCTGAAACGGCTCCTCATGTGTAATCAACTGCCAGAGAACTAGTGCGAATGAATAAACATCAGCTTGGAATGAATATTTCTCATGTCTAATGACCTCTGGAGGCATGTACCTTTAGAAATGGGTGAGATGAACGTATGCATTAGATGAAGAACGCTGGCAAAAAATTGAAAGACGCAACAATCATACCTGTATGTCCCTGTCTCGGCTGTATGCTCTTCTTTTGTGGGGCTCTGTGGACAAACGGAAAATAATCGATAGTCGATTGCGTAATCAAGGAGTAGATTGTATATAGAAATTTACCTATTATCAGTCATACCTTGTGCAAAACAGCTAACCCGAAATCAGAGACCTTGGCAGTAAAATTGCCCTTTTGTACATCACCTGTTTTGAAATTGATGTGAGTCAAGCATCTAAGTACCTCAAATTACAATTCCATACTACTTTTATTCTTACCACTGATTAAAATATTTCCTGGTTTTATATCTCGGTGAAGAATGGACCTTTTGTGGAGGTAATTGATACCGTTGGCGACATCGATAGAAACTTGGAAGAAGAAGTTAGAAGGAGTCCAATCACTTAGGGCTGCGGAAAGATCACCAGAATCGCAAAATTCAAGCACCAAACCATAAGCTTGCGGTGATGTATTGTAAATAGTCCCAAGAAGTCGAATCACATTAGGATGGTGGAGTTGTCGCAACGTTTCAACTTCTGTTAACCATGATTCCAAGCCTGAATCGGTAACGCACGCAACCTTCACGGCAACATTTTGACCACTCCAAGTGGCAAGATATGTTGTCCCGGCTGCACCAGCTCCGATTCGTCTCAGAAAGGTCACCTCTGTAACATCTATGTGCCAAGCATCTTTTCTGTATTGCGGTCTTGAAAAAATTTGATCAGATGTTGTAGTTGGTTCCTTATGCATTAAAGTCAGAGGCTTTGCGTTATTCTCCAGACCCATGTAATCAGTCACCACGGCCTTGATATGCTCAGGAGATAAATTCAAAAGCCTGGACGCAGCTTCTCGTGCTATGGAAGAACTTGGGTTACGCAGAAACTGAAGCAATAATTCACTATCACTCATTGAAGGCATATCTGTTTCCGCTTTAGGGTCATCTGTGGTCGTTTCGAAGCTCATTCTTCTCATTACGGACGTTTCAGCTTGAGGAGAAATTTGATTCTCGCTTACTGAAAATCTTGCACAACTTGAAAGTGCTGATTGTAACTCTTCCACCAAGAGTAATTCTACTGCATGGAGCTGATCAATACTTTAAAGAGAGGATGGTATGTCATAGGAACATGAATCATCAGCTACATGAAGTCAGTTAAAAATAGTCCATACCATATTCTATACGTACTATAATGTGATAAGAGTCCAAAATTGATCAAGTGATATTAATTGATGTATCCCTTCAACAGCGAAGGATGTCCGTATTTGTTCTTGAACTTTTTCCATTTCAAGTGGCATGTAAAGACTTTTATCTACTAGTCTCATTAAACTTTTGCCAGTCTCATCGTAACCCGACATTTCATTCATTCCGCGTAATTGCTTCAGTAGCATTCTTTGATTGGCCTCCTCGAAAATCAAGTTGTTAAATAAAGTAGCTAGGATAGGTGATTGATGGATACTATCATCACGAAGTGAATAGGCTTCATCCAAAGAAAGTAGTCCCGCTAAGGCAGCTCTTTCCTTGCCAGTACTTTCTTTCAATGAGGCTAAATGATTCATCAGTGAAAGTAAGTAAACGCTCCTCCTTTTATGATCACTCCCATCTATAGCCAGGATATTTTCAGTATTCACTTTTTCTATGGAAATAACCGCAGTTGTTATATCTTGATATCCGAATTGTTTCAACCCTTTTGCAATTGTGTTGGATATAAAATGATCGAGAAATTGTGTAATAAATTCATTAAAGACAAGTAGTAAATCAGCTAATCGATTTCCACGAGCTTGTAGGCCATACCCCTCATTACTATGTTCTCCTACAGCAAAAAGATCTACAGTCGTTCGAATCTTTTTCACTGCACCTGTAAGGTATGATGCATGGAAATGTGATCCCGAAGATTGAACAAAGTTTTTCAAGCTAGATGTAGATCCATGAATGGCTGAATCCGTTGCAGCCCTGGAATTTTCCAATGATGCTCGAGACCTTGCACACCAACTGGGGGTGAATCTTGTTACACCTTCGCCTTTGGATTTAGAATCAGAACTGAGAGTTGTGTGCCCAGAAGAAAAAAATGTGTAGACTACACTAATCCCTCGTTCCTTCTGAAGACAGTGTAAAATTCGTAAATATTGTCGAATGTCATCCGTACATATAATGGATGTATACAATGTTGTCATTATTGGATGTTTTATGAAAGACCATCATCATCCCAGGGAAGATGATCGCAGAGTAGGATCGATCTTTTTATGTACATAATAGCCCAACGGAACGGGGCTTACAGTAGGTCCTACATACTGTACATGCTGAATAATGTTGAATTTTTACGCTCTTCGTCAACTTCTCTAGCTCCAGATAGCGTTGATATAAGATGAATACCCTCCCTATTAATCTCCAATAGTAGTATATAATCTTCGTAATATTAA
>Ga0169931_10009991_pt1 | contig 13573 bp, 10 predicted proteins | sample Kivu_15m_20L_FD_129675 | JGI IMG/M metagenome (GOLD analysis project Ga0169931, IMG submission 129675) | Freshwater microbial communities from Lake Kivu, Western Province, Rwanda to study Microbial Dark Matter (Phase II) - Kivu_15m_20L... | ecosystem: Environmental > Aquatic > Freshwater > Lake...
ACCTACGAGATCATCGGCTGGCGCGCGCTGCGCATGGGCGACGGCCTCGCGGTGACGCGCGGCCAGCCCGACCGGCGCTGGTTCGGCGCCGAGCCGGAGCTCTATGCGCATCTCGAGGGCGACGGCGTCGACGCCGTCATCGCGCGCATCGAGGCCGCGGTCGAGGCCTACCCGCATCGCCGCGCCTATACGCTCTGGCCGGGCCCGAACTCCAACACCTTCACCGCGACCGTCGCGCGCGAGGTCCCGGAGCTGCGCCTGGAGCTGCCCTCGACGGCCATCGGCAAGGACTGGCTCGGCATCGCGCGCTTCGCCGACGCGGCGCCGAGCGGCACGGGCTTCCAGCTCTCGCTCTGGGGCCTGCTCGGCATCACGCTCGCGACCGAGGAGGGCATCGAGCTCAACCTCGCCGGCCTGAACTTCGGGATCGATCCGCTCGGCCTCGCCGTCAAGCTGCCGGGCATCGGACGCGTCGGCGCCGGCGAGGACCCGCGCCGCTAGGAGGAGCCGGGCGAGGCATCGATTGCGCGAGGCCTCCGGCGCCGCCATGCGCTAGCCTGCGCGCATCGGCGCGAGCGCGCGGGGGACATCGGCATGAACATCTGCATGGTCGGCTACGGGATGATGGGCGTCTGGCACAGCGACGCGCTCAAGGCGGAGCCAGGCGCGGTGCTGCACACGATCGTCGGGCGGCGCGAGGATGCCGCCGCCGAGTTTGCCGCGCGCTACGGCTATCGCAGGTCGACGACGTCCCTCGCCTCCGCCCTCGCCGACCCCGACATCGACGCCGTCATCCTCGCCAGCCCGAGCGAGCAGCACGAGGCGCAGGCGATCGCCTGCCTCGAGGCCGGCAAGCACCTGCTGCTGGAGATCCCGATCGCGATGAGCCTCGCCGGCGCGGAGCGCGTGGTGGAGGCGGCGCGGCGCAGCGGCGTCGCCTTCGGCCTGTGCCACCCCATGCGCTTCCGCCGCGAGCGCGAGGCGCTGCGCGCGCGCATCGCAGCAGGCGAGGAGCGCATCCGCCACGTCTCGGGCCGCTTCTTCATCAAGCGCATCGTCAACATCGGCGCGACGGGCTACCGGCGCAGCTGGATCGACAACATCCTGTGGCACCATTTCTGCCACTTCGTCGACCTCGGCATGTGGCTCTTCGACGGCGCGCCGGTGCGCCGCGTGCAGGGGCATCTCGGCGCGCTGCACGAGACGACCGGGATCCCCATGGAATCGACCGTGCTGGTGGAGACCGAGGACGACCGCACGCTGCTCGTCCACGGCTCGTACCATGCGAGCTACAGGCTCTACGACAAGCTGATCGTCACCGACCGCGAGACCTATCTCTTCGACATCCTCGGCGGCACGATGCGCACGGCCGAGGGCGTGGTCGCGATCGAGGACGAGAAGACCAACTGCGCGCGCGTGGTCGCCGACTTCCTGGCCGCCATCCGCGAGCGTCGCCAGCCGCTCGTCTCGGGCCCATCCGTGCTGCCCGCGATGAGCGTGCTGCAGGCGGTGCAGGACGACTGGGACCGCCGCTGGGGCGCGCGCGGGATCCCGGGCCGCCCGCTCGGCTGATCCCGCCGGCGCCGGCTCGAAGGCACGCCCGCTCCCGGTCCCGAGGCGCAGCCGCGCCCTGTCCCGGCCTCGCGCCGTGGCGCGCGAGGCCGGGGAGCGGCCGCTCAGCGCCTGCGCCGCCGGATGCCGGCGCCGACGAGCCCCGCGGCCAGCAGGCCGAGCGTCGCCGGCTCGGGCACGCCGGTGATCTCGCGCTCCAGCTTGCGCTCGATGGCGGTGGCGAAGTCGGCGAAGGACGACGCCTCGGCGTAGAACGAGCCCGCCCCGCCGACGACATTGGCCTGGTAGTAGGCCGCGAGCCCGGCCTCCCCCAGGATCGCGATGCCGTTGACCGCGTCGACGCCTGCGGCGAGCGCGTTGTCCCTGCCGCCGCTCGGGAGCAGCGCGCCTGGGCTGTCGTTGTCCGCGCCGTCGCCCGAGACGTCGATCACCTGGCGCGGCGATTCGAAGCCATTCGCCGACGCGCCGGTCTGCGTGCCGAAGAGCGGGTGGACCGCGTTCATCGCCGACTGCACCGCGGTGAGCCCCGCGAAGACGCGCGTCGTCGCGTTGATCGCCGCCGCGAAGGCATTCGCCGCGGCCGCGCTGTCGACGAGGGTCCAGCCGACGCGCACGGACTGCTCGGCGCTGCCCGACCACTCGATGTAGGTGACGGCGATGCTCCCGGTCGGGTTGGCCAGGATCGCGTTCTGCACCGACGCGCTCTGGAAGGCCTGCACATAGCCGGTCTTCTGCAACTGGTACTCCGTGTCGTCGATGCTGCCCGAGTTGTCGACGAGAAGCATCAGCTCGAGCCCGACGGGCACCGCGCCCGCTTCCGCGGCGAGGGCGAGCCCGGCCGCGGTGGTCGCCGCGGCGACCCATTTCCTTGCATTCACGTCTTCCTGCATTTCCCCGGGCCTGAATGGTCCCGTGCGAAGGCCCCAGCAAGCATCGCGCCAGTCATGCGAATGCCCGCCTGCACGTGCCTTGCGACGATGCGCGCCATCGGCGCGCGCCAGAACGCAAGGAAGCCCGACGCCGCCCGCGCGCAAAATCGGGCGCCGAAAACTAGGCCCCCGTGGCGCCGTCGCGCACCGCCATGGCGACGAGCGCATCGGCCATCCGATCCAGCTCGACCCTGTCGTGCACCGGCGCGACACGCGCCGCGGCGATCGCGCGCGCGCCGAAGCGCGCGCCGGCGAGCATGCCGGCCGTCACCGGCGCGTAGTTCGACGGGCCAGCGAAGGCGAGCGCGGCGGAGAGCGCCGCGTCGAAGCCCGGCGCCGTTCCCACGAAATGCATCGCCGCGTGGAGGACGACCGGCGCGAAGCCGCCGCGGTCGCGCGGCGCGTCGCGCCAGCGCGCCATGGCGCGCGCGATGGCGTCGTCCCTGCCCTCGGCGGCATGCATCGCCGCGTCCGCCCAGTCGGCGCCGCGCAGCACGAGGCGCAGCAGCGTCGCGGCGGCAGCCGCCGCCTCTCCCGCGAGGGCATGGGCGTGGGTGATCGCGGCATCGTCGCGCGCCGCCCCGGCGAGCGCCGCGTCGGCGACGACGAAGGCGGCGCCGAGCGGCCCGGCGCGATGCATGGGATTGCATCCCGCGGTCATCCCGCCCGCCTCGGCGTCGGCGCGCGCCACGGCGTCATCGGGCGCGCAGCCCTCGGCCAGCAGTTCGAGCACGCGCGCGGAGGTCGGTCCCTGGTCGAAGCCCTCGGCGCGATGCCAGGCGAGGTAGCGACGACGCGTCTCCGCGACGTCGTGGCGCCCGCGCGCGACCACGCCCTCCAGCAGGCGCAGCGCCATCGCCGCCGGTCCGCCGATCCGGTCGCCCGCCGCCAGCCCGAGCAGCGCCCCGCGGATCCTGTCGCCGATCTCGACCATGCTCGCGCCCTTTCCGTTCGCTATCCGTGGCGAGCCTAGCGCGCGGCAAGGGCAGCTTGCAGGGATTCCGGCCGGGTCCCACGCGGCTGCCACGGGCGCCACGCCTTGCGGCGCCTTCGCGCGGGCGCCTAGAGTCCGTCTGGACATGTCCGCGCCTTCCACGCTTCCGCCCAGCATCTTCAACGACGTCATCGGCCCGGTGATGCGGGGGCCCTCGAGCTCGCATTCAGCCGCGTCGGTGCGCATCGGCCGGCTCGCCCGCGACCTCTGCGGCGGCACGCCCGATGCCGTGCTCGTGGAGTTCGACACCGAGGGTTCGCTGGCGACGACGCATGAGAGCCAGGGCTCGGACATGGGCCTCTTCGCGGGCCTGCTCGGCTGGGAGGCCGACGACGAGCGGCTGCCGACGAGCCCGCAGGCGCTGCGCTCCGCCGGCGTCGCGCTGGAGATACGCGTCGCGCGGCTCGACGATCCGCATCCGAACACCTATCGCCTGGCGCTGCGGCGCGCCGGCGCCGTGCATCGCCTCGTCGCGCTCTCCACCGGCGGCGGCATGATCGAGGTCGTGTCGATCGACGGCATGGCGGTGACGCTGCGCGGCGACTATGCCGCGACGCTCCTCGACGCCGACGGCGACGGCGCGGCCCTCGCGTCGGCGCTACGCGCGCGCGGCGACATCGACGAGGTGCAGGTCGCCGGCGCCGGGCCCGCGATCGTCGTCGCGTGTTCGCGCCGCCTGCTCGACGACGCGGAGGTCGCGTCGCTGCCACCGGCGCGCCGCGCGAGGCGCCTGTCGCCCGTCCTGCCGGTGCTCTCGCGGCGCGACCTGCGCGTGCCGTTCCTGCACGCGGGAGAGATGGCGCAGGTCGCGGACCCCGCCACGAGGCGGCTCTCCGACTTCGCGCTCGACTACGAATGCGCGCGCGGCGGCATCGCGCCCGGCGAGGCGATGGACCGGATGCGCGGCCTGCTCGCGGTCATGCGCGGCGGCGTCCGCCGCGGCCTCGCCGGCACCGAATACCGCGACCGCATCCTGCCGCGGCAGAGCCACCGCTTCGCCGCGCTGATGGACGCGGGCAAGCTGCTCGATGGCGGCATCCTCAACCGCGCGATCCTCTACGTCACGGCCCTGATGGAGGCCAAGAGCGCGATGGAGACGATCGTCGCCGCGCCGACGGCCGGATCCTGCGCCACCTTCCCCGGCGCCTGCCTCGCCGCCGCCGACACGCTTGGCAGCGACGAGGAGACGGTCCTGCGCGCCATGTTCGCGGCCGGCCTGGTCGGCGTCTTCGTCGCCACGCGATCGAGCTTCGCCGCGGAGGTCGGCGGCTGCCAGGCGGAGACCGGCGCCGGCGCCGCCATGGGCGCGGCGGCGCTCGTCGAGCTGATGGGCGGGACCGCGGCGCAGGGCCTGTCGGCAGCGAGCCATGCGCTGCAGAACGTGCTCGGCCTGATCTGCGACCCGATCGGCAACCGCGTCGAGGCGCCGTGCCTCGGCCGCAACATCGCCGGCGCGGCCAACGCGATCTCCTGCGCCAACATCGCGCTCGCCGGCTACGACCACCTCGTGCCGCTCGACGAGGTACTCGACGCGCACCGCCAGGTCAGCCAGAGCATGGCGCGCGAGCTGCGCTGCACCGCTCTGGGCGGCCTGTCGATCACGCCCGCGTCGAAGGCGATCGAGGCCAGGCTCTGCGGCACGGGCGGCTGCGGCTCCTGCGGCTGAGCGACCCGGCGGGCCGCACCTGCCCGGCCTGAAATGTTTTGTCACGATCGCGCGCGGCGACGTCGCGCGAAGCGCGGCAAGGAGGACGGGCACAGGAGCCGTCCATGCCCATCCCCGCCGTCCGGATCCCGCTCGCCGCCCTCGCGCTGCTGGCGACGCTCGCCGTCGCGGGCATGTCGCGCGCGCACGAAGGCCACGACCATGGCGCGCCTCCCGAGCCCGTCGCCGCCGCCCTTCCCCGCGCGGAGGCGCATGGCGACCTCTTCGAGGTGGTGGCGATCCTGCAGCCGGGCGGCGCCCTGGTCCTGACGCTCGACCGCTACGCGGACAACGTGCCGCTCGACGGCGCCATCGCCCTCGGGATCGACGGCCAGGAGGCCGCCGTGGAGCGCCAGGGCATCGGCCTGTTCGTCGCGAGGCATGCGCTGCTCGAGAGACCCGGCCGCCGCGACCTGGTCTTCACCGTCTCGGCCGGCGACGACATGGACCTGCTGGCCGCCACGCTGGAGATCCCGGGGCCGCCCGCCGCGCCCGCCGCGCCGCATGGCTGGCGCGCGCTGCTGCATGGCGGCGTGGCGCAAGGCGGCATCGCGATCGCCCTGCTACTGGCCGGCGTGCTGATCGGGCGCGCCACGGTCCGCCGGCCGCTGCCGCCGATGGTCGAGGAGCAGCCTGCGTCCCCGGCCGCGCGCGCCGGCCTGGTCGTCGCCTTCGTGCTCTGCGCAGGTACCGTGGAGGCACAGCAGTTTCCCTTCTCCGGCGAGGCGCCGCGCCGGATGCCGGATGGCGCGATCTTCGTCCCGAAGCCGTCCCAGCGTCTGCTCGGCATACGAACGGCGATCACCGAGGATGGCGAGGCCTCTGCCGCGATGCGGATGGTCGGAACTCTGGTGCCCGACCCGAACGCCTCGGGACGCGTGCAGGCCAGCCAGAAGGGCCGCCTCGAGCCCGGCGAAGGTGGCTTCCCGGTCCTCGGCCAGCGCGTCCAGCGGGGCGACGTGCTCGCCTATGTCACGCCCGCATACAGCGCCGCCGAGCGTGGCGGCCTGGTCCAGAACGCCGCCGAGCTGGACGCGCTGGTCTCCATCCTCGAGGCCCGCGTGCGCCGGCTCACCTCGCTGCGCGGCACGGTCGCGGAGCGCGAGATCTCCGACGCGCGCGCGGAGCTCGAGGGCGCGCGACAGAGGCGTACCGCGATCCAGCCCGCGCTCTCCGGCCGCGAGGCGCTCGTCGCGCCTGTCTCCGGCATCGTCTCGACCGTGCGCGGCGCGGTCGGGGAGATCGTCGAGAGCACCGCGACGATCGTCGAGATCGTCGATCCCGCCAGGCTCTGGGTGGAGGCCCTCGCCTTCGAGCGCGCCGCGCTCGTTGACGTCGTCGCCGCCAATGCCACGCTCCCCGACCGGCGGGTCCTCGACCTCGCCTTCGTCGGCCGCGGCCTGACCGCGCGCCAGCAGGCCGTGCCGGTCAACTTCCGTGTCGAGGCGCCGCCCCAGGACGCACCGATCGGCACCTCCGTACTGGTGACGTTGCGCACCGCGCGCGCCGTGCGGGGGATCGTGCTTCCAGCGGACGCCGTCGTGCGCGGCGCCGAGGGCCCCCCCGTCGTCTATGAACACGCAGCCGCGGAGCGCTTCGTGCCGCGGCAGGTGCGCGCGCAGCCGCTCGACGGCACGCGCGTCGTCGTGACCGCCGGCCTCGAGGCGGGCCGTCGCGTCGTGGTCCACGGTGCAGCGCTGGTCGCGCAGGTCCGCTGAGGCGAGCGCGCGTCCATGATCTTCAACGCCATCGTCGGCTTCTCGCTGCGCAACAGGCTCGTCGTGCTCGCGGCCGCGCTGCTCGCGAGCCTGTACGGCATGTTCGTCCTCTCCCGGATGCCGGTGGACGTCTTCCCCGACCTGAACAAGCCGACCGTGACGCTGATGACCGAGGCGGAGGGCTTCGCGCCGGAGGAGGTCGAGCAGCTCGTGTCCTTCCCCATCGAGACGGCGGTGAACGGCCTTCCCGGCGTGACGAGGGTGCGCTCGGTATCCACGGTCGGGCTGTCGATCGTCTATGTCGAGTTCGACTGGAACGTCGACATCTGGCGCGCACGCCAGCAGGTGGGCGAGCGGCTCGGCCAGGTCCAGCAGCAGCTTCCCGCGCGCGTCATCCCGTCGATGGCGCCGGTCTCGTCGATCATGGGCGAGATCATGCTCGTCGCGATGACCGCGCCTCCCGGGGGCGCCACGGGCCCCATGGAGCTGCGCGACCTCGCCGACTGGACCATGCGTCCGCGGCTGCTGACCATTCCCGGCGTCTCGCAGGTCACGCCGATCGGCGGCGAGGTGCGCCAGTTCCGGGTCATGCCAGACCTCGAGCGCCTCCACGCTCTCGACCTTGCCAGCGACCAGCTCGTGTCCGCGCTGCGGCAGTTCGGCGCGAACGCGGGGGGCGGATATGTCGACCAGGCCGGCCGCGAGTTCCTCATCCGGAACATCGGGCGCTCGACCTCGCTCGAGGACCTTCGCAACGCCACCATAGGCTTCCGCGATGGCCAGCCGATCGCGCTCAGGCAGGTGGCGAGGGTCGAATACGGCCCCAGGTTCAAGCGAGGCGACGCCGGCGTCGACGGCCAGCCTGCGGTGATCCTCGCCATCGCCAAGCAGCCTGGCGCCGACACGATAAGGCTGACGCGCGCGGTGGAGGCCGCGCTCGCCGAACTCCAGGCCGGCATGCCGCGGGGCGTCGTCGCCGACCGAGTGAAGTTCCGGCAGGCGGACTTCATCGCGCGGTCGATCGAGAACCTGACGCAGGTGCTCTCGGAGGCCTTCGTCGTCGTCGCGATCGTCCTGCTTGCCTTCCTGCTGAACGCGCGGACGACGTTCATCTCGTTGCTCGCCATCCCGCTATCGATCCTCGTGACGGCGATCGTGTTCGCGGCCTTCGGCCTGTCGATCAACACGATGACGCTCGGCGGCCTGGCCATAGCCGTGGGCGAGCTGGTCGACGACGCGGTGGTGGACGTCGAGAACATCCTGCGCCGCCTGAAGGAGAACGCGGCGCGCGCGACGCCGCTGCCGGTCGCACGCATCGTCGCCGCCGCAAGCTCGGAGGTGCGCTCCGGCATCCTCTACGCGACGATGGTCGTCGTGCTCGTCTTCCTGCCGCTCTTCGCCCTCGGCGGCATCGAGGGGCGTCTCTTCGCGCCGCTCGGCATCGCCTACATCGTCTCCATCCTCTGCTCGCTGCTCGTCGCCGTTACCGTCACGCCCGCGCTCTGCGCCTTGCTCCTTCCCGGCATGAGGCGCATGGGCGCCGGCGACGGCGCGCTGGTGCGGCTCCTCAAGTCAGGGCAGGAGCGGCTTCTGCGCCGCGCCTTCGCGCACAGGTCGCTCGCGATCGGGATGTCCTGCGCCGCCGTTGCTGTCGCGGCCGCGAGCGTTCCGTTCCTGCCGCGCGCCTTCCTGCCCCCATTCAACGAGGGAACGCTGGTCATCAACCTGACCTACCAGCCGGGCATATCGCTCGCGGAATCGGACGCGCTCGGGCGGGTGGCCGAGCGCCTTCTGGTTGCGATCCCCGAAGTGAAGGGCGTCGGGCGCCGCACCGGGCGCGCCGAGCTCGACGAGCATGCCGAGGGCGTCCATTCGTCCGAGCTGGACATCGACCTGCGCGAGGCCGGGCGGCCCCGCGCCGCGGTGCTCGCTGACATCCGCGCGCGGCTGGCGGCTCTCCCGGCCGCCGTCAACCTCGGGCAGCCGATCAGCCACAGGCTGGACCACATGCTTTCGGGCGTGCGCGCGCAGATCGCTCTGAAGATCCATGGCGACGACCTCGACACCCTGCGCACGCTTGGCGAGACCATGCGCACGCGCCTCGCCGCGAACGTCGCCGGTCTCGCGGACCTGCAGCTCGAGCGGCAGGTCCGCATCCCCCAGCTGCGCATCGCCGTGGACCACGAGCGCGCCGCCCTCTACGGCGTCCCTGCCGCAGCGCTGACCGACGCGCTACAGACGCTGACGGGTGGCGCGGTCGTGAGCCAGATCCTCGACGGCGCAAGGCGCTTCGACGTCGTGCTGCGGCTCGCCGACGAGGACCGCACGACGGCACGCCTCGCGGAGGCGCTGGTCCCCACGCCGCACGGACGCGTTCCCCTCGGCCTGCTCGCGCGCGTCGAGGAGGGCGACGGCCCGAACCAGATCCTGCGCGAGGGCGCGCGGAGGCGCATCGTCGTCCTCGCCAATGCGGCGCCGGGCGTCGACATGGCGACGGTCGTCGCGGGCATAAGGACCGAGATGGCCGGCATGCAGATGCCGGCCGGATACGCGGCAACGCTCGAGGGCACGTTCCAGGCCCAGGAGGAGGCGATGCGCATGATCGCTGCCCTCGCCGCGATCTCGCTCGGTCTCGTCTTCGTCGTGCTCTACTCGCGCTACCGGTCGGCCTTGCTCGCGGCGATCGTCATGGCGAGCGTGCCCCTCTCGCTCGTCGGCGCCGTGGCGGCGATCTGGATCTCCGGACAGCCGCTCTCCGTCGCGACGCTGGTCGGGTTCGTCACGCTCGCCGGAATCGCGGCGCGCAACGGGATCCTGAAGGTCAGCCACTACCTGAACCTCGCGCTCCACGAGGGCGAACGCTGGGGCCTCGCGCTCGTGCTGCGCGGCTCCTCGGAGCGGCTGACGCCCGTCCTGATGACGGCGCTTTCCGCCGGCCTCGCGCTCGTGCCGCTCGCCATCGGCGCCGACGCGCCGGGCAAGGAGATCCTACACCCCGTCGCCATCACGATCCTTGGGGGCCTGGTGAGCGCCACGCTCCTCGACACGATCGTGACGCCCATCCTCTTCCATCGCTTCGGCCGTCCAGCGCTGGAGCGCCTGCGCGCCGACGCGACCGAACGCCAGGCTGGCCGCGCGACCGTCGCCGAGACATTCTGAACCCCGGGAGACACACCATGCTCGAAAGGCGCACCCTGCTCGCGGCCCTCCTGGCCACCGTCCCGTCGATTGCGCCGGCTCATGGCCCGTCGCGCGGGCCCAATGGCGGCCAGATGCAGGACATCGGCAGCTACCATGGCGAGCTGCTTGCACAGGACGGCCGCCTGACGTTCTTCCTCTACGACGCCAGCGACCGCCCCCTGCCCGCCACTGGCGCGTCCGCCACGGCCATCGTGCTCGCGGCCGGTCGCCAGCAGACGCTCGCCTTCGCGCCGCGCGGCGATGGCAAGGCGCTGGTCGCCACCGGGGATTTCAAGGCCGAGCCGTCGTTGCGCGTCGTCGTGCAGCTGGTGCCCGCGGCCGGCCAGCCCCGCGTGCAGGCGCGCTACGCGCCGGTCGAGGCCACCCGGTGAACGAGGGTGCCGAGCGCCGCCTGCTCGACCCGCAGGCGCATGTCCTCGTCGTCGAGGACGACGGCGAGATGCGAAGCCTCGTCGCCCGCCTGCTGCGCGATGCGTCGATGATCGTGTCTACCGCGCGGGACGGCCGCGAGATGTGGGACGTGCTGGAGCGTCCGTCCGGTCCGCCCGACGTCGTCCTGCTCGACGTCATGCTGCCGGGTGCCACCGGCCTCGACCTCTTGCGTCGGCTGCGCGAGCGCTCGCGCGTGCCCGTCCTCATGCTGACGGCGCGCGGCGAGGAGATGGACCGCGTCCTCGGGCTCGAGCTGGGCGCCGACGACTATGTCGCGAAGCCCTTTGCGCCGCGCGAGCTCGTGGCGCGCGTGCGCGCCCTGCTCCGCCGCGCCGCTCTCGCGGATGCGCGGCCCGACCCGCGCTCGCGGCGACTGTCCTTCGCGGGATGGGTGCTCGATACCGCGCGACGCGAACTCACCTCGCCCGACGGCGTCGCCGTCGATCTCTCCGGAGCCGAGTACGACCTGCTCCTCGCGTTCCTGCAGCACCCACAGCGCATCCTGTCCCGCGAGCAGCTCCTGGAGGTCGGCAAGCGCCGGGTCGGCGCGGATCCCTTCGATCGAACGATCGACGTCCAGGTGAGCCGCCTGCGCCGGAAGATCGAGCCCGAGCCCGACAGCCCCTCCCTGATAAAGACCGTTCGCGGCGCAGGATACGTGCTCGTCGCGGACGTCTCGCGCGCATGACCATGCCCTGGCCCGCGAGCCTCGCCGGGCGCGTCACGCTCCTGCTGCTCGGTGGCCTCATGCTCCTGCATGTCGGTAGCATGTGGGTGCATGAGCGTGCGCTGCGTGGTTCCGAGGAGGGCGCGAGGATCGAAAGGCTCGCGGACCGCGTGGCCGCGGCGCGCGCGGCCGTCGCGCCCCTGCCCGAGGCCGAGCGCGACCGCGCCGCGCACGCGATCTCGCGTCCGGGCCTCGAGATCCACTGGGACCGCGTCGCTCCGCTGCCGGAGGTGCCCCCTCCCGAGCCGCTGTCGCGGGCGGCCGCCCGGCTCGGCGACGGCGCGCGCCTCGGCTGGGACCCGAAGGCGGAACCGGGACACAGGATGCTCGGCGCGGCGCCCACGGCGGGCGGGGGCTGGATCGTCTTCTCCGGGCCTTGGCTCGATGGCGCGGGAAGCCGGCTCGACCATGGCGCCATCTCCTCTATGGTGGCCATGGCGCTGGGCATCGCCCTCGTCTCGATCCTCGTGGTGCGCTGGATCACCGGGCCGCTGCGACGCCTCGCCGGCGCCGCGGACCGCATCGGCCGCGATCCCACGCCGCGGCCGGTCCCGATGGAGGGACCCGACGAGGTCCGCCACGCCGCGGCGGCGTTCAACGCCATGCAGGAGCGCATCGCGCGGCTGGTCGAGGACCGGACCGAGGCGCTCGCGGCTATGAGCCACGACCTGCGCACGCCGCTGGCGCGCATGCGCCTGCGCGTGGGATTCCTGCCGGAGGGCGAGGATCGCGCGCGCATGGAGGCCGACCTCGCCGAGATGGACGCGATGGTCGCGCGCACGCTGGACTACATCCGCGGGGGGCGCGACGGGGAGCAGGCCCGGCCGGTCGACGTCGCCGCCATCCTCCAGACGCTCGCCTCCGACGCGGCGGATCGCGGCCATGACGTCGCCTACGAGGGCCCCGGGCGCGCCGTCCTGCAGCTGCGCAGCGGCGCGACCAAGCGCGCCGTGTCGAACCTCGTCGACAACGCGCTCTGCCATGGCCGCCCGCCTGTCCGCCTGCGCATCGTCGAGGAGGGAGCGACGCTCGCCATCGAGATCGGCGATTCCGGCGACGGCATCGCCGCGGCCGACCGCGACCGCGCCATGTCCCCCTTCGTCCAGCTCGATCCGGCGCGGACCGGGTCCGGCGTGGGACTTGGCCTCGCGATCGTCCAGCGCTTCGCGCAGGCGAGTGGCGGCGAGCTCCGGCTCGGCGCGGCGCGAGAGGGCGGATTGCTGGCTCGACTCGTCCTGCCCCGCGCAGCCGGCAGGGATTGACGCACGCCGCCGGATGCGTTGGCGGCCCGGGGCGTCGCATGATGAGGCCGCGGCGTGGCCGCGCGCACGACGAGACCTTGGAGACAGCATGAGCGTCCAGTCCCGCATCGAAGACGTCCTCGCCCCGCTCGGCCTCGATGTCGGATTCAGCGCGAGGCACCTGTCGAGCGGCGAGGTCGTGTCCATCGCGCCGCGCCGCCTCTTCCCGACCGCGAGCGTCTACAAGGTGCCGCTGATGGTCGAGGTCTACCGCCAGGCCGACAAGGGGCGGTTCGCGCTGTCGGACCGCATCGGGCTGTCCGAGGCGCACCGCATCATCGGCTCGGGCGTGCTGCAGAAGCTCGGCGGCGGCCTCGCGCCGACGATCCGCGACCTCGCCATGCTGATGATCGTCGTCAGCGACAACACCGCGACGCACATGCTGCAGGAACTGGTCGGCGCCGAGGCGACGACGGCGACGATGCGGCGCCTCGGCCTGCAAGACATCCACGTCTCGCTCCCGATGCCCGCGCTCTTCGCGCATGGCTACGGGATCCCGCCCGTCCCGCCGCCGACCTATGGCGAGATGCTCGCCGCGTCGCGCGAGCGCGACATGGACCTCGCCGGCCTCGCGTTCCGGCGCTCGCCCGAGAACACGACGTCCTCGGCGCAGGACATGGCGGCGCTCTGCGCGATGATCCACGAGGGCAAGGCCGGCAGCGCCGCCGCCTGCGCGGACATGATGGAGATCCTGCGCGCGCAGCAGCTGCGCGACCGAGTGCCCCGGTTCCTGCCCGCCGGCGCGGTCGCGAACAAGACCGGCAGCTTCCGCCGGATCCGCAACGACGCCGGGATCATCCTGCGCGGCGAGGGCGACGCCATCGCCTTCGCCCTCTTCACCGACGACCCGACCGCGCTGCCGCGCGGCAACTCGGCCACGCTCGGTCGCCGCAACGCGCAGGTCGACCTGGCGATGGCCGAGGTCGGCGGCATCCTCTGGGAGGAATTCGGGGCCGGGCGCCGCTGACGCCGGCCGGGGCGACCTCCTAGAGCG
>Ga0169931_10009992_pt1 | contig 13573 bp, 12 predicted proteins | sample Kivu_15m_20L_FD_129675 | JGI IMG/M metagenome (GOLD analysis project Ga0169931, IMG submission 129675) | Freshwater microbial communities from Lake Kivu, Western Province, Rwanda to study Microbial Dark Matter (Phase II) - Kivu_15m_20L... | ecosystem: Environmental > Aquatic > Freshwater > Lake...
CTGAACTGGCGCGGGAGATGGCCGATGCCTACTCCACCCCGGAGAAGCCACGCTTCGTGGCCGGCTCGATGGGCCCCACCACCAAGCTGCCCACCCTCGGCCACATCGACTTCGACACGATGAAGGCCTCCTTCCGCGAACAGGCGGCCGGTCTGCTGGCCGGCGATGTGGATCTGTTCATCGTCGAGACCTGTCAGGACGTGCTGCAGATCAAGGCGGCGCTGCAGGGCATCGAGGAGGCCTTCGCGGCCGCCGGTGAACGCCGGCCGCTGATGGTGAGCGTGACCATGGAGACCACCGGCACGATGCTGGTGGGCTCCGATATCGCCGCGGTGGTGGCGATCCTTGAGCCCTTCCGCATCGATGTGCTCGGCCTCAACTGCGCCACCGGGCCGGAGCAGATGAAGGAGCACGTGCGCTACCTCAGCGAGCACAGCCCCTTCGTGGTGAGCTGCATCCCCAATGCAGGCCTGCCGGAGAACATCGGCGGGGTGGCGCACTACCGGTTGACGCCGATCGAGATGAAGCTGCAGCTGCTGCACTTCGTGGAGGATCTCGGGGTGCAGGTGATCGGCGGTTGCTGCGGCACCACCCCGGCCCACATCGGCGCCCTGGCGGAGCTGGCAGCCGAACTGCACGCTGCCCCGCGGCCCGTGCGCGGCGGTGCCAGCCCGGAGACGGGAGCCCAGGCAACGGCTGAAGCTCTCGCAGAAGCCGCGGCTCCCAGACCCGCCCTGCGCTACGAGCCAGCCGCCGCCTCGATCTACGGCGTCACCCCCTACCACCAGGACAATTCCTTCCTGATCATCGGCGAACGGCTCAACGCCAGCGGTTCGAAGAAGGTGCGCGAGCTGCTCGCCGAGGAGGACTGGGACGGCCTGGTGGCGGTGGGGCGCGCCCAGGTGAAGGAGAACGCCCACGTGCTCGATGTGAATGTCGACTACGTGGGTCGCGATGGCGAGCGCGACATGCGCGAGCTGGTGAGCCGGCTGGTCACGAATGTGAACCTGCCGCTGATGCTCGATTCCACCGAGTGGCAGAAGATGGAGGCGGGGCTGAAGGTGGCTGGCGGCAAATGCATCCTCAATTCCACCAACTATGAGGATGGCGATGAGCGCTTCTTCAAGGTGCTTGAACTTGCCCGCGATTATGGCGCTGGCGTGGTGATCGGCACCATTGACGAAGAGGGTATGGCGCGTACGGCTGAGCGCAAGTTTGCGATCGCTCAGCGCGCCTATCGCGACGCCGTCGAATACGGCATTCCAGCCCACGAAATCTTCTACGATCCGCTCGCCCTGCCGATCTCCACCGGCATCGAGGAAGACCGCCTCAACGGTGCGGCCACGGTGGAGGCGATCCGCCGGATCAGCAGCGAATTGCCCGGCGTTCATGTGGTCCTGGGGGTGAGCAATGTGAGTTTCGGTCTGTCCGCTGCGGCTCGGATCGCTCTGAATTCCCTGTTCCTGCACGAATGCTGTCAGGCGGGCATGGATGCGGCGATCGTGAGTCCTGCCAAGATCCTGCCGCTGGCGAAGATCAGCGAGGAGCATCAGCAGGTCTGCCGCGATCTGATCTTTGATCGGCGCCGCTTCGAAAACGGCATCTGTGTCTACGACCCGCTCACCGCTCTCACCAGCCTGTTTGAAGGCGTCTCGGCGAAGCAGGCGCGCAGCTCCGGCCCCTCCCTCGCCGATCTGGCGGTGGAGGAGCGGCTGAAGCAGCACATCATCGATGGCGAGCGGATCGGGCTGGAGGATGCCCTGACGGAGGCTCTGAGCAGCTACCCGCCTCTGCAGATCATCAACACCTTCCTGCTCGATGGCATGAAGGTGGTGGGGGATCTGTTCGGCTCGGGCCAGATGCAGCTTCCCTTCGTGCTGCAGAGCGCGGAAACGATGAAGGCGGCGGTGGCCTTTCTCGAGCCACACATGGAAACGCAGGAGGGCGACCAGGCGACGAGCGGCAAAGGCAAGTTTCTGATCGCCACAGTGAAGGGCGATGTGCACGATATCGGCAAGAATCTGGTGGATATCATCCTCACGAATAACGGCTATCAGGTGATCAATCTTGGCATCAAGCAGAGTGTTGAAGCGATCATCGAAGCTCAGCAGCTTCACCAGGCCGATTGCATCGCGATGAGTGGCCTCCTGGTGAAATCCACCGCTTTCATGAAAGACAATCTGCACAGCTTCAACCAGGCCGGCATTCACGTGCCGGTGATCCTCGGCGGTGCCGCGCTCACGCCGCGCTTCGTGCATGGCGACTGCCGCCAGGCCTACGAGGGCCAGGTGATCTACGGCCGCGACGCCTTCGCCGATCTGCGCTTCATGGATGCGCTGATGGAGGCCAAGGCCGCCGGCCGCTGGGATGATCGCCTCGGTTTCCTTGATGGCGCGCCCGAGGGGCTGGGGTTGCCTGGAGCTGTGGCCGAGGCGGCGGACGCTGGCACCTCGGCCAGCGAGGGATCGGCTGCGCCGACGCCGGCGGCATCGACGTCGGCCGAGCCCGAAGCCGAGGCGATGGAGGCCGTTTCCCTCAGCAGCAGCGAGCGCTCCGCGGCGGTGGAGCCCGAAGCGGCGCTCATGCCACCCTTCTGGGGCTCGCGACTGCTCGACGAGCAGGCGATCGACCTCGAGGAGGTGTTCGCCTACCTGGATCGGCAGGCCCTCTTCGCCGGCCAGTGGCAGCTGCGCAAGACCCAGCAGCAGAGCCGGGAAGACTACGAGGCGATGCTCGCCGAGAAGGCGGAACCGGTGCTGAGCGACTGGAAGCGGCGCTGCCTGGCGGAAGGTCTGCTGACGCCGCGGCTGGCCTACGGCTATTTCCCCTGCGGCCGCGATGGCAACGCTGTGGTGGTGTTCGATCCGGCGGGAATGGAGGCTTCGGCGCCGGCCGCTGCAGCGGGCAGGGAACTCGGCCGTTTCGCGCTGCCACGCCAGAGAGGCGGCAACCGCTACTGCATCGCCGACTTCTACCGGGATCTGGAGCCGGGAGCCGACGGCGCTCCACGCCCCACCGATGTGCTGCCGATGCAGGCGGTGACGATGGGAGAGAGAGCCACCGCCTTCGCCCGCGAGCTGTTCGCCGCCGACCAGTACAGCGATTACCTCTACTTCCATGGCCTCGCGGTGCAGATGGCCGAGGCGCTGGCCGAATGGGTGCATGCCCGCATCCGGCGGGAGCTTGGCTTCCCCGATCCCGAAGGCATGGCGTTGCGCGAGGTGCTGGCCCAGCGCTACCGCGGCAGCCGCTATTCCTTCGGTTACCCGGCCTGCCCCAACGTGGCCGATTCCCGCCAGCAGCTCGCCTGGCTGGGCGCTGACCGGATCGGGTTGAGCATGGATGAGAGCGATCAGCTGGAGCCTGAGCAGAGCACCACGGCCCTGGTGGCGCTGCACAGCCGCGCCCGTTATTTCAGCGCCTGAACGAGGCCCCCTGCCTCGCGCTGAAGACTCCCTGCCGTGGCAGGCTCTGGGATGCCCCAGCTCCCATCCCCATGGCCATTGCCGGTCCCGGAGGCGTCGATGACGCCATCGCCGCAGGTCTCGACCTCGACGGCACCCCGATTCCGCCGGAGATGCTGGCGCTCTACAACGAGGTCATGGAGCTCGAGAGCCAGCGCGCCCGCAGCGGCGTGAAGAAGTCGATGCGCAACCGCATCGTCAAGACCGGCGCCAAGCACTTCGATCAGCACACCCTCGATGCCCGCCTCCAGGCTGCCGGCTGGGACGGACTCAAGGACAAGGAGATCGCCTTCTTCTATGGCTGAGGCCGGCGTCGACGGCTGAGGGAGCTACTGGCGCGTGGGGGAGCCCTTCCGCGGCCCGACCGTCGCCTGGGCTCAGGAGCAGAGCTCCTCGAGGCTGTCGATCACATCCTGCTGGAACTCCTCGAGATCGTCGGAATCGCTGAGGTCGATCCCCTCGCCTGCGGCATTCTGGGCGAGCTCCTGGAAGTGGAAGGCCCCTTCGCCATGGGCGAGGAACTCCATGGCGGAGGGTTCACCGCTTTCCTTGTAGGCGTCGCAGAGGGCCAGGAAGGCCGCATCCTCGGTGAAATCCCAGCTCATGTAGGGGCGCGCGCGCGGACGGGGGACAGGGGTGGATGAAAGACCTTTAACGCCTACCCCCCGGATTCCGTCAACTCCCCGTCAGCTTTTTGTGCCGGTCTCCAGCAGACTCGCCCTGTCGCTCCACCGCCGCCATGACCGCGAATCCCGGCGATCCAGCCCCGCAGGAGACCGAGCCCGCCGCTCTCAACGTGCTGGGCGGGCCGCTGCAGCTGTGTGGCTGCGCCCCGCTCACCGGCTGGTACCGCGACGGGTTCTGCCGCACCGATCCCGCCGATCTCGGCCGCCACACCGTCTGCTGCGTGGTGAACGAGGCGTTCCTCAGCTACACCCGTGCCCAGGGCAACGATCTCAGCACCCCGGCACCGGCCTGGGGCTTTCCCGGCCTGAGGCCGGGAGACGCCTGGTGCATCTGCGCCGGCCGCTGGCTTGAGGCCTTTGAAGACGGCATGGCACCGCCGCTGCGGCTGGAGGCCTGTGAGATCAGTTCGCTGGAGCTGATCCCGCTGGAGCTGCTCCAGCAGCATGCGCTGGCATGAAGGCGATCACCGCACCGGGCCCAGGAGCGATCACCAGGGGATGGTCTGGCCGTCCCAGGCCAGAAAGGCGCCGCTGCTGGCGGGTGTCTGGGCGGCGAGCACCTCGAGCAGCTGCGCCGCGGCACGGTCGGGGCTGAACAGCCGTTCGGGAGGCACCCCGGAGCGGAAGGGCTGGGAGAGAGCTGTGGCGGTGGTGCCGGGATGCAGGAGGGTCACCGTGGCCAGGGGCAGGCGCCGCCGCCACTCCAGCGCCAGGGTGCGCAGCAGCTGGTTCTGGGCGGCCTTGGCAGCGCGATAGGCGTACCAGCCTCCAAGCTGATTGTCGCCGATGCTGCCGACGCGGGCCGAGAGCGAGGCGAACAGCACGGGCTGATCGCGCGGCAGCAGGGGTTCGAGGGCACGGGCCAGCAGCAGCGGTCCGAAGGCATTCACGGCAAAGCTGCGCTCCAGTGCGGCACGGGAGACCTGGCTCAGGCGCTTCTCCGGCAGCAGGTCCGGGCCATGCAGCAGGCCGGCGCTGCAGATCACCAGCCGCAGCGGCCTGAGGCGGTCTGCCTGGTCCGTCACGAAGGCCTCGAGGCTGCTGTCGCTGCAGAGATCCAGGCGGTGCTCGCCATGGCTGGGGCCGGCGGTGTGCACCGTGAGTGCCGGTGCCCGCCGCCGCAGGGCTTCGGCCAGCGCCGAACCGATGCCTCCGCAGCCCACCACCAGGGCCTGGCCCGTCCAGTCCCAGAGGGGTGGGTCCGGGGGGTGAATCACGGGCAGGCGGCGGATGTCGCATGATGGCAGCTCCAGCACAGGAAGGCCTGGCGGTTTTCCGCGGCGGCCAGCGGAGGGAGCATGACGCTGCGCATCAGCCTGATCGGCCGGGGCGCCTGGGGGAGCACGCTGGAGCGGCTATGGATCCAGCGCGGCCACAGCCTGCGCAGCTGGTCGCGGCGCGATGGAGGCAGTCCACGGCCGCTGCTCGAGGCTTGTGATCTGGTCGTGGCGGCCGTGTCGATGGCGGCGGTTCTGCCGGTCTGCCGGGAGCTTGCACCCCACTGGCCGGAAGGTCTGCCGCTGCTGAGCTGCAGCAAGGGGATCGATCCGGACGGTCTCTGCACCGCCAGCCAGCTCTGGCAGCGGGAGCTCGGCGATCCCCCCCTGGCCGTGCTCAGCGGGCCGAATCTGGCCGACGAACTCTCCCGCGGCCTGCCGGCGGCCAGCGTGATCGCCTCCGGTTCCGCCGCTCTGGCGGGCCGCCTCCAGGAGGAGCTGCGCACCCCGAATCTGCGGCTCTACACCAACACCGATCCGATCGGCACCGAAGCTGCCGGCGCCCTGAAGAACGTGATCGCCCTGGCCGCCGGCATCAGCGATGGCCTGGGGCTGGGGGCCAACGCCCGCGCCTCGCTGCTCTGCCGCGGCCTCGCGGAGATCGGTGTGGTGCTGGAGGCCATGGGAGGGCAGAGCGCGACCCTCTATGGGCTGGCCGGCCTCGGCGACCTCCTGGCGACCGCCACCAGCAGCCTCAGCCGCAACCAACGCTTCGGCACGCTGCTGGCGGAGGGCCTCAGCGAAGCGGAAGCCCTCGCCAGGATCGGGGCCACCGTGGAGGGTCCGCGCACCGCCCGCGCCACCCTCACCCTGGCGGAGGGGCTGGGGCTTCGTCTGCCGATCTGCGACCAGGTGGTGCGGCTGCTCGATCGACGGATCGATGCACCGGGCGCCGTGCGGGCCTTGATGGAGCGTGATCCACGCCCGGAACACAACCATGGCCTCTGATCGGCAGGGCCTGCCGGCTGTGTTGGTGGAAGCCTTCGGCAACGGGCCCTGCACGGGCAACGGTGCCGCCGTGGTGCTGCTGGAGGAGCCGGCGCCGGCGGGCTGGATGCAGGCGGTGGCGCGCAGCCTGGCCCAGTCTGAAACCGCCTTCCTGCTGCCGGCAGCGGAAGGCTGGCTGCTGCGCTGGTTCACGCCCGCCTGCGAGGTGCCACTCTGCGGGCACGCCACCCTGGCGGCTCTCCTGGCCCTTGGCCACTGGAGGCGCCTGGAGGGCGGAACGATGATCCGGCTGAAGACCCGCAGCGGTGCCCTGGATGTGAGCCTCGATCCGCAGCGGCCCGGGTGGGGATCGCTGTTGCTGCCCGGCGGCGGATTGCAGCCGGCGAAGGCACCGGAGCGGCTGCTCGCCTGGCTGAGCCGGCAGGGCCTCGGCAGCCCGGGCGGTTTCTGGAGCTCTGATCTGGGCTACTTCGTGGTTCTGCTCGACCCGGCGGCGCCGCTGGCGGCCCTGCCCCGGCCTGCGTCCGACCTGCCGGCCGAGGTGCACAGCGGGCTGGTGCTGATGCAGGCCCTGGCTCCCCCCTCTGCGGGGAGCGGGCCTTCAGGGCCGAGGCTGGGTGACTGGCCGGCCGATTACCAGCTGCGATTCTTTGCGCCTGGCCTCGGGATCGAGGAGGATCCGGTGACCGGGTCGGCCCATGCGCTGGTGGCCCCGTGGTGGCAGCAGCGGCTGGGGCGGAGCCGGGTGGTGGGCTGGCAATGTTCCGACCGTCCGGGGGGGATGGTCTGTGAGGCCGCATCATCCGGCATGATCCGCCTGTTCGGATCCGGACATCTGCTATGGGATGGAAGACTGCTGGCCGCCTCTCCACCCTCGCGCGCGCGGGAATCCAACGGGGACGCCATGCCTCCGGGAGACTGCAGCGCGCTCTGGAGCGAATGGCGCACAGCGACCCGTTGCGTGTGATCCAGCTGCTGAGGCGCCATCCCGTGCTGATCAGCCTGCCGCTGGCGGCGCTGGCGGTGGGTGCCGGGGTGGGAGCCCAGGCCCTGCTGCGCCCGGGTGGAAGCGCGGCCGAACGCGATCTTCTCGATGCCCTGATCGCCTCCCCGCCGCCGCCCTCCCCGGCTTCCGGCGCTGCAGCGCTTGAGGCGCCGCCTCAGCCGGCGTTGCCCTCCTCCCCGCAAGCCACCCAGCAGATTCAGGCCCACCGGGCTGAAGCGGCCGCTTCCGGTGGGGCCCTGGCCGAACCGGAGCAGGGACCCGCGGTGCCCCTCGAAATCCGCGTGGCGTTGCTCAAGCTGCCCAACGCACCAGGGTTCTCCGCCACCGGCAGCTGGCGGATCTTCGATCGCTCCGGTCGGCTGCTGCAGCAGGGCACGGCCCAGCAGCAGCCCGATCCGGCCTCCCTGCTGGCCGGCGAGGCTGAGGTGTGGCTGGAGCCTGGGCCAGGTTCAACGCTGATCAGCGCCGGCCGCGCCTACGAGGGCCGCTTCCGCATCCTGCGCGCGGCGAGCGGCCTGCAGGTGATCAACCATCTGCCGCTCGAAAGTTATGTGAGCTCCGTGGTGGGTGGCGAGATGCCCAGCTCCTGGAGGCGGGAGGCCCTGCGCGCCCAGGCGGTCGCAGCGCGCTCCTACGCCCTCGCCCACATGGCCAGGCCGGCGGATCGCCACTGGCATCTCGGCGACACCACCCGCTGGCAGAACTACGAGGGACTCTCCAGTGTGAGCGTCGCCACCCGCGACGCCACCGCGAGCACAGGCGGTGTGATCCTCAGCTACCAGGGCGGCATCGTTGAAAGTCTCTATGCCGCCACCCAGCAGATCGTGGATGAAGCCCACGCCCATCTCGGCGCCAGCATGAGCCAGACCGGAGCCCAGCAGCTGGCGGAGCAGGGCCTGCGCTACAACGAGATTCTCGGTCGCTACTACCAGGGGGCCTCCCTGGCGCGTCTGCAGGCCGGTGCGGGCTGAGCGCTGGCTGCAGCGCGCCGCCAGGGTCTCGCAAGCGGCGCTGGCCCAGGGAGCCCTGGTGCCGCTGCGCACCGAGGTGCTCTGCCTTCCTGAGTTCGAGCCCTTCCTGCTGCGCCGGCTGCTCTCCAGGCCACCGCGTCATCTGCGGCAGGAAGGGCCGCGACCGAATCCGTTCCTCCCCTGGGATCGCCCCCTCGAGGTGGACAGGCTCGGCCAGAGCCACGTGCTGCTGCTCAACAAGTACCCGGTGCAGCCCAGCCACCTGCTGGTGATCAGCCAGAGCTGGAAGCCGCAGGCCGGCTGGCTCGAGGAGAGCGACTGGCGGGCGGTGGCAGCCGTGGCCGCCGATCTCGACGGATTGTGGTTCTTCAACAGCGATGCCAGCGCCGGCGCCAGCCAGCCCCATCGCCACCTGCAGGTGCTGCCGAGAACGGCCCGGGAGGGGAGCTGCCCTCTGGGCCCACTGCTTGAGCAACAACTGCTGGGCAACGCGGAGCCCTGGCCCTGGGCCTACCGGCTCAGCCGACGCCGCGATCCTGAGACCGGCAGCGATCTGGCCGGTCTCTACCGACAGCACGCCGATGCGCTCGGCCTCGGCCAGCCCGGCAGTGATGCCCGGCCCCGCCATCCCTACAACCTCCTGTTCAACGATCACTGGTTTCTCAGCGTGCGGCGTGTGCGCGAACACGAGGCCGGCTTCAGCATCAATGCGCTTGGCTTTGCCGGCTATCTGCTGGCCACGGAGGCGGCGGATCGCGACTGGCTGCAACGCCACGGCCCCTGGGCTCTGCTCGCGGCGGTGGCCGCCGAAGGCAAGGGGAGTGTCGAGCGAGCCGCCTGACCCGTCAGCACAGGCGCTGAGGACGGATCAGGTGGTTTCACGCTTGCGGCGCACCAGGGGAAGGCCCCTCTCTGGAAACAGGAGCGACGGCGCTCCCTTCCAACAACCCTTCCATCCAACGTCACGCCATGTCCACCACCCAGCTCGGCTCCGCTTCCCCGCTGCGGCGACGCCGCAGTGGCCGCAGCGCCATCGATCGCCGCAACCGACGGGTGGTGGCTCACAGCGCCTTGGTGCGTCCGATCGCGCTCCACTACTGCCGCTGCACGCCTGAGCCTCTGGAGGATCTGGTGCAGGCCGGACTCCTCGGCCTGATCAGGGCGGCCGAGCTCTATGTGCGCCAGCAGGGAACCCCGTTCGAAGCCTTTGCTCGCCCTCACATCCGCGGAGCGATCCTGCATCATCTTCGCGATGCCGCACCGGCCGTGAGGCTGCCGCGCCGCCAGGCAGAGCTTCAGGAGCGGCTGCTGCGGTTACAGCGGGCGAGCCAGGGCAGCTCCGCGCCGCTGCTGGCCCTGCAGCTGAGGGCGCTCGGGATCGATGCTGCCCAGGCGTCGCTGCTGCTCCGCCAGAAACAGCTCAACCGTCCTCAGACGCTGCTGCCCGAACATGAGCAGGGAGAGATGCGGGCCGCCTGGGAGCAGCCCGGCCTCGGCGCACCTCCGCTGGGCCAGGCCGAGCTGCCGGGTGAAGGCGCCAGGGCCATGCTGGCCTGCCTGCCCGAGAGGGAGCGGCTGGTGGTGGAGCAGGTGGTGCTCGCCGGTCTCAGCTACCGGCAACTGGCTGAACGGCTGGAGGTGAGCACGATGACCGTCCAGCGGCTGTTCCAGCGGGGGCTGAATCAGCTCCGGAAGCAGCACGCGCTGCAGGCGGGGCAGGTCAGCCGGCCGGCGGTGTATCCCGCGCGATCTGCTGCTCAAGCGTGCTGATGGCCGCATTCAGGGCCGCCAGGCGACGCTCACTGGCATCGCGCATGGCCTGGAGCAGCCGCAGCTTGTGAGCCTGGTGCTGGCTCCAGGCGGTGCGGGAATCAAACGCCACAGGGCAGCCGAAGGGAAACACGGGAGGCAGATGCTGAACGGGCAAGGTTCTAGCCATTCAGCCGGCCGCAGCGGGGATCTGCCCGGCGCGGCAAGACGGCGATCCGTCGGCTCTGACGACGTGGAGGCAGAATCGCCGCAACGTTTCTGATGAAGGCAGCCCGGGTCGGGCTCGCGATCGCTTCATGCCGTCGTGACCATGGCCAGCTGCCTGGGCCAGCTGCCTGGGCCAGCTGCCTGATCCCCAGGCCCAGCCACGTTGATCCCGATCCATTCCCCCGACCAGCCGTATCCCGTGCTTCCGGCCTTTCCTTCCCCACTCAGGAGCGCGATCGCGGCGTTGAGCGTCGTCTGTGTGGTGCTGCAGCCCACGCTGGCCTCGGCCGAGATGGCGCTGCTCGGCGGATCCACGGCCCGGCCGCTGCGGGGACAGTTCAACAGCGTTCCGGTGCTGCACTCCAATCAGCCCGAGGAGGTGCGCGGCCCCGGCATCCTGATCGACACCCGCCCGGGCTGGGCCTATGCCTCCGAGACGGGTGAACCGCTGGCCAATGCCACCTACAGCTTCAACGGCCCGTTCGGACTGCATCTGCATCACAAGTACGCGGCCCCGGCCGCTGAGCAGTTCGTGGCTCCGCGAAGGCGGCGGCAGCTTCACCTGGCCGCGGTGCTGATCAATTCCGGCAGGCGCCCGGTGCGCATCCGCTTCGAGACCGGCGCAGTGCGCAACAGCTTCGAGGCTCCCTATCTCGGCGACCACCTGATGGGTGTCAAACCGCTGGGTCCTCGCCCCTGGAACACCGGCCCCGGTGATGCCACAGCGGTGCAGATGCTGCGAGGCCGGCTCGATCCGCGGCTGAGTGAGAGCATCGAGATTCCGGCGGAGAGCCGGGTCGTGCTGTTCAGCACAGCCCTTCCCGCGCTCGGTTTCGCCAATGCCCTGCTCCGCGGCCAGAGCGACGGACCCTTCGCCATGGCCGTGGTGGCGGCGCCGTCGCCGGGCGATGAGGCCTCCGTGCTGGCCACGCTCGATGCCGGGCGCCTGGCACCGGGGCGCACCTACCTGGGCATCATCGACAGGATCCACAGCCGAGACGTGTTTGCCCGGGTGGCTGGGGTGGCGCTCGGGGATCGCTACAGCGCGCGCATCAGCCATGACCTCGATCAGGCAGGGCCGTTGCATGTGCCGCTGACGAGCACGGTGCGCACCCATTTCGGCAGCGGCGACGTGCAGGTGAATCCACTGGTGAGCCGGATGGTGGATTCGGCACTCGACAATGTGGGCACCTACGGCGTGCGCTTCGACATCGATCTGAATCTGCGCGGCAGCGGCTCCCATGCCCTGGTGCTCAGTCATCCAAGCGACAGCCGCGGCAGGCCCTACACGGCGTTCCGTGGATCGATCGAGATCACCACCCCCCAGGGCCGGCAGGATGTGCATGTGGGGATGCGGGCGGGCGAGAGTCTCAGCCTGGCCAGCCTGCAGCTGCAGCCAGGCGAGCCGCAGACGGTGCAGCTGAGCCTGGTGTACCCCGCCGATGCCACCCCGGGCCATCTGCTCAGTGTGCTGAGCGAAACGCAGCTGGCACGCTTCCGGGATCAGGAGCGAAACCTGGCACTCCAGCGGCAGGCACCACCGCCGCCGCCTCCACCGCCGCCGGTGGAAGCTCCGCCACCGCTTCCCCTCTCGATCCGCACGACTCCGCGCAGCGCAACACCGCCGCGCACGTCCTCCACGCGCAGCACAACGCAGCGCAGTGCCCCCTCACGCGGCACAGCCACACGCCCGGGGCGCCCCAGCACCACGCCCCAGCCCCTGCGCCCTCCGCGCGGTCTGGTGGCCGCCCCAGCCCCCCTGCGCCTGTCCCCCTCAGGGCGTGCGCCCCAGGCCAGCCGCGCTGGCGAGCTTGTGCTTCCCCAGCCCCTCAGACCCGAGCGGTTGCGTTCTGACCCCTATGGAGCCGGGGACGCCACTCTGGCGGATCGCTACCGTCAGGCCGTCGAGGCGCAGGAACGGCTGATGCGGCGCTGGTCGTCTGACTGACCAGCACAGTGCTTCCGCTCCCACCCGCCGGGCATCGCCGCTGCCAGGACACCGTGAGGACAGCCAATCCGCCGAGTCCAGCCCGCGAGGTGGAGGATGACTGAGGCATCGCGCGAGGAGAAGCGCAGGCTCAGCCTGGAGCTCTCCACAGCGCGCATCTCCCATCTCGACACGCTCAAACGCGAATGGGGTCTGCGCAATCGCGGGGATGTGCTGGAGCGCCTGCTCGACACGCTTCTGCCAAGAGACGGGAGCGAGGAAGACGGCGGGGCTGGCACAGCGACAGAGGAGAGCGACGCCCCGCAGCCTGAGCTCGATGAGCAGGTGGCACTGGTGCTGGTTGAGCGGGGCGGTCTCGAGAGGCTCTCCGCCGACCTTGAGACCAGCGGCAGCGGCCGTGCCGCGCTGGGTGGGGTCAGCGTCGGCCGCAGCGGCGGTGGCATCGATCTGCCGGGCTTCGTGCGCCGGCGCACGGGCGAACTGCGGCGGAGCCTCGAGAGCCGTGCCTCAGACCCGGCGCAGGCCACGGCCTTCCCCAGGCTCGCCGCCGACACCGCCCAGCTCGCCCTCGAGACCGCTCGCAACCACTGGATCGGTCTCTATGGCACGGAGGCCAATGATGCCGTGCTTGAGGCGGTGATGACCTGGCTGGCGCGCGACATCTGGCCCCAGGCGGAACCCGTGGAGGGGCGGCCGTTCACCTGGTCGGCGGCCTGTGCGCTGATGCAGGATCTGGTTGAGTGCTGGAGCGATGAGCCGCCTCAGTTCGAGCGTGTGGTGGTCACCGCCGGTGTGATCGAGGATCCCTTCAGCTCCGGCTCCCTGGTGCTGCGCATTCCGAGCCTGATCCATCGCTTCGTGCAGCGCTTCCGCCGCCGACGGCGCGGCACCTCATTCCAGACCCTGGAGCACACGATGACCCTGCAGGGAGCGCTGAGGCTGCTGGAGATTCCGGCGGATTTCGGCAGACGGGTGACCCTGGCTCAGATCCGTGAGGCTTATCGCGAGCGCGCCCTGCGGGTGCATCCGGATTCCGGTGGCTCGGTGGAGGCGATGCGCCGCCTCAATGAGGCCTACCAGCTGCTGAAGGAGCTCTACCGCCAGCCCGAATCGAAGCTCGAGGGTGGGCCGAAACTCGGCTGAGGAATCTCTCGTTCCTGATCCGCGGCTGCGGCACTGGCCCATCCCCATGGCCGCTCGCCTTGGGTTGAGCCGTTCTTTCGTCTCAGATAAGACCAGCCTTGGGTCTAGGTGTGCTGCGTGCATGGGTCTTATGAGAACGCCGGCTCCGGCTCC
>Ga0169931_10009993_pt1 | contig 13572 bp, 16 predicted proteins | sample Kivu_15m_20L_FD_129675 | JGI IMG/M metagenome (GOLD analysis project Ga0169931, IMG submission 129675) | Freshwater microbial communities from Lake Kivu, Western Province, Rwanda to study Microbial Dark Matter (Phase II) - Kivu_15m_20L... | ecosystem: Environmental > Aquatic > Freshwater > Lake...
ATTGTTGAGGGCGTGTACATTCCGATGCTCGTCGGTTTTGGTCTCACGCGGTCTACCGCGACAGTTTCGGTGCTGTCATATCGCGTTGCGCAGTATTGGTTGCCGATCGTTATTGGTTGGCTGTGTTACCTGTCGTTGCGAGTTGGCCCATTTTCCATCGACCGACGAAAGCGTCTTCGCCCGTTGCCATCTGTTGCGTTATCTCAGGCCGAACGCGGGTTGACTCGGGCCGAATGGGTCGAGCAGTTCGCACCACGAGATCGGACGGGGCAATTCACAATGCCCACTTTGCGCCCTGAAGATTTGGAGTTCACAGAAGACGACACCGGTGGTACGCCAACACCCTGAGTAGCGTGTGGGACATGATGAGTCACGAACGCCCCTTTGGTCGATGCCTGGAAGATTTCACCGTTGGCGACATCTATCGCCACTGGCCCGGCAAAACCATCACCGAGTATGACGATCATCTGTTTTGCATGATCACCATGAATCATCACCCGTTGCACACCAACGACTGGTTCGCAAAAGAAAGTGTGCAGGGACGCAACGTGGTTGTCGGAAACCTCGTGTATTCGCTTGTTCTCGGTATGAGCGTTCCCGATGTGTCTGGTGCGGCGATAGCAAACCTTGAAGTTGAGACACTTCAGCACAAGTTTCCGACGTTTCATGGCGACACCATTCACGCTGAAACTCGTGTATTAGATGTGCAAGAGAGTAAATCAAAAAACGACCGTGGCATCGTGACAGTTGAGACAAAGGGCTTCAATCAAGACGGCAAAGAAGTGTGTTACTTCAAGCGCCGCGTGATGGTGTGGAAGCGTGAGTTTGCTCCACAACGCCGTCGTCCATACGACGGCCAGGACGTGTGGGCCGACTAACACACTCAGATCAGATCACCGCTGCGTTGTTGCGGTGGGGAAGCAGTGAATTGCGTGATTTGCCGTGGCGACGCGCGTCTGATCCTTGGCATGTTCTTGTTTCTGAGGTAATGCTGCAGCAAACGTCGGTATCACGTGTATTGCCGAAGTTCGAAAACTTTGTTGAGGTTTTTCCAACACCACACGCACTCGCTGCAGCACCATTAGGCGACGCGCTTGTGGTGTGGCAAGGGCTCGGGTACCCCCGACGGTGTCGCAATCTACGTGAGGCGGCAATTGTGATCGCAAGTGATCACGAGGGGGTGGTGCCCGATGATCTCGAGGTGTTGTTGTCACTACCTGGTGTAGGTGCGTATACCGCAAGAGCGGTGCTTACTTTTGCGTATCGTCGCGACGTTGCGGTTGTTGATGTGAACGTGTCGCGAGTTTTCTCTCGTGTGCGTGGGGAGTCAATGAAAGCGAAAGATTTGCAAGTCACAGCTGATTCCTTGGTGCCGCGTGGTTTGTCGTGGGAATGGAACCAGGTGCTAATGGAGCTTGGTGGGAGAGTATGTACCGCGCGCTCACCTCGATGTCATGAGTGTCCAATCAAGCAATGGTGTGTGTACGGTTCAACGGAGTCGAGTATTGATCCCGCAACATTGTCGGCAGGAGCAAGCAAGCCACAACCTCGTTTTGAAGGATCTGATCGACAACTACGCGGAACGGTGCTGCGAATTGTGTTGCAATCATCTTCCGAATCACAATCACACAACATTGATGATGTGTTGCTGCAATTTTCTGATGACACGCAGCGGGCTCGCGTTGCAAAACTCATTAACAATCTCGTGGATGAAGGACTTCTTGCTCGATCAAAAAATATAATCAGTCCTCCGTGAGTGAACGAGTGCGCAATTAGCGAGCAGTTACCCAGTCAATGATCGATTGATTGACAACATCTGGTTGTTCGAGTTGTAAAAAATGCCCAGCATCTTTTACAACGTGCATCTTTAGCGCCGGATACATCTCGTGGGCCATGCGCGCAACCTCGGCACCAATACAGCCGTCCTCTTCACCATGGAGATACATCGTTGGTTGGGAAGGTGGTGCAGCCGATGCGGCTGCCTGTATCGCGTCATAACGCTGATCTTTTTTGCCCGCACCTAACGTTGCTCTGTAATAACTGAGTGCTGCTTCGAGATGTTCAGGAGAGGACAAACAGTCCTTGGCATGTTGAACGTCGGCCTTATTGCGATAACTCGGCGACCAGTCACGCCAAATCATGTCGATGAACGCGAGGTCATTTGCTGGTACGACAATGTCAGAAAGCGGATGTTGAAAAAAGAACATGTACCAACTGCGCTTTAGTTGGTCGAGATTCGACATGAATGCCATTACCATCGCTGCCCCTGGTGGCACCGCCATGCCAACAACGCGCTTCCATCGTTGTGATTGATCAACTGCGGCTCCATATGCGCTTGGTGCGCCCCAGTCGTGGCCAATGATGACCGCGTTTTCATCTCCGCCGAGAACTTCGTGCAACACATTCGCGTCATCAGATAACGCGCCAGTTTGGTACAGCCCATCTGGTGGAACAGATGTCGGGGCGTATCCGCGAGTAAACGGGGCAACTGCGCGAAAGCCCGCATCGGCCAGTGCCGGCAACAGATGGCGCCATGTATGTGCACTGTCGGGAAAGCCGTGGAGACACAGAGCCAGCGGTCCGCTGCCACATTCGAGATAGCTCATAGTCATTCCATTGACTGCCGCGGTTGAAACAGTGATGCGCGAATCCATACAAGCACGGTACTCGCTGTCTGCGACAGAGGTCACGAGGGCTGAGTTTTCACCAATGCTCGAGTGGACGTAACGTAAGTCATTATTCGGGGGAATACGCAAGTTCACGTGTCGTTCCATGGGGTACGGGGGTCCACTCCGTGTCCAGGTCCAGACACTGCTCGTTACGGGGGTAACACCTCGTGCGTTGTGCTGCGTGCGGGCGAGGGTCAGCCTCTCATCCTTGATCTCGGAACGGGACTGCGCACGTTTGGAAATGCGCACCGTCACTCGTTTGATAATGCTGGCGAACCTTTGCACGCACGAGCGCTGCTCACACATTTGCACTGGGATCACGTCATGGGATTGCCATTTTTCTCACCGATGCTGAATCCGGGAGCAACGCTTGATGTGTATGGTCCGGTTCAAGAAGACGGCACTTCGTTTGACACCGCGATGCGAGAGATGATCAAGCCGCCGATGTTTCCCGTTCGCTTATCGGATTTTCCTGGAGAATTTCGCTTTCACTCGATCGTGGAAAAAGATTTTGATTTAGGCGACTTCCAAGTCAGTGCACGCTCTATCCCACACATCGGGGAAACATTGGGTTTTCGAATCACGCACAATGATGTTGTCGTTGCGTATCTGCCCGATGTGCAACAGCCAGTCGACAATCCACATGTTATTGATGATGCGATTTTTGAACTTGCTGCGGATGCGACTCTGCTCATTCATGACTCGCAATACACGCCGCAGGAATTTGAACAGCGCGCGCATTGGGGGCACTGCACGCCAGAGTTTGCAATTGAAACCGCCCAGAAATGCGGTGTGAAGTCGCTTGCGTTGTTCCATCATGATCCGTCACGCACAGACCACGATCTTGACCATTCCCCGTACGTCTCGCATGACCGTGATGACTGTGATGACTGTGATGACCGTGATGAACGTGGTCTACACACGTTTGTTGCGCGTGAGGGAATGACGCTCTGTTTCTGATTGCGCTTGGTTTAGTGTTGCGCTATGTCTCAATCGGTTGACTCCAACTATTTTCGGTCAGTGATGGGTCATGTGCCCACTTCGGTAGTTGTCGTCACAGGTTTCGATGCAGCGGGAGAACCACACGGGATAACGATTGGTTCTTTTGTGTCTGTCTCGCTACAACCACCAATGGTCGGATTTTTCCCCGCAGTGGATTCAGTGACGTGGGCAGCGATCGAGCCAAGCGGAACATTTTGCGTCAACGTCTTACGTGCGGATCAGGCCGCACTGTGTTGGCAATTTGCGAAAGAAGCCGAGCATCGTTTCCAAGGTGTCGACTGGACTCCTGCTCCAAATGGCTCACCGATAATCGACGATTGCGTCGCGTGGATTGATTGCACGGTACGTTCCGTAGATGAAGTGGGGGATCACTATTTCGTTGTGGGAGATGTCGCGCACATGGCACACCATGACGAAGAACTTGGCCCTGATGTGAATGCGATGGTGTTCTACCGAGGCAAAGTCTCAGGTGTTGACCGCCCAACGTCGTAGATAGTCACATCCCAATGGTTAGTCGTCTTGCCGCTGTGTGTGTAGGAGTGGTATTCCTCCTTGCTGGAGCATCAAAAGTTGTGAACATGTCTCAGTGGTTACGTGATGCTCGATCACAAGCCGTGTGGAAACCCGTCGCCATCGTCATCCCTTTTGTTGAGTTAATTCTTGGTGGATGCCTTGTTGGACTTCCCGTGTCTGCTGTTGTTCTTGGGTTGTCCACTGCGCTCTTGCTCGTGTTCACTGCGTTCCTCATCGCTCAGATTCGTGTTGCGAGTGATGTTCCGTGTGCGTGCTTTGGTTCGTTTTTACGTAAGCCGCCCTCAGGTACAGATGTTCTCCGAAATCTTTTGTTGATGGCGCTGTTGTTTCTGTCCGCCGCGCTTGCCTAACAACGTGTTATTTGCTCACGCTGGTGATCGCAAACACGAGTGCCCTCGCTTCATCGCGCCATCTCTCGTAACGCCCTGATGGTCCGCCGTGGCCGGCACCCATTTCACAGCGGAATACAACTGTGGTGTCCGGCGAGACGGAGCGAAGTTTTGCCACCCACTTTGCAGGTTCGTGATAACTCACGCGCGGGTCATTAAGACCGGCGGTGACATACAACGACGGATACGCAGTCGCGATCGTGTTGTCATACGGTGAATAGCTCGCAATGTAGGACGCAAACGGTTCACTGCGCGGGTCACCCCACTCCTCCCATTCGGTCACTGTGAGTGGAAGAGATGGATCACTCATAGTGTTCACCACGTCAACAAACGGAACTTCTGCGATGGCTCCTGCAAATACATTGGGCGCGATTGTGATGCATGCGCCAACGAGTAGGCCGCCTGCACTGCCTCCACGAATCACCAGTTTGTTGTCGGCAGATATTTTGGCGTCCACGAGATGACGAGCGCATGAGATGGTGTCGGTGAAGGTATTGCGTTTGTTGAGCAGCTTTCCGTTGTCGTACCAACGACGACCCATCTCGCCGCCTCCACGAGGGTGGACAAGTGCCCAGACCCAACCGCGGTCAAGGAGCGATAACCGGGCCGCTGAAAACCATGGTGGAAGTGACACTTCGTATGAGCCGTATCCGTACATCAATGTGGGAGCGGTGCCATCAAGTGGAGTTGATCGATGATGGGCGATGTCAATGGGAACGAGAACACCGTCATCAGCAGTAGCCCACACTCGTGTGGAGGTGTATTGCGTGAGGTCGGCATTTGGTACTTCGGTTTGTTTCAGGATTGAGATGGATTTTTGTTCAATCGCATACCACGCAACAGAAGCAGGCGTGGTGAGGGATTGGAACGTGAACCGAACTCCATCGGTGGAGAAATTTGGATTGGAATCCAGATCTGCTTCGTGTGGTTCATTGCTGATTGATATCGGTAACGTGTCTCCCGAAGGTGAAACCACCGAAATGATTTGTTGACCTTTGCTCCAGCGTTGCATCACCGCATGGTCCGCAAAGCAATCAAATTGAACAATTCGATCACCAGCAACGTGGGGGATGAAATCCATCCACTTTGTGGTGTCGTCTTCTGCAGTAGTCATTACCGCAAAATCAATGCCGACTTTATTGCTGAGTACTACGAACCGATCGCCCCAATGGTCAATGGAGTACTCAATGTTGTCTTGACGCGCTGTGAAACAACGAGGTTCCATCGTTGGTTCCGATGCGGGAATAATCCATGCCTCGCTCGATGTACGGCTTGATGATTCAATCACAATCCATTCATCTGACCGAGTGCGGTCAATGCCCACGAAGAAACGTTCATCGGTTTCTTCAAAAACTTTGATGTCTTGTGATTCGGGAGTGCCGATGCGGTGCCGCCACACCTGCCATGGGCGCATCGCATCATCTGGTCGTACATAGAAAATCCACTGGTCGTCAAGTGACCACGCGGTGCCACCCCACGAAGTTTGATGTACAACGTCATCGAGATTCTTCCCAGAGGAAATGTCGCGGATGCGCAAGTCGTACAGTTCGCTGCCGTCTGTATCCGAGGACCATGCGAGGAACTGTTCATTGGTACTGATATCAAATGTGCTAATCGCAAAGTATTCATGATGCTCAGCTTCAATGTTTTCATCGAGAACGATGATGTCGGTCGCTGTCTCTGAAGTTTTTCCGCGCGTGTGAATTGCATAGCTCTGTCCCGTTTGAGTTTTGGTCGTATACCACCAGTTGCCTTTTTGTACGGGCGGGGCGACATCATCTTCTTTGATGCGGGATTTGATTTCTTGAAACAGATCCTCGATCTGTTCTGCGTGTGGAGAAAACCAATGATTCGCGTACGCATTCTCAGCTTCTAAGTATTTGATTGTTTCAGGGTCGTCTTTGTTGATGAGCCATGAGTAGGGATCAGAGACAGAGCCACCTGGTCGTGCCCATTGATGATTACGTTGCGGAGCGAGAGGGATTGCGTCGGACATCACGGTTGAGGTTATTGCGGGCAGCCATGTACCGTGTGGGTGTGCGCGTGTGGATCGACCAAGACCTTTGTACAGGTGACGGACTGTGTGTTGATCATTGCCCCGACGTTTTTGGTCAGTTAGAAGATGGCATTGCATACGTCATCGAAAATGGCACACCATTGAATGACCCCGGTGGATCAGGATCACTTGCTGAAGTTCCCGTTCGCCATCTTGATGCTGTGGTGCTGGCAGCAGACGTTTGTCCGGGTGAATGCATATTCATTGAGATTCAAGATGACGTGATTGGTGTTACATATGGCACACCATTGAACGCTTCGTTCACCGCTGAGTAAGTCCTCCCGGCGGAGTTGCCGCCTTTTTGTGCGGAGGAAACGACCGCCATCGCGACGCGCAGTTGGTCGCGACTGTCAGTGGATAGCGATTTACAACCTGTTGGTGATGCGGGGTTTCAGCGTCCTTCACTCGTTCGGAATGTGTGAGTGTTTGCAAAGTGCAAATGCAGAGTGGCATTTTCGATAAACCCTTTTGCTCCACGTGCAATCACCTCGTTGTCGCGTGTTGTCACAGGATCGTTACGAAGTGCGTAACGCGAATCAATGACTGAAGTAACAACACGAACGTTTGTAAAATCACGACACATGTGTGCTTTAACGTTATTGGCATCATGAAACGTTCAAGTGTGTCCCATCTCAACTCTGGCATTGCGCGAGCTTTAGAAGTTGTAGGTGAATGGTGGACTCCACTGATCATTCGTGAAGTATTTCTTGGGCACACGCGATACGACGAAATACAAGGCCAACTCGGTATTGCACGCAATGTGTTATCTGATCGTTTGAATACACTTGTTGGTGCTGGAGTATTAACGCGAGTGCAGTACTCCGAACGTCCGCAACGATTTGAATATCAACTCACCGAGATGGGCCGCGATTTATTTGGCACTCTCGTCATGCTGAAGGCATGGGGAGACAAGTGGTTGTCGGGAGACAACTCAACAGCTTCTGTCACACACGCAGCATGTGGCACCTCGGTGTTACCCATGGTGTGGTGTGAGCGCTGTAATACAGTCGTCAATCATGACGACTATGCGTTGGGCGATCTGCCCGGGACTACGGACCCAATTCTGTAGTACACGACCAAAAGTGAAGTCATCACGGCGTGTTGTCGCGTTGTTCGTGACGGCACAGTTTGCCTTCGTTGCTTGTGGTGGCACGCAAGACAGCGCGATGCCTGTTAAAACATCAACAACTCCAGTTGGATCGTCCACTTCAGTAGGTGACACCACAACGTCGTCGGCTGTGTCATCTGTGGAGTCGACGTCGCCGCCGAAGGGCTCATCTGACGATTCTGATAGTGATGCATTCAGTAATTCTTTTGCTGCAACGGACGTGCTTGCACAATTGACGGTCGCGAATGAAGTGGGAGTGGGTTACGACCGAGACCTGTTTCGTCATTGGATTGATGACGACGGTGATGATTGCGACACAAGACAAGAGGTGCTCATTCGCGATAGTCGCAGTGCTCCACAGATTGATCTGTATCGCTGCAAAGTAATTGCCGGAAACTGGTATTCACCCTATGACGGTGCCGTGTGGGAAGACCCGAGCGATGTCGACATTGATCACGTGGTCGCTCTCAAAGAAGCGTGGGATTCTGGTGCGTGGCAGTGGAGCAGCGAAAAACGTCGAGCGTTTGCAAATGATCTATCCGATTCTCGATCACTCATGGCGGTGACAGATTCGGTGAATCAGAGCAAGGGAGACCGTGACCCGTCTCAATGGATGCCTCCTCGTCGCGATTATCGCTGCACATACATTTCGTTGTGGTTGTCGGTGAAGGCTCGGTGGTCGCTGGCAGTGGATTCCAGCGAGGCGGGCATGATTCGCGCGCTCCTTGACGATGAATGTCGCGGGTTACGGGTGGCTAAATGGGCTCCCACCCCGATAACGTGAAACCCCTATGTCGAAGAAGACCAAGAAGCGCAAAGCACGGCTTCGCCGCTCAAAAGCCAATCACGGCAAGCGCCCGAACCTCGGTCGCGGCTGATTCGATTCATTCGAATCACCTCTTATCTCCCTGCCTATTGAGGTGGGACCTCCCATGGTACGCCTGACCGAACTTGTTGTCAGTGGCACACCCGCCGCCTGGCGCGCAATCGGCCTCAACGTGAATCGCTCCGTCGGCATCGTTGCTGATGTCGTCATCACAATTCACCACAACGAGAACAGTGCGTTGTCTTGTTCGTTTTCTGAAGAAGAAATATCGGACACTCAACCAGTGATTGACTCGATAGATGGTGCACCCATGCGATTGCATCATTCATCAGGCAAGGAGATGATTTCGTCTTTCGCCAAAACGAATTCATCAGATGGTATTGCATTCATCGGAATTGACCACCTCGTGATCACAACCGATGATCTTGGTCGAACAAGTGCTGCACTCGAACACGCGCTAGGCGTCCCTTGTGCTCGCACTCGTGATGCGGGCCATTCGGTAACACAAGCGTTCCACAAGTTGGACAACACGATTGTGGAATTAGTGGCGGGTCCGCACGTGAAACACACGGGTGCGAAGTGGTGGGGATTTGTATTAGTGGTCGAAGATATTGATCGCTGGTGGAAGGAAGTGGGCGAGAGTGTCGCAACACCTCCTCGAGATGCGATACAACACGGACGCAAGATTTCCACTATTCATTCATCGGTGGGTTTGGGAGTTGCAGTTGCGGTGATGTCACCGCATGTTCGTGCGAACTGAGTGAACTACACAGAACTAGTTGGCCTAGTGATTAGTCCGTATTTCTACTAGTTGGTGTCGTATTCATCATCGGTCGAGCCATCATCGCGTTGACGTAAAAACCGTTGACCCTCTTCGCATGACTCATTGAGGGGACACCAGTAACACTGCGTGCCGGCACGTCGCGTAGGCGCACGAGTTGCAGTAATGAGTTCGGCCATGGTGCGGATGCCATCTGCGGTGCGACGTACAGCTGCCATCAATAACGACTCGGTGACTTCTTCGTGATCAAGTCGAGCGGCATCTAATGAATAGGTGCCAAGTTGTCGTGGCGGTTGACGCGATCGCAGTGTTTCAACGAGTGCATAAAAACGTAGGTCATCGCGATGAGTTGAGGTGATGCGACCAGTTTTCAAATCGATAATCACTTTGCGACCCACCGCTCCAAGGACAAGGTCCATGCGTGAAGTGAGAACGATGGAGCGATCAAACAGTTCGTAACGCGCCGTGTATTCAACGAGTGGCCGCCATGTGGTTTTGATGGGCGGGAAGCACTCAACAAAGTTGGACACTGCGCCAACGACAACGCCTCGAAGCTCGGCCATTTCGTGAGCTGATAATTGCGAAAGAAACTCAGACGCACTTTCGCGTGGATTGTCAGCAACGCTTGTGATAGCTGCATCAACGACGTCGCCGGGGACAACATAAGTTCGCCAGTTCAGCAACAACTCAATTGCTTTGTGCACAATGGTGCCGCGCACGGTGTTGATGTTCCACGCAAATGGCTCGGCACGAATTGCCATGTGGTGGCTTTCGCAACCATGAATTGTTGAGAGATAGTGCTTGTTGACGCGCAACGGTGATTCGGGATCAAAAGTATCGGCCAGGTCTGATAGTGCAGCTGTGAGATGAGATTCAATGGTGTCGACAACATCACCCGGGAGTGGTTGCCACCTTTCGGGAAGACCGAGTGCATCAAGAACCTCTGTTTGGAGTGGGTTGAGGATGTTCTCGGTCATGTCTGTCACCTTGCCACACCCCTCTGACACAGTGTGGGACATGCGGGCAACGGCAACACCTCTTACTACTCCCACCTCCACATTTGCCGATGCCGCTCGCGTGCTTGCTGACGCTGCTCATACACTCCAACTTGTTGTGCCGGGCTTTCGTACCCCACCACGCATTGTTGGCATGGACCGCACTATTCGCCGATCATCTGATGGTGTTGGTGGAGTCGTGGCAGTGCGACTGCGCGATCGACCCTTCACTGCGGTCGTGTCCGACATGATCGAAGGTGTCATCGCAATCAACAGACTGCAGCCACCCGACGCTGATCGCGTACGCAATGCACTGTGGCCAACAATGTTGCAGTTCACGTTCCACGCCAGCACGCCTGAGTCTCCTATTGCCCGCGTAGCCTGACATTTCCGGCCCGGATGGCGGAACAGGCAGACGCAGGGGGCTTAAACCCCCCGGGTGGCAACACCTTGTGGGTTCGATTCCCACTCCGGGCACGACATTTGTCATTGTGGAGACTGGCCACAACAGGGGAAGGTGCCACATGAATCTTGAGTCGCTATCGGTGTTTTCGATTCCGCTCGCACTGAATGAACCATTGCGCACCGCAACGGGGACTCATGAATCACGCGATGCCGTGCTGGTGCGCGCACAAAGTGGGGGAAAGTCCGGTTGGGGAGAAAACGTTGCCCCGATCGGTGACTTCTATGTGGGCGAAAATGCAGCGCCATCTATTTCCGTGATGATTGATCAGATGCTTCCACGAGTTCTGTCGTGCGATGACATCACTCCCGAGAAAGTTGGGCCACTTCTTGCCGACATCAACGGCTACAACATGGCGAAGTACGCAGTCGAAATGGCCGTGACTGATCTGTGGCTTCGCCATCAATTCCGTTCCCTTGCCGCATACATCGGCGCAATTCGCACCCGCATTCAGGCCGGCGTTGTGATGGGTCTGTATGACTCACAAGCCGATATTGAACGAATGACGGAGTATTTCATTTCGCTCGGATACACACGTATCAAAGTAAAGATTGCTCCTGGTCGCGATATTGACGTTGTGCGTGCAGTACGCAACAAAACGGGAAAAGATTTCACGCTTCAAGTTGACGCAAACGGTGCGTACACGGTGAACGACATTGCGCACCTCGCTCAACTTGACGAGTTCGGCGTGCAATTCATAGAACAGCCGTTTGCCGCTGATGCCATTTCTGATCACGCACAGCTTGCGTCCTCAATATCAACACCGGTGTGTTTGGATGAATCGATCATCTCGATGGCTGATCTTGATGCGGCGATTGCGGCCAAGGCGTGTTCCTTTGTCAATCTCGAACCCTCGCGCGTCGGGAGTCTGTTCACTGCCGTTGAGTTGTACAAGCGTTCGGTTGAGGCTGGTCTCACCGCGTGGTGCGGTGGCATGTTGGAATCAGGAGTGGGTCGGGCTGCACTTCTTGCATTTGCAGCTCTTCCAGAATTCACCATTACTCACGACATCTCCGCCTCGCATCGCTACTTCCAATACGACGTCACTAGTCCCTTTGAGATTGAAGAGGGCATGTTGCGGGTGCCTCAGGGTCTTGGAATTGGCGTTATTCCGTGGAAAGAAGAAATTGATACTGCAACTCAGTTGGCTCACGTGACACGATAACGACCATGACTATTTCGCCGGCCATGCTTTCCGCCGATCAGTTCTCCGCTGATGAAATGCTGGCTGACATCAAATCGTTGGTGTCGATTGAGTCTCCATCACGCGACATCGCACAACTCACTGCACATGCGCACGCAATCGCGGTGCTCATGGAAAAACACTTGGGCTCTGCGCCGACACTGATTGACTCACCCGTTGGTCCACACATTCATTGGCGCGGTGGACAAAACCCACGCACTCTTATTCTTGGCCACCACGACACGGTGCATCCCGTTGGCACGCTCGCGCAATTTCCATTCACCGTCGATGATGATCGAGCAAGCGGACCGGGCATCTTTGACATGAAGACTGGAATCGTGCAGGCGATACATGCAATAGGCGCATTGCGTCGCATGGACCCAACATTGTTGGAAGGTGTTGAGATCTTGTTGACTGCTGATGAAGAGATTGGCTCGCACGCATCACGAGCATTACTGGAAGAGCGCGCACAGGCTGCAGGTTCTGCACTTGTTCTGGAACCATCGGCTGATGGTGGTGCCTTAAAGACGGGGCGAAAAGGAACAGGAACATTCACCATCGAGGTACATGGTCGCGCATCACATGCCGGGCTAGAACCGGAAAAAGGCGTGAATGCTCTCACCGAGCTTGCAGCACTATTGCCACAGATAGTTGCGCTCGCAGATCTGTCGCAGGGCACCACGGTTACTCCCACGCTTGCATCTGCTGGCACGGCCGACAATGTGGTTCCCGCACTTGCAACATGTGCCGTTGATGTACGCGTCCAAAACATGGATGAAAAAGTGCGAATTGAATCAGCGCTTTCTTCATTGAAGTGTGTGCATCCGGAAGCACGAATTGAAGTACGTGGCGCAATCACACGCCCTCCGATGCACTCAAGTGCGTCGACATCATTGATGGCGATCGCCCATGATGTTGCACGCGAGATTGGCATTAGCGAGATGCAAGGTGTTGATGTGGGTGGCGGATCAGATGGAAACTTCACCGCCGCCTGTGGTGTACAGACACTTGACGGACTCGGTGCTGTGGGAGCAGGCGCTCACACATTGACCGAATTCATTGATGTGTCGACGTTGCCAACACGCGCTGCACTTATTGCGGGGATCTGTCAGCGACTTTGTTCGATGGACAAGATGCCGCCACTGTCGAGCGTTCCTGCAGATCGATAAACATCGAGTTTCGCGCGACTGTCATCAATATCGAGATTGCGCATTGTCAACTGTCCAATTCGATCGAGTGGTCCAAATGCTGCATCCTCAACACGTTCCATGCTGAGACGATCTGGTTCGTAGGTGAGATGTGGGCCAGTGGTATCCAAAATGGTGTAGTCATCACCGCGGCGTAGACGCAAAGTCACCTCGCCAGTGACTGCGGTTCCTACCCAACGGATCAGTGGTTCGCGAAGCATCAGTGATTGCGGATCAAACCAGCGACCTTCGTACAGCACACGTCCGAGGCGACGTCCCATCGTTCTGTAGTTCTCGATTGTTGCCTCATTATGAATCCCTGTGACGAGACGTTCGTAGGCGATGTGCAATAGGGCAAGTCCGGGAGACTCGTAAATGC
>Ga0169931_10009994_pt1 | contig 13571 bp, 12 predicted proteins | sample Kivu_15m_20L_FD_129675 | JGI IMG/M metagenome (GOLD analysis project Ga0169931, IMG submission 129675) | Freshwater microbial communities from Lake Kivu, Western Province, Rwanda to study Microbial Dark Matter (Phase II) - Kivu_15m_20L... | ecosystem: Environmental > Aquatic > Freshwater > Lake...
AAATCCTGCAAAATTTAAAGCGTCTTTGGTGGGAGTGGTTTGTCCACCGGAGAGATGATATTTTGGGACTAGACTCCTCCATCTTACTTCATCCCAAAGTCTGGGAGGCATCGGGACATGTGGCGAATTTCAATGATCCACTTATGGATTGCAAAAAGTGCAAAACAAGAATTAGGGTAGATAAATTTTTGGAAGACAAAGAGGGAGAAGGAGTCACCCAAGGGATGAACTTGGAATCCATGACCAAACATATCCTTGAGAAGAACTATGCATGTCCTAACTGTGGTCAAACGAATAGCTTTACAGAAGCAAGACAATTCAATTTGATGTTTAAAACAGCGCATGGTGCCAGTGAGGAAGGCTCAACGGATATCTACTTAAGACCGGAGACTGCTCAAGGTATATTTATCAATTTTAAAAATGTCCTTCAAATCGCGCGGAAAAAAATCCCATTCGGAATTGCCCAAATTGGCAAATCTTTTCGAAACGAAATCATGGCGCGCCAATTTGTTTTTCGAACGAGAGAATTCGAGCAGATGGAGATGGAGTTTTTTTGCGAACCAGGGACCCAAAAGGAATGGTTCCGTTTTTGGGTCGAATATTGCATGAATTGGCTAACCAATGTAGTAGGACTCAAAAAAGAAAATCTCAGAATTAGGGAACATGCCAAAGAGGAACTCTCCTTTTACAGCGATGCAACAAGTGATATCGAATACAAGTATCCTTTTGGCTGGGGAGAGCTTTGGGGAATTGCTTCGAGAACGGACTACGATCTTACGCAACACGAATCTTATTCGGGAGAGGACTTGAAATACAATGACCTGGACCAAAAGAAAAAATACAAACCTTTCGTCGTAGAACCTGCACTTGGGCTCAACCGTCTGTTCCTTGCGGTAATGTGCGATGCTTATGCAGAAGAAAAACTCGAAAAGGATGAGATGCGAACTGTATTGAGGTTCCAACCAAAGGTTTCGCCTTACAAGATAGCTGTTTTTCCGCTGATGAAAAGGGATGGTTTGGATGTCTATGCCAAGGAGATTTTCCAAGATCTTTCCTCTATTTGGTATGCCGACTACGATGAATCGGGAGCGATTGGAAAGAGGTATCGTCGCCATGATGAAATAGGCACACCCTATTGCCTAACAGTAGATTACGATTCACTGAATGACAAAAGCGTCACAGTCAGAGAAAGAGACAGCATGGCACAAGAAAGAGTTTTGGTTTCTAACCTCATTTCTTTCTTGCACAACAAAAAAAAGTAGAAGAGGTTCTGCCACTTTTGGAGCCTAGAAACATCCTAGACGAAGAAAGAATGCAAGCCATACAGCTTATCCAAGAGTTTTATACTTTGGTAAATCGTCTTGAGCTCGATCCTATCTTTGGGGTCCGTCCGGGTGCCGCGAGAAAAATGACAGACCTCTACCTAAAGTTGCAAGGAAGTGGAAAAGTGTATTTCCGAGGTGTCTTTGAGGAAAAGAAGCTCTGTAGCCTTCTCGTTGGAAGGATAGAAGAAAGACCACATTTGAAGGAAGAAAGGACCCTCTACCTCGACTTGGCCGTCACCCGCCGGGGAAAAAAGAAAAAGGGCTACATGAAGGTTCTTCTTAGTGACGCCGAAGATTGGTGCCGTGCCAAGGGAATACCAACCATGGAATTGAGAGCTCTTTTGGGCAACAAAGAGGCGATTTCCTTTTGGAACCAAAGCCGATTTGAGCCGTTTTATCTCAGGTATAGAAAAATAGTGCAAGAAAAATCCACTTAGACCAAGGAGACAGAACCGATATTAAAGAGGCTAGGGGAAAATACCCTGGAATCAAAGATGGGAAGGATGGGACACTAAAGGTATGGAATGGGAAAAGATACTTAAAGATGCAGTCAAAGACAACACCATCAAAGAATTGCACCTAAGAAAGGTACCGTCTCTCAAGACTGTGGAAGACTGGAACAGAGTCACAGAGCTTGGGTTGGTGGAGCACCAGACGAAGTACGCCATGTACAAAGGTGCCTTAGTAAAGTATGGCGATCGACTATTTTTTGTGACCCAAGAGAGACTCGATGCAGTGGCAAATTTTAGAAAATGGAATTTTAAGACAAAGATAAAGGTAACTGACCCGGAAGTTCTTCCTTCCGAAAAAAAATCGAAGTAGAATGAATCTATCTATTCAAGCGAATGATCATATTTAATTTTTCTGCCATAGTAATTACCTCTTGGACTTTGCTTTTGTCTATCGCGATACCAGTTGGGCTGATTTCTTCTAACACATACTTTTTGCCTTTTATCTGACCTAAAAGCAGTTCCATTACTTGAGGATCCTTGGTTCTTACTAATACACTATCTTCTGTAATTGTAACCATAGGGAGATTATTTCCCCAGTCATCTAACAAGAACAAAAGATTTTGCGCAAGTTCGGCTTTGCTTGAGTCTTTTAGAAAATGGATAAAAGTTTCCTTTTCGTAACCCAAAAGGATTCCCATCTGGAAACTATCTTTGGTCAAAATGAAGGTATAAACTCTATCATAGTCTTTGAGTTCACAGAATGCTTTTAGAAGGTGAATTCCATGCAAAGAAACTCGATCTGGAAAAGCAATGATGGAAAAGTCTGGATTGATAGTGATTCCGCCTTTTTCCGTCCTTGTGACCAAAGGATCATGGTGGAAGAAATGTTTACCAAGCTCAGAGATATTGATGTTTCGATGGGGGTATTCCACATCAATCAATCCAAAAAGTTGTAAGTAAAAAAGAGCTGAGACTATTTCTTTTCTCAATATGGCTAGGTCTTCTTCGTAGGTTTTGATTTGGAAGGTAGGTGTAAAGATCAAATGCTCTCTTATGATTTGAGAAAAAATAACGGATAAGTTCACATGGTGGTGGTGAAGGATGAGTTTAACAGTTTTGTCTAAAATCCCCTTTTCGTAAAAAGGAACTCCTGTCGCACTAAAAACCTCAGGCGGATTGAGTCTACGTGTTCTGGCTTCGTTCACTTCATGGATCACAAGTTTCATGATCTCAAAAATATCCTTTTTCAGAAAACCGTCTGTATCTCCCACAAGAACTACATTTTCCCCTTTGATGTCGACATAGTTCAAAAGCTTGAGTATGGGAAGGATGAGTTCGATCTGGTAGGATCTACTCTTGTCAGGGAATAGTTCTATGTCTGGGGAGAGGAGTTCGGTTTCTGTTCTGTTGTGATCCGCTTGCTTGATCTTCCCTGACTTGGCGAGGTTAAGACCTTTTCTTGAAATGTAGCTGATAAGCTTTTTTGTATTTAGGAAAAAATCCAATCCGTTTGTGGAAAGCTTTTCGGTTCGGAGTTTCGTTCCCTTTTTAGCAGGAGGTAAAATCGGATTTTGGATAAGGTGTAGCAAAACTTCTTTTGGTAAAACTATCACTCGAATGAATCTATCTTCAACATAATAGATATCTCTGATGATATGTAATTCTGTTAGATGAGGAATTATTACTTCGAATTTGCCTCGGTTGACAGTGATGAAATTGCGGATGGTTTCCGCCTCAACCATTCCCCCTTGGGAATATATTTTATGCAGAACTTCTTTGTCAAAATCATTGAGTTTAGATATGATAGTTGGGATTCCAGCTATTGCCTGCTTTGCAAAGGAATCGGTATGCTCCACCTTCTTGATGCCAAGGGCATCTCTCCAATCGGGCGAGATTTCTGAAGGAAGGGTCTTTTGGAGTGCTTTTTCGATGGTATACTGAAATTTTTCCCCTTTGTGGTTCACTTCTACTTTGATGTGTTTTTGGATTTCTTCATAGGTGTGGTATTTGTCTAGATTGTTGGTAAGTCTTTCTCTGTTTTTGCGTTGGTAGATGAGGTAGTACTTTCGCAAAACCCCTAATTCCATTTCTACGTTGATAGGTGGGATATTGACCTTGCGAGAGATCTCTCCCAGAGTCATCACTCCCTTACTTTTCAAAATGCCTGTTAGGATGGTCACTTGGAGAGGAGAGAACTTTTCGAGAACGCCTTTGAGGTAGAACTCATCTTGGAAGGTCTCCATAAGACCTAAAATATGTCCCTTTTTGTCCTTCCCTGGGAGTTTTGCTAGGTTCCAAAGACCAGCAATCTTTTTAAGATCGTTTATTTCGAGCTTTTCCAGCTCTTGATACAAAACACTTTCTTGCGCCATAGAGCTGTCCCTTCTAGCTAGGTTTTGAAAAATGGCCCGTTTTTCAAGTCAAATTTGGTCCGAACCAAGGCTCCCATTTTTGCTTTGTTTTCTCAGCCAGAAAATCGTCCACTGCAACCATGGCAGAAATTGGCATAGAATCTGGAATCCGCGGAGGGTCCAGAACCATTCAATCGGGTTTGGTTTTTTTGACGAGAACCCTTGGTCTCTTTCTAAGAGGAGGAGCCCCAACTCATCGTGACATAGCAAATGCATTGCGAGATGCTTTTGCCGAATTAGGAGCCACATACATCAAGCTAGGTCAGTTCATCGCAAGCGCGCCTTCCTTTTTTCCGGAAGAATATGTAGAGGCGATGCAGGACTGCCTCGACTCAGTGCGCCCAGTCCCATTTGAAGAAATCCGAACTCAGATCGAAAGAGAATTAGGTGGAAAAATTGACTCTCACTATTCGTATTTTGAGGAAGAACCCATTGCCTCTGCTTCCATTGCCCAAGTCCACGCTGCAAGGACACGGGAAGGAATTGATGTCGTGGTGAAAGTCCAGAGACCTGATATCGAAAGCACGCTTAGAACCGATATGCAAATTTTGGGTCTCGTCATAAGAATTTTGGGCTGGATTGCTCCTCCATTTCAAAAATCTGGGATCATAGGCATGGTAGAAGAATTCCAGAATTCCATCTTAGAAGAAGTGGATTTTGTTCAAGAAAGCAAGAACATTGAAACCTTTGATTCCCATTTGCGAAGCATAGGTGAAGACCGAGCTCGAGTTCCTAAAGTTTATTACGAATTGAGTACAAAACGAATCCTTACCATGGAGCGATTTTATGGAGTTCCGATTACTGACATGCAGGGTCTCAGGGCTTATACCAAAGACCCTAGGAAAGTCTTAAACACAGCCCTTGAGATTTGGTTTTCCAGTTTGGGGAAAAGCGGTTTTTTTCATGCTGATGTTCATGCTGGCAATCTCATGATTCTTAAGGATGGAACCATAGGATTTATTGATTTTGGAATCGTTGGTCGGATCTCTCCAAAAATTTGGAAAGGACTTCTTTTGTTCACTCAAGGTATTGGTATGGGCGAAGCTCGTTATGTGGCAGAGGGTCTCATAGAGATGAATTCTACAACCACTAGCATTACAATCATTGAATTGTCAAATCGACTTAAAAGCGTATTCGATGAATTAGAGAAGGTTTACGAATCCATTTCTTTGGGTCAAGTGGAGCAATTTGATGAAAAGAAAATGAACCAACTTCTTTTCCAAATGAAAGAAATTGCAGAAGCAGCTGGGCTCAGAGTTCCTAGAGAATTTGCTCTCCTCATGAAACAGATGCTATATTTTGATCGATATACAAAAAGTATGGCACCAGAAGTAAATCTCTTCCGTGATGGACAAAAATACATCAAATGAAAAATCTCACCGAAATTCCTCTTGGTAAAAAATTTCTCATCAAAACACTTACAATCCAGAATCCCAAGGAATTGGGTGCTCTTTTGGAGTATGGACTCCTTCCAGGACGGGAAATTTTATTGCAAGCTAGGTATCCCAGTGCAGATAAACTCATAGTTCGTTTGGATGAATTGGTATTGGGGATGAGATTTAGCACAGGTAAGCAAGTTATGGTAGAGGGAGAATTCTCCTAATGCTATATTTAGTAGGGAATCCCAATTGCGGTAAAACTACACTTTTCAATCAATTCACTGGACTCAGGCAAAAGACAGGAAATTTTGCAGGTGTAACAATTGAAAAAAAATTTGGCAAATTAAAATTCGAAGGCAAAACAATCCAAATTTTGGACTTACCAGGAACCACTGGCTTTGCTAGTGGTTCTCCAGAACAAATAATCACCTTACAGACTTTACTTGAAAGACAGGAAGAAGACCGAGCGATTTTTGTAATGGATGGAACAATGCTAGAACGAGGACTACTTTTCTTATTGCAAGTCATCGAGCTTGGCATTCCCTCCATAGCCATTGTAACCATGGCGGATGTCATGAACAAAAAAGGAATCTCAGTTAACTTAGAAAAGCTGGGTGAAAAACTAAAAATCCCTTTTTTTCTAACAAATGCAAAGAACCCCGACAATCTTGAAAAAATCCTATCTGCAATTTTCGCAGATAGTTTTAGGGTAGGTGATCGGATATGGACTTACGCAGGCAGAGAAGAGGCACTCTATAGAAAATTGGTAGAGGATTACAATATCAATTCACCTCAGTCTAGCTTTGTATTTGGCCAATGCTTGCAAAAAAGCGATTCTGATTTTTGGGATTACTTTCCTAAAGAAACAAAAATAGATCTCCAAAATAAAATAGCTGGATATAATTTTGGTTATGAGAAGGAACTTATCGGGAAATCTCTTTCCATAAAACAACTACTTTCCTCAGTACTTATTTTTTCCCCGAAGAACCAGACATCTTGGGAAGCGCGACTGGATTCAATTCTCTTACATCCTATTTATGGATTTGTGGCTTTTTTTTCTTTGATGGGGTTACTTTTTCAGACTCTTTTTAATTGGGCTGAATTGCCCATGCAATGGATTGAAAATGGAATTGGATTTTTACAGTTATTTGTTAGGATAAACCTCCCCAATGGGCCACTGCAAGAGCTTCTTAGCGATGGAATCCTAGGAGGTGTGGGTACTGTAGTTGCCTTTGTTCCCCAAATTGCTATTTTATTCTTTTTTCTCGGATTGCTCGAGGAGAGTGGATACTTAGCGAGGGTTAGTTTCTTAATGGACAAGACCATGGGAAGATTTGGGATTAGCGGCAAGTCATTTATTCCTCTTTTGTCTAGTGCGGCCTGTGCAGTTCCAGCTATACTAAGTACTCGAACCATAGAGAGTAGAGAGGACAGATTGACTACTATATTGGTTTCCCCTTTTGTTATGTGTTCTGCTAGATATCCAGTTTATATTTTAGTTGTAGGAACTGTTTTTCCTGGTTCCTTTTTTGGTATTTTTAATCTCCAGGGTATTGTACTTTTTTTTATGTTTGTTTTGGGTATTCTGGTAAGTTTGCTATTTGCCCTGCTATTTCGTCGTACTGTTTTACGAAGCGATTCGAGCTACTTTTTGCTTGAATTACCTAAGTATTTGGTGCCAAAGCTCTCCCATGTCCTGAGTTCCGTTTGGATGAAAGTAAAAAATTTTTTAGTCTCAGCTGGTCAAATCATACTCTACGTATCTGTTGTTTTGTGGTTTCTCTCTAATTTTCCAAATAAGAGCGAGGGAAAAGAGTGGGTGAAATCAGAGCTCAAAGATTCCTACGCTAGAGAAATTGGAAATGCCATTTTACCCCTCATGGAACCCCTGGGCTTTGATTGGAAAATCAGCTTATCTCTTCTCACTTCTTTTGCGGCGAGAGAAGTCATGGTTTCGACTTTGGCCATACTGTACACCAGCGGAAACGACGATTCCGAAGAAAGTGAAAACCTTCGCTCTGCCATGCGAGTGGACAGAAGAGCTGATGGCTCTCCCCTATGGAGTCCTCTTTTGGCACTATCGCTACTCTCCTTTTTTGCCTTTGCGAGCCAATGCATGTCGACCCTTGCTGTGGTGAAGAAAGAAACAGGTTCGGGACTTTGGGCCTTCTTTCAGTTTGCCTACATGACTTCCTTTGCCTATCTGACCAGTTTTGCCATCTACCAAATTGGCAAAGCACTAGGTTTTGGCTAAAGACAAGATGAATATTACCGATGGTCGTGGTATGACTGGATTCAATTTAGGAAGCCATAAAATCGCGAAATCCCAACCGCCATTTTTTATCGCGGAGATCGGACTCAATCACAACAAAGACCTCGAGATAGGCAAAAGAACAATCCAAAAAGCAAAAGAATGCGGCGCCAATGCTGTAAAATTCCAAACTTATTCTACGAAAGATTTTATTGATCCCGAAGATGAGTCAGCTAAATTTTTATTTGATATTTTCCAAAAATATGAAATCGATTTTGAATTTCACAAAAATATGCAAAAAGTTGCAAACGACGAAGGTTTGATTTTTTTTTCAACTCCTTTGGATTCAAAATCTGTTGATCTTTTGGTGAATCTCAAAGTCCCCCTCCTTAAAATAGCTTCCGGTGATATTGTGAATCGAGAATTATTGACAAAATCTGTTTCGACAGGACTCCCGCTGATCATTTCTACCGGAGCAGCTTTACCACATGAAATCATTCGAGCCATTGAATTTTTGGAAGAAAAAAAAGTAGACTTTGCTCTTCTACACTGTGTATCACTCTATCCCACGCAACCTAACCAAGCTAATCTTAAGACATTAATTACTCTCCAACAACTGACAGATTCCCCAATAGGATTCTCAGACCACACATCCGGGGATCTTGCAGGAGCCATAGCAGTTTCATTGGGAGCAGTTGTCTTAGAAAAGCACTTTACCTTGGACAGGAAAGCTCCTGGACCAGACCATAGCATTTCCGCAGATCCGAATACCTTCCAAACCTATGTAGAAAAAGCGACTCTAGCCTATCAAATGCTAGGAGAAGAAAAGCTAAAGAGACAACCAGAAGAATTGAGTGGATGGTATTTTGGACGTAGATCGCTCGTTCCTAGAGATGGCAAGACTCTTGCCCAAAGACCTGCGAAGCACTTAAAAGACAAAAAGTTCCTAGAGGCTTGGCTTTGGGAAGACTAGAGTCTCTTTATTGCCTCTTCCAAAACCGCCTTTAAGAATTTTGGTTCCGGTGTTCCACTTCTCAGCTTTCTTCCGTTGATATAAAGAGTGGGAGTGGCATTGATATTGAGCCTACCCGCTTCTTCAATCTGAGCGCTCAGTTCTGTCGATGCTTCTCTTGAGCCCATGCAAGATTTGAATTGATTGGAGTTGAGACCTAGGAGATTCGCCAAGTTCATCACTGTTGAGGACGTGTGGTAAACTCCTTTGGATTGGTTATCGTATAGTCCTCGATACATGGCTTCGAATTTGCCCTGTTTATCGGCACAAATGGATGCGATCGCAGCAACACAGGAAGAGGCCTCAGGTCTGGGATTCGGAACAAACCTATTGCAGGATCCATCCAAGGGAAAATTTTGATAATGAACTTTGACCATTCCGTCGTATTCGGAAAGCATCGCATGAAGAATCTCTGATGTGTGCTGGCAATGCCCGCAATTGAAATCAGCAAACTTAACAATAGTGATTGGTGCCGCTTTTTTTCCTAAAAGTCCAGAAGCGGTATATTTGACCTGCAAATCTTCCGAATCCAAAATAGCCTTGGCTTCTGTATTAGAATCCTCGAAAGATTTGGAGGAGGCAAGATTCTTATCTCCATTGGAAAGACTTTTTGAGGCAAATTGCGTTACCGTACAACCAAAAAAGAAAACCAAAGCAAGAGTAGGTGCCATTTTGTTGAACTCAGGGAAGGAAAAGGAAGGCTTCACTTTGCGGGAGGAAAGCACCAGAAATGTAGTCGCAAAGGATAGGGCAGTAACCAAGTAGGTCATTAAACAAAGATGACAAATAGTTCCAAGGATTCCAATAGAAATATACAATAAAATCATATCAATGCAAATTCCTAAGATAGAGAGAGTGCTCGCCCACACAATAAAATCCTGACTGCTTTCTTCTTCTTTGAAAGCCTTGAAGAAGAGAAAAACCAATGTAGAATAAAATCCTGCGCCAAACACAGCTATAGGTATATCACCGATAAAAGGAATACTTCGGAAAGCCGAATAACTAGAGGAAGCAACTTGATCGCAAGAATTCCCACCGCCAGTAGCTGAACAAAGACTGGATCCAATATTTTGTGTCCCCAGAGAAAAATATTCGATTGCTAATACAAATGATAGAACAAATCCAAAAAGACCTATTCCCATACCAAATTTACTTCCTAGCTTTAAGTTCATTCTATTCTCCTAAATACCCCTCTGCAGTAGCTCAATTGCACTTTTCAGATCTATGTGACCCTCATACAAAGCTTTACCACATACTGCTCCAAACAAACCAGAAATTTTCGATAACTTTTCTAGGTCGACTAGAGAAGATACTCCTCCCGAAGCGACCAAATGGATATTGGGATAAAGAGAAAGTATCTCTTTGTATGCTTCCAAATTAGGACCTTGCATCATCCCATCTTTGGAAATATCAGTAAAAATAAAGTGAACGGCACCATTTGAGATCATACTATGAAATAATTCTCTATAATGGAAACCACTTTCACCTAACCAGCCATTCACTTTCACCATTCCATCTTTGGCATCGATCCCAATCACTACGGAATCTCTTCCGATTTCTTTTATGGCTTGATTTACAAAAGTCGGATCCTCCACTGCAATAGTACCCAAAATAAGTCTTTCTATTCCTAGATCTCTCATGGCTTTGATTTTGGTATGACTTCTTATTCCCCCGCCTAATTCTATCGGAATGGAAATTGCATTTCGAATTTTAACAATTGTATCCAAATTAGAATCTTGAGTGTCCTTGGCGGCATCCAAATCTACCAAATGAAGCATTGTAGCACCTGCCTCTTCAAATTCGCGAGCCATTCCAACTGGGTCTTCTGAATAAATATTAACTTGCTTATAATCTCCCTGTACTAATCTTACAGCTTTACCATTTAACAAATCTATGGCTGGAATGAGTTTCAATCGAAATTCGCCTCAATGAAGTTTTTAAGGATTTGAAGGCCTTGTTTGTCGGACTTTTCTGGATGGAATTGGGTACCGAATATTCTCTTGTTTTCGATCACTGCAGGGAAGTATTCTCCATAGTAATTGCATTCTGCAGTTGCAATTGCTGGATCCACACCTGTTGGTCGGTAGGAATGGATGAAATACATGTAGCTCTCTTTTGGAACTCCACTCAAAAGGAGGGACTTGGAATGGATATGGTGCAATTTGTTCCAACCCATATGAGGAACTTTAGTATGAGGCTTTCCTTCAAACTTTCTTATTTTGCCATGAACAAGAGCCAATCCTGGAATGGTGCGATTTTTACCGACTGCCTCATCTGAGTCTTCAAATAGAACTTGGTATCCTATGCAGATACCAAACACTGCTTTGCCATTTTGGATCCATTTGGGGAACTCTTCGACAAATCGAAGTTCATTGAGATTTTCCATGGCTTTGTGAAAGTGGCCGTCACCTGGAAGAATGATCTTACTTGCTCTATTGATGTCCTCTTTGTCTTTTGTGAATCGAAAGTCTTGCGTAAAAAGTGAAATGGCTTTGAGAAGGGAATGGATGTTCCCCATCCCAAAATCCAAAACTGCAATCACTCTAAGATTCCTTTAGTAGAGGGAATCCCACTTGGATTGCCAATATCGATCGCTATTGCTTGTCGCAAGGCTTTGCCAAGACCCTTAAATATGCTCTCGTGGATGTGGTGTCGGTTTTCGCCGTAGTGGACTAAAACATGGAGGTTCATCTTGGCGTTGAGTGCGAATTTTTGGAGAAATTCAAGACTCAGCTCGGCATCGTAGATACCAAACTTGCCGTCCAGTTTAGGTCCGTTGTATTGGAAGTAAAACCTCCCCCCGAGATCCACGGCAACTGTGGTGAGAACTTCGTCCATTGGCAGGGTGAAGTGGCCATAGCGGAAGATCCCTTTTTTGTCTCCCAACTGCTTGTGGATAAGGCTTCCCATCAAAATGGCAGTGTCTTCTACAGAATGGTGGCAATCGATTCCAATGTCTCCTCTAAGTTTGAGCTTTGTGTCTATGGAGCCGTGTTTGGCTATGTGGGAGAGCATGTGTTCAAAAAAAGGAATCTCAGTGTCAAATTCGTACTTGCCCGTACCCCTGATGTTGAGGTCGAGCTGGATGTCAGTTTCTGTCGTTTTGCGAGATTCTGTCATATTTTAAGCATCGGATAAGGAAAAGGTGAAGTCAAGTTGAAGAGAGGCGGAAGATTACAAAAGGTAGGCCAGACCAACTGCCACGCAAATCATAAACAAACCCACGATTAAGGTAGGTGAGATTGAGAACCCTGAAGATTCGCTGCTTTCGATGGTTGTGGATTGGGTCGCTTGCTTTCTTTCTGTTCGAATTTTGAGATCTTTGGTATCCACAGAGTAAAGCAGTGTCTTTTCGGGACCAAGAGTGAAGAGGTGGTATTCCTCTTCTGGGGTGATGAAAAGCTGCAGAAATTTACCTTCCACGATGGAAGCACTTGAACCTGTTGCCTGTTCTGCGAGTTCTTTTTGTTCCTTGGTATGACCAATTGGTTTAAAAAAAATCACATCATTGTCATTCAATTCATTAAAACTCAAACCGTCAAATGGCGCGATAATGGTTTTGACTTTTAGAACTCCTCTGTATTTGGAAGCAAAGGCTTTCAAATATTCCTCTGGATTTTCGGGAACTTTGGTCGTTTTGGGTTCTGGGGCTTTTTCTTCCGAAGGTGTTGCTACAGCGGTGGGCGGAAAGATGGGTTTGACGATTCCCGCCAAGCGATTGTTTGATCTCAAAGGAATGCTCGAAACTCTTTCTAGGTCACCCTGGATTTCTATTTTGGAAGCCGTGGAAAGTTCTTTGATTTTTTCTTTGAGGTGCGGAAGAGTTTCTTCGATATTATTGTTCTCCCAATAAGGGATGAGCTGGGTTACTATTTCTTCACTTAAAGCGTAATGGGCAGCGCGACCAATCAGTTCGGACAATTCGCTTTCCACACCTTCTTCATTTCCGATTTGGACAAAATTGTAAATAAACCTTTGGTTGTCTTCGTAGGCATTTGCCCTTTGCAGGGTTTGGGTAGTACCAGCGATGGAATACACATAAAGAATTTTTTTGGAATAGGTCGAAACCAAGACTATGAGGATACCGAGACGGGTTTCCACTGTGACTTTGAACTTTAAGAGAATGGCATCTTTGATCTTGTTAGCCAAGAGGAGCTTGGCTGTGTGCTCCGATCCTACCGATTCCATGGCCAGATTCATTAGTTCTGCCTGAGAGGAAAGTCTACTCGCAGCTAAATCTTCACTACTAGTCATGGCAACCAAGGACCATTTTGAACCAGGAACTCCTAAAAAACCACTCAAAAATCAAACCACTAAAAATAATGACAAAGAAAGCCGGTCCAGGAGAACCTGATTCTGTTTCAAACAGCCGCGATGGCGGAATTGGTAGACGCGCTGGTTTCAGGTACCAGTAGGTAACTCTGTGGGGGTTCGAGTCCCTTTCGCGGCATAGAAAAGAGAGACCTTATTTCTATGAAATCCCACTAACAGCTAAATTCCGATAGGGACTCGAACAGTTTTGCGACAGCGAAACGGAACGACCCATAGGGAGGGTTCGTTTCGCGACCCGAAGCCATGGATGGCGGAGGGAGAGCAAAACCGTGCCTCGGAGCCTTAGTGGGACAGGATGTCCCACTGGCAGAGAGTTCGAGTCCCTAACCCAGCATAGAAAAGAGAGACCTTATCACTGCGAAATCCCACTAACAGCTAAATTCCGATAGGGACTCGAACAGTGAGGCGA
>Ga0169931_10009995_pt1 | contig 13571 bp, 9 predicted proteins | sample Kivu_15m_20L_FD_129675 | JGI IMG/M metagenome (GOLD analysis project Ga0169931, IMG submission 129675) | Freshwater microbial communities from Lake Kivu, Western Province, Rwanda to study Microbial Dark Matter (Phase II) - Kivu_15m_20L... | ecosystem: Environmental > Aquatic > Freshwater > Lake ...
CCGTTGTTTAGCAGGGCGGCCCCACGGACCAGCGCTCCCTTGCCGAACCGGTCGGCCACCCGGTCCAGCGCTTCTCCCTGCTTCCGAACAGGCGCCGCACTCCGGTTCATGCCGCCTGCACCATTGGCCGGGTCCATCGGTGTCGACTCTATCGCAGCAGTCAGCGCCAGCAGGTCCAGCTGCTCCACCGGACGCACCTCTGCAAAATCAAACGTGGCCAGCCCGGCCAGACGGATCGGCAGCTCGAGCTCGACCCGCTGCAGCAGCAGGTCCAGCCCGGCCAGAAGATCGCGGGCCTCCTGGGTGGGTTCGTCCAGGTGCAGGTCGCGGGTGGTGCTCCGAAAATCGGCGTATTTGATTTTCAGGCGCACGCCCTGCGCCCTTAGCCCTTTGCGTCGCAGCGTGGACGCGACCTCATCGGCCAGCGGCAGCAGCCGCGCACGTACGGCCTGCAAGCCCTGAAGGTCGACCTCGAAGGTCCGTTCGGCACCGACGCTCTTTCGTTCGTGTTCGCTGTGCACGTCGCGCGTGTCCAGACCGCACGAGAGACGGTGAACATGTTCGCCCAGGCGACCAAAGTGTCGCACGAGCCACTCGGCTGGTGCCTGAGCGACGTCTCCGATGGTCGCCAGGCCCGCCGCCCTCAGACGTTCGGCGGACTTCGGTCCCACGCCCCACAGACGTTCAATTGTCAGGGGCGCCAGAAACTCCCTCTCCTGACCCGCAGGGCATACCGCAATGCCATTGGGTTTGTTCACGTCAGAGGCCACCTTGGCGACAAACTTTGTGCCGGCGACACCCACCGACGCCGGCAAGTCCACCGCCTCACGAATCGCGTGCCGCATGCGCTCTGCCATCTGCAGCGGAGTTCCGAAGAGTCGCTCGGCCCCCGTCATATCCAGAAAGGCTTCATCGAGGGATAACGGCTCCACGACAGGCGAAAATTGTTCGAAAACCTGCATGATATGTCGTGAAACCTCGACATAATGCGCCATTCGCGGCCTCACGAAGATGCCCTGTGGGCACAATTCCTGCGCTTTGAAACCGGGCATCGCGCTGCGAACGCCAAAGACCCGCGCTTCGTAACTGCATGTGGCGACTACGCCGCGCCGCCCACCGCCACCGACAATCACCGGCTTTCCCCGCAGCCCGGGGTGGTCACGCTGCTCGATGGCCGCATAGAACGCGTCCATATCCACGTGCATGATGATGCGCTGACGCGATGCGGGCACAGCAAATACCGGTGAGGGTGCGTCGCTGAGCGCTATCGTCCGGTGTTGGGGATGTCAAACAGGCGCAGGCCAACCCGGAAAGAGGAATCCCGAGGAGACCAATTCGGTGTTGACCCGGGCGCCGCACCCGTGCAGGTTGCGCGGTTGGAATCTTTCGTCCTCTGCGGCGGTTCGGACTCGACGGCCATGGATTTGTCGTGTGCCGTCCTCGTGGCTTCTGTTCCATGTGTCTTCAGGAGTGTGCCATGCACGCCCGGTTTGTTGTTGCGCTGTTGCTGTTGCTGTTGCTGTCCGTGGTCGCGTGCAAGGGCCCACAAGCCACCACCGAAGAGCTGGCCGAGGGCTCGTCGGCCGTTGTCGCGGGGGCGAGCGAGGCGTCGGCGGGCGAATCGGAAGAGGGAAGTGCCGGTGCCGACGAGGCTTCAGCCGAAGCTGAAGCCGGGGAGGCCTCGACGGCGGCGGTCATGCAGGACGCCGACGCAGGATATGCAGGCGATGCCAACCCGCTGGTGGCCAACCCGGGCGCGCAGAACAACCTTGCCACATCGCCGCAGCTGCGCCCCCAACTGCAGTTGAACACCGTGCGTCCGGGCGCGCTGCGTCCGCGCCTCGACCGGCTGCAGCTGCAACCGTACCGTCAGAATGCGTTGAACCCTGGCGGAACCAGCGGCGGTATTTCGCCGGCGACTCCGCAGCGCACCATGGGACCGACGAATGAGCAGCCCATCGTGGAGCGCCGCGGTCAGGTGCAATAACGGTGATTCAGGGAGGCCTGTCTGCGCCGAGGGTGGCGTCGGCCGAGCACGCCGGTTCATAACGAACATCCACTCAGCGGGCGCCCTGCATCATCGCCGACAGTGACGTGCGATAGTCGGGGCGCGCAACGCCGCGCTCCGTCACAATGCCAGAAATTAATTCTGCTGGTGTGACATCGAACGCCGGGTGAAACGCCGGGGCATTTTCGGGTGCAATTCGCTGACCACGAATGACCGTCACTTCATCGGCGCCGCGTTGCTCAATGGGGATTCCGCTGCCATCGGCGGTGTTCAGGTCCACCGTTGAGGTGGGTGCGGCGATATAGAAGGGGACGTCGTGGTAACGCGCCAGCACCGCGAGCTGGTACGTGCCAATTTTATTCGCCGTATCGCCGTTGTGCGCAATGCGATCGGCCCCCGCCAGAACGGCCGCAATTTTTCTGGTTTTCATGAGGTGCCCGACCATGCCGTCGGTGATCAATGTCGCGGGAATGCCATCTTTCATCAGCTCCCACATGGTCAGGCGCGCGCCCTGCAAATAAGGGCGAGTTTCGCAGGCAAACACGTGTTGCAGTTTTCCGGCCTGATGGGTGGAACGAATAATGCCCAGCGCGGTGCCCCAGCCGGCCGTGGCGAGACTTCCGGTGTTGCAGATGGTGAGCAGGTTGGCGTCCGCTGGCAGGAGAGCGGCGCCCGCCTTGCCCATGGCCAGGTTGGCCGCAAGGTCTTCGGTGCGAACGGATTCGGCTTCGTGCCACAGCCGCTCGACCGCGCCGTCCATGGGTTGTGATTCAAAGACCCGTCGCAGACGGTCAATGGCCCACATCAGATTGACCGCTGTGGGGCGCGACTGGCGCAGGTGCGCAAATACGGGCGCCATGGTTTCGACGGAGAGTGACGTTCCGAGCTCGCGCGCGCCCAGCACCACCCCATACGCGGCGGTAATGCCGATGGCAGGAGCGCCGCGAACCACCATGTCGGTAATGGCCTGCGCGGTTTCCTGCGCGGTGGAACAACGCACATAACGCTCAATGCCCGGTAAATCGCGCTGCTCCAGCAGCTCCAGATAACCCGTGGAAATGTCTCCGACCCAGCGCACCGGGACAACGCCTGAGGTTGTGGATTCTGCGGACTGACTCATGAATTCTCCGAGGGATCAGGCATGTTTTGAAGCAATTCAGACAAAAGGCGAGGGTCCGCCTTTCCAGCGGTCGCTTTCATGGCTTTACCAACCAGAAAGCCAAGCAGAGCTACTTTACCCGCGCGGTATCGGGCAACCTCTTCGGGGTACTGCGCGACCACTTCCGCGACGATTTTTTGCAGGGCGGCGATATCTCGAACCGTGTGCAGTCCATGTCGCGTCATATGCTCGGCCGGGGAGCCGCCTTCGCGCAACATCAGCTCCCACACCTGCTTCGCTATCGCGTGAGAGATCACCTGCTGTTGAATCAACAGCTGCAGCTCTCCCAGAGCGCTCGCTGGGATGACGGCATTCGCGGTGACCAGTTTTGTATTTTGTAGCGTCGCGAGTCCCTGATGCAGCGCAGGCGTGACCAACGCGTTGATGAGGTGAAAAAGGGCGACCGGCTGCGCGCCCGATGGCAACGCTGCGTCCAGCAGTTCCAGCAGACCGTCGGCCTGCACCAGCTGCACCGACTCGTCGAACGACAGCCCCATCGTCATCAGTCGAGCGCGACTGGCCGCGGGTAATTCAGGCAACTGGCCAGTCTGTTGCGAAATCCAGTCCGCCGATAAAGAAAGTGGGGGTAAATCGGGCTCTGGAAGATACCTGTAATCGGCTGATTTTTCCTTGCGTCGCAATAGCCGGGTTATTTGCGCATTTTCGTCCCAGCTCCGTGTCTCCTGCCAGACCATTTCACCGGATTCCCATGCGGCGATTTGCCGTTGGATTTCCCATGCGAGTGCATCGCGTACGAAACGAAAACTGTTGAGGTTTTTGACCTCGACACGGTTTCGGAAGGCGTTTTCGCCGCGACGTCGCACGCTCACGTTGGCGTCGCATCGCATGGAGCCGTCCTGCAGGTTGCCGTCTGTGATCCCGGCGGCGACGAGCACCTGCCGCAGCTCTCTGAAACAGGCAGCGGCCTCGTCGGGGGTGCGTAACCCGGGGCGGGTCACAATCTCGATCAGCGGAGTGCTTGCCCGGTTATAGTCAATCAGGGAACTCTCGCCGCGATGGATACTCTTGCCGGTGTCTTCTTCGATGTGGATGCGCTCAATGCTACAGGTGTGCAGTCGTTCGCCGAGAGGAAACTCCAGCGTCCCCTCGCGACACAGTGGGTGCTCGTGCTGCGTGATCTGGTAACCACGCGGTAAATCAGCATAAAAATAATGTTTACGCGCAAATAGACTGAGCGGTTCAATGCGACAACCGGTCGCCAGCCCGGCGCGCACGGCCAGCGCTACGGCCTGCTCATTCAAGCGTGGTAAAACACCGGGCTGTCCGGATGACCACGCATCGGTCTGTGCATTCGGTTCGGCCTGAACGATGACAGCGCTGGACGAAAATAATTTGCTGTGGGTACACAGCTGAACATGCACCTCAAGCCCGATGATGGCTTCCCACTCGCCCGTCATGCGCCAGCCTCGGTTTCGGAGTGCCCACGCTGGGTTTCTGCCGCCCTGAAATGCAGCTCGGGCCGCTTCGGCAACAACGATTCCAGTGATTGTGCCGCCGCCAGCAGCGTCTCTTCGGCAAAGGGCGCGGACATGAATTGCATGCCAATCGGCAGGCCTTCATGGTCCAGCCCTGCCGGTAGACTTATCGCTGGTAAACCCGCCAGATTGGCAGAAACCGTGAATAAATCGGCCAGATACATGTGGACGGGGTCGTGCGTGCGCTCGCCGAGCGAAAACGCCGTGGTCGGAGTCGTGGGGGTCAACAGGACGTCGCATTGTGAAAACGCCTGCGCGAAGTCCCGGCAAATGAGGGTGCGCACGCGCTGCGCCTGTGACAGATATTCGTCGCCATAGCCGTGGCTCAACACCCACGTTCCCAGAAGAATGCGGCGTTTTACTTCTGCGCCAAATCCCTCGGCTCGACTGCGCGACTGCAACGCTGCCAGCGACGATGCCTCCGCAGTTCGATGTCCCAGACGCACGCCATCGAATCGCGCCAGATTAGACGACGCCTCGGCGGCGGCAATGACCTGATAGGTGGCTACGGCGTGGGTCGCCATGGGCAGGGACATGGGCACGATGTGCGCGCCCGCGTCTCGTAGCAGGTGCTCGATAGCGTGGTAGGCGCGCGCTATGTCTGGTTGTACGCCATCCAGCAGCTCGCGCGTGACGCCAATCCTAAGGCCGGGCAGGGCGTTTGTGCAGTCGGCGCGCGGAATGGTCACCGCAGCGGCGCTGGTGGTGGCATCCAGCAGGTCATGGCCGGCCATGATGGCGTACAAAAGCGCGGCGTCTGCGACGTTGCGCGTGAGCGGACCCAGCTGATCCATGCTGGACGCAAAGGCGACGAGCCCGTGCCGGGATATTCGGCCCCAGGTGGGCTTGAATCCGACGACGCCACAGAACGCTGCGGGTTGTCGCACCGAGCCGCCGGTGTCGGTGCCGATGGCCGCCAGCGTCTGGCTACTCGCCACGGCCGCCGCTGAGCCAGACGATGAACCGCCGGGCGCACGGTCCGGCCGCCAGGGATTTCGCGTCGGTGATGCGAAGCTGAACTCCCCGCTGGACCCCATGGCAAACTCGTCCATGTTGGTTTTGCCAATGAGGATGGCGCCGGCTTTTTGCAGCCGCGTCATGGCGGCGGCTTGAAACGGTGGCATGTAACCCTGCAGCATTCGCGACGCGCAGGTGGTTGGCATACCGAGCACGTGAATGTTGTCTTTTACGCCGATGGGTATGCCGGCCAGCGGTCCGAGCGTTTCTTGTGCGCGTCGCACGGCGTCAGTCTGCTCGGCGTGACGCATCGCTGCTTCGGCGTCCACGTGTAGCCAGGCATTCAACTGGTCCTGTTGTGCGCGCTGGAGCGCAGCCTCGACGACATCGACCGCGCGCCAGTCGCCGCGATGCAGGCCTTCGACCAGCTCCCGGATGCTGGGCTGGGTGGTATACGGCAGGGGGTTACTCATCGCCCGGCTCAGGTGCGGCGTTGTCATCCCCGGTATCGGTGGCTCGCTCGACGACGCGCGGAACCCGGTACCAGTGGGCCTGTCGGTCGGGTGCCAGGGCGAGAATCGCGTTTGAATCGGCGTTTGGGACCGCGACGTCGGCTCGCAGTACGGTGGGCAGCACCACCGGTTGCACGGTCGTTGGCACTCCGTCGGTCGGAATGGCCATGAGCTGTGCGACCCACGCCGTGGTTCGAGCCAGCGCTGCCCGCAGCCCTTCCTGCTCATCGTGGTGCAGGCTCTTCACGTCGAGTCGAGTCAGCTCGGCCAACTCCAACAGCGTCGAATCGATGGGTTGCGTCACAGACCAGATCCGGTGCGGGAGAAGCGCGACGGGCCGTGCGTCCATGCCGAAGATGGACAGGGCGGCGGTTTATCGGAGGTGGGCGGTAAGGGCAACGGCGATGCCGGGTTGCCCGGCGGTGATCGGTGGAGTCGAGGGTGGTGATCGTGCCTGCTCGACGATACTGGGGCTGTCGTTTCCTGAAGAGGTTTCACCCGGCGGTGCGGGCAGTCAGGCTCAGGCGCGCGTTAGCAAAACCATCTCGGAGGCCAGCTCGGCTGACACCGGGGCTGTGGCAGAAGTTATCTCGTCGTGCCACCACGCGCTCACATCGGCGACGAGGCGTTGTTCAAGTGGCGTGGTGTTGGTGTCGCCTTTTCGGCGCTCGACGATGATGACTTGCAGGGTGTCGGCAAAAAGGTCGGGGTTGTGGTGGTTCTCCCGGAGCATGGTCTGGGCCTGGTGCACCAGCTGCAAGGAAATGGGCGCCAACTCGACAGGCTGCCCGGTAAGGGCGCGCACCGTGACCGTGGCGAGCAGCGAGCGGAAGGTGATGGCGTCGGCGGGGCTCTCGATGCGGGTGGGCTCGAGCGCCGTAGTGACCAGCTCTGGATGGGTCATGCGGAACCACCCGAAGATGAGCAGCTCGAGGAAGGCGATGTCGCCCAGACGGACCGCGGCACGCTCCACATCGGCGAGGCGTGCAAAGCGACGGCCCAGAGTGGCGTCGAGTATCGGGCGTCGCTGCAGCAGTCCGCTGAAGAGGTTGCGGTCGCTGTCTTTCAGAAGCGACTCTCGCACTTCTTTGAGGAGGGTCAGGTTGCCGCGGTCGCGCAGGCGGCGGGCCGTTTGAGCTAGGCGGACGGTGGTGGAATAGCCAGCCTGATGGATTTCTCGCAGGGGTGTTTTGGCGAGCACGCGTGCGGCGAGCACGACATCGCCGCCTGCGGCGAGCTCGAGACCAATGCTGAGCGTGTCGATGGTTCGCCCGAGTGCCTGTCGAGCGGCAGGTAAATCACCCGGCTGCCCGAGATCGGCGATATGCACACGATTAGCCACCGCCCTGAACTGCGCCATGATGCTGTCGGCGATGCCGGAAAGTTGTGTGGTATCAAAGACCTGCGCAAGTGCGGCCATCGCTCGGCTGAAGAATGGTGGGTTCTTTTCATGGGCCCGGGCTTCGAGTACCTGCAGGTGCTCGTCGACGGGACCCAGTGAGCCGGCGCTCGACAGGGTGATGACGGGCGATTCGTCGTCGAGCGCGCGGCTGCGGGCTCGCGCCGCCCATGCCGTTGGATCAATGACGGCATACACCTCCATCGCCTCGTGCACCGGCACGAAGCCGAGGTCACCCAGGCGGGCGTTGCGGCTGGCGTAGGCGCGCTCGGTCATGTCGGTGGTGAGCTCCCAGCGCGCAGCTTCGAGGTAACGGTGTGCCTCTTTGAGATCGAGCGCGTACACCCGGTCCAGAAACAGGCGCACTCGCCCTGCGAACTGTTCGTCGCCCTCGGGAATCACGATGGCGTACTGCCCATCCGGGGAGGTCAGCACAGGGTCGTCGATGGTGTCGAGCAGGTCGCGGTCTTCTTCCCAGATGAAGATATGGCACTTCTCCCGCAACCACACCACCAGCGGCTCCAGATCCATGACCGACAGCATCTCGGCCAGGTCGGCGTCTTCGCGCTGCAGCAGGACATCGAGCCAGTTTTCGAGGCGCTCGGTCTCGATGTCGTCGCGGGTCCAGCAGTCAAAGTCGACCAGTGCCTGACACTGCTCACCCGAGAGCATGAGCACGAGCTCAAACGCGTCGTGGAGTCCGGCCGAGCTGACGAGTGAGTAAATGGTTTGAGGGTCCATGGAGCGCACGACGCGCCGTGAGCCGGGAAGCTCAAGGAGTGCCTGAATGCGCCGGGCTGCAGGAATCGGCTCAGACAGGCCGGTGACAGGATCGATTCGCGTCAGGTCGTACAGGGCGCTCATGGTACTCGGGGGTATGAAGGGCCCGCGAACCTTGGCACAGCGCCGATGGGCGTCAAGGATAGGGAGCGCAGAGGGTCACGCAGCGTGGGAGGTTTCGTTTAAGCGGTTGCATATTGGAAAATTGTCGGGTAGGTTCGCCGCGTGCCGTTTTGGACGAAACCGGCACGCGGTAGATGGTTCTGTACACCGATGTCGTTCGGTGTCTTCTGGAACAGGGGTGTTGGTGATGGTACCGGTTGGAGTACCAGAGGAACGGGCATCCTCGGGTGTACGCTCGCCCTTTGACGAGCTGGCGGAGCTGCTGGTTCCGCGTGGAGCGTTACTGCCGTTGCCGAGCGACAGCTGGCCAGCGGTAGGCTACGAGTTTTCGCCGGGCGACGTGCTGGCGGACCAATGGAAGGTAGAGGAAGCTCTGGGGGAAGGAGCGAGCGCCGAGGTGTACGCCGTACAGTCGGTCACGTCGGAGCAACAGGCTGCGGCAAAGGTGCTGCGGCGTCAGCTGATGCAGCGCAGTGAGCAGGTGGCACAGTTTCGGCAGGAAGCGCAGCTGCTCGCGGAACTTCGGGGTGCGAGTACGGTTCGGCTGCTTCAATCGGGTGAGCTGCAGGACGGTCGTCCGTATCTGGTGCTGGAACGATTGACGGGCCAGTCGCTTCACATGCTGCTGCGCGAGCGCAAGGCGGCATCGTCGGGTCCCTGCTTTTCACCGCATGAGCTGGCGGGATTCTGTCACGATGTGCTCGGGATCCTTGCGGAGCTGCATGAGCAGGGTTGGGTGCATCGGGATGTCAAGCCGCGCAACCTGCAGTGTCTGGATGGCACGGAACCCCGCCTGCGGGTCCAGCTGATCGACTTTGGAATCGCAGAGCGCATGGGTGAAGGGAACAATGAGGGTCGAGCGGTGATGGGTTCGCCCAATTATGTGGCTCCCGAGGTGGCCCGTGGCGAGCGCACTGTCCCTGCAACCGATTTGTACTCGTTGGGCATTACGCTCGTGGAGTTGATTGCCGGGGAGCCGCCGTGGTCAGGTCGTTCGGCCTATGATCTTTTGTATTGTCACATGAACCCTGAGCTGCCTGTTCCGCTACCCGCAGCTGTGCGTATGCATCCAATGGGGGAGGTGATTGCGCGCGCTGTGGCGAAGCGTCACGAGGAGCGATTTGATTCTGCTCTGGCGATGCTGGCCGCGGTCGAGGAGGCCATGCGGACGCCGCAAGTTGGACACGGCCCCGTGACGCAGGCAGAGACTTCAGAGCAGGTCGGGCATGACGCCGAGGTGCCGGCTGTTGTTCAGCAGGCCTTACCGCCGCGGATCGCGCCGCCGCTGCTCTTCGATGTTTCGCCTGCGGCGTCACCGACCGTCAGCGCCGAACCGTCGGCTCGCTCACAGTCGTCGTTAGTGGGGCGACTCGTGATGCTTCTCGTGGTTGTGGGCATGCTGCTTGGGTTGATGTTCCTGAGTGGTCTGCTGTGAAGGGAGCGCCTGTTGAGCGCGTTCCCGGATGTGCCAACATGTGACAGGTTGTCGAACGCCTGCGAGGCTGTACCGGAGCCGGTCGTCCGGAGGGCTTTACGGTCCGCGGTGTGCACAGCCGCGGAGTACGACGGTCTCCGAGATCAAAGCATTTGCGGTGGTGCGCATGGTGAAAACCCAATGATGTCATTGGTTTGGGTGGATGTGCCAAGATTGTGAGGGTTCGCGATCCGCAGGCGTTGACCTTAGCCTCTCAGGCCTCTACATTCCGCGCCCCGTTGACTCCGGCGCACGCTCCGCGAGTCCCTTTGCCTTTGCCCTGAAGTCTGATGGCGTATCGACCGACCAATCCGCTGATCGTCCAGTCCGACAAGACGATTCTGCTCGAGACTCACTCCGACCGGTTTGAAGAGGCGCGCGACGCCCTCAGCGGGTTTGCGGAGCTCATCAAGAGCCCCGAGCACATTCACACCTATCGCATTTCACCGCTGTCGCTGTGGAATGCGGCGGCGCTGGGCTGGGACCCCGACGAGGTGAAAGACACCCTGGAGGACCTGAGCAAGTACGACCTCCCCAACAATGTCCTGGCTGACATCGACGACTACATGTCGCGGTATGGCCGACTAAAGCTGGTGCCCTCGGACGAGCCCGGCGAGCTGAGCCTGATCTCGGACGACCCCGTCGTGCTGGCCCATGTAAGCGCGCATCGACTCGTGATTCCCCACCTGGCCGGTGGCGGCGTCGCTGACGGAAAGTTGCGGGTCAGGACCAGCGAGCGCGGGTTTATCAAGCACGCCCTGATTCAGGTAGGTTACCCGGTCGAAGACCTGGCGGGCTACATGGAGGGCGATCCGCTCAACATCGAGCTGTCCAGCCACACGCAGGCCGGCCGTGATTTCGCGCTTCGTCAGTATCAGGTCGAGGCGGTGAACGCGTTCTATGCCGGTGGCAGCGCCCGCGGTGGATCGGGCGTGATTGTGCTGCCCTGCGGCGCTGGCAAGACCGTCGTCGGCATTGGCGCTATGGCGCGGGTGCAGAGCAAGACGCTCGTGCTCACGACCAACGTGACCGCGCTGCGGCAGTGGCGTCAGGAGATCATCGACAAGACGGGTCTGACTGAAGACCAGGTCACGGAATATTCGGGCGAGCAGAAGGAAATCGGCCCGGTCACCGTTACGACCTACCAGATCCTGACGTATCGCAAGAAGAAGACCGACGAGTTCACGCACTTCCACATCTTCAACGAGAACAACTGGGGCCTCATCATTTATGACGAGGTTCACCTTTTGCCGGCGCCGGTTTTCCGTGCGGTGGCCAACCTGCAGAGCCGCCGTCGCATTGGCCTCACCGCCACGCTCGTGCGCGAGGACGGTAAGGAAGAAGAGGTCTTCAGCCTCATCGGGCCCAAGAAGTACGACGTCCCGTGGCGCGTGCTCGAGAAGCAGGGCTTTGTGGCCGAGGCAACCTGTACCGAAGTCCGCGTTCCGTTCTGGGACGACGACCTGCGCATGGAGTACGCGCTCGCCGACCAGCGTCGAAAGTACCGCCTGTCAGCCTGCAACCCGGCCAAGCTGCGCATCGTCTCGCGGCTGCTCAAGACCCACGATGACGACCGTATCCTCATCATCGGCCAGTATCTGGATCAGCTGCACGACATCGCCCGGTTGATCGATGCACCCATGATTACCGGCGAGACTCCTCAATCCGAGCGCGACACGCTGTACGCAGGGTTTCGCGACGGGTCAGTCAAGCGGCTGGTGGTATCACGCGTGGCCAACTTCGCCGTCGACCTGCCCGATGCCAACGTCGCCATTCAGGTTTCTGGAACCTTCGGCTCCCGGCAGGAAGAAGCGCAGCGGCTGGGGCGCGTTCTTCGTCCGAAGAACTCCGGCGATAACTCCGCCCGGTTCTACACCATCGTCACCCAGGACTCTACCGAACAGGACTTCTCGGCGCGTCGCCAGCTGTTTCTGACCGAGCAGGGTTATCGGTACGAAATCGAGAACGCCGAGCCATAATCGGCACGCCCGGAGCCGAGATGTCTGTCGCCAGCTGCCTGCAAACGCTGCACGAGGTCGCCGAACGTCGTTCGTTTGACCTCCCGGAACACGTCGCAGCGCCGCTGGCGCGGTACATCGACCTGCTCGCGCTTCACAACGAACGTTCCAATCTCGTGGGCTCGTCCGATCCGCGTCGTATCGCCGACGAAATGGTCCTGGATGCGCTCGAGATGGTTCCGCTGATGCCGGACCACGGTGGCACAGCCGTCGACATTGGCTCCGGTGCGGGACTGCCGGGGCTTCCGCTCGCCATCTGGTGTCCGAACTGGCATTTCACGCTGGTGGAACCCCGGGCCAAGCGCATCCACTTCCTGTCGCATGCCAGACGCACGTTGCAGCTGAGCAACGTGACGGTCATGGAAGGCCGCATGGAAGACCTTGGCGACCAACGTTTCGACGCCGCGTTCGCAAAGGCCGTATTTGAGCCTGCGGTATGGCTGGAACGCTCCCGCGAGGTACTGAGTCCGGGTGGTTTCACCGGTTTCTATTTGAACGGCGACGCTGGAGAATATGCCGCCCTGCTAGCTGCCGGAAGCCCGGTACACGCCTATGCGTTGCTGGACGGCCGCCCGCGACTGACGGCGGTTGTGCGGGCAGCTTACTGAATTTCCGCCTTTATGATCTTCTTTGGAATGCCTTGTAGCGACGCCAGGACGCCCTGCATGGCCGGCTCCTTGAATCGTGCGCGCAATAACGGCAGGTCCAGCTCGACGGTGACACCGCGGTTCTTCATTTTTTTCTCCCAGCCTTCGAGCAGCTCCAGGCAGGCGTGGTCCACAAAGCCGAGGCCGCGGACATCGACGACGATGTGGGGCGCCTGCGGCAGGTCCTCCAGGGCGTCAGCGAGCGTGGGAAGGCTGACGAATGTGGCCGAACCGCGCAGCAGCACATGCAGGTGCTCCGGCTTGGGGCTTACGTCGATGTGAAGCGCAGACAGGCGCAGGAACAGGCGGCCGGCGGTGAGGAAGAGTCCAGCCAGAACACCGATGAGGATGTCTTCGACAACCACAAGGGCCATGGTGGTGAGGAAAATGAAGAGTTCCCAACGCGATACATTCCAGAAGTGTTTGATGTGCGCCGGATTAGCGAGGCGATACCCGGTGAAGACCAGAATGGCACCGAGCGCGGACGTCGGGATGTAGGAGAGAGTGGAAGGGATAAGGATGAGCACAAGCGCGAGCCATACACCATGCATGATGCCAGAAAGGTTGGATTGCGCGCCGGCGTTCACATTGGCGGAGCTTCGGACAATGACGCCGGTGAGCGGCAAGGCGCCGAAGATGCCGGTGACGAGGTTTCCGATACCCTGTGCCTGCAGCTCGCGGTCGTAGTTGGTTCTGGTTTCGGGGCGCATTTTGTCGACCGCGTTCGCGCTCAGCAACGACTCGGCGCTCGCGATCACGGCGAGAATTATGACGGCGGTGACAAAGTTGCCGTCGGTCAGCAGGGTGAACGACTCTGCGGTGGGAATGTTGAGCTCGGCGAACAGGCTCTGCGGCGCGTTTACCTGGGCGAGGGGAAGTCGCAGAATCTGAGCCAGCGCGGTGCCAGCGAGGACCCCGACGAGGGCGCCCGGGAAGAATGCGAGGGCCTTCGGCTTGAACTTCTCCCAGAGTACGAGGGACACGATGGTGGTGATGCC
>Ga0169931_10009998_pt1 | contig 13568 bp, 9 predicted proteins | sample Kivu_15m_20L_FD_129675 | JGI IMG/M metagenome (GOLD analysis project Ga0169931, IMG submission 129675) | Freshwater microbial communities from Lake Kivu, Western Province, Rwanda to study Microbial Dark Matter (Phase II) - Kivu_15m_20L... | ecosystem: Environmental > Aquatic > Freshwater > Lake ...
CCGCTTGCGGGCGCGGTCGCCGAGTAACTTCGCCCACGCTTTGAAGTATTTCGAGACGATCCGGGCTTTGGTCAGCGACTGGATCGATTGATCTGTGAAGAACTCGTCGGGCGAAGTGGTCATAACCCTCACCTCAGATGGAACACGGATGTGTCCACCTGAACACTAATTGGCGTTCAGCCGCAAGTCCAGATGATTGTCCGTTGGTGATGTGGTGAATCGCGTCAGAGTGAGCCGAGTGTGGTCATGCCACTATCGGGCGGTGCCGTGGCGGTTTCTAGAATGTGCAGAACGCGAGCCGTTGTGGTTCTCAGCGGGTGTTGCCTTCCCGTCCGTCTGAAACGGATAACGCGGTTTTCGGTCGGCAGCGACACCGTTTTTTGTCAGATGACTGGCAGAGTAAGAACTCCCGTGTGCGCAAAGAACGGCGCAAAGAATGGTCGAAAACGGGTGGAAAACGTGGGAGGGGAGTGAGCCATGAAACGTCGGAAATACTCAAAAACAAGGGGGAAACGCATATGGTGAGGATCGGAATTGTTGGGATAGGGTTCATGGGCCGCATTCACTTCCTCGCGGCGCAGCGCCTCACCGGCGCGAAGGTGACGGCCATCTGCTCGCGCGACGCGGCCAAGCGCGCGGGCGATTGGACGAACACGCGCGGCAACTTCGGCCCCGAACCGGGGCGCGTCGATCTCGCCGGCGTCACGGCCTACGAGACGCTCGACCAGATGCTCGCCGACCCGAACATCGACCTCATTGACGTCTGCACCGTCACCGATCAGCACGCGAGCATCGCGCTCGCGGCGCTCAAGGCCGGGAAGCACGTTCTCGTCGAAAAGGCCATCGCGCTCACGCCCGAAGACGCCGACGCAATGGTCAGCGCCGCCCGCGCCGCCGGGAAGTTGCTGATGGTGGCGCACGTGTTGCCGTTCTTCCCGGAGTTCAAGTTCGCAGCCGAAGTGATTCGCGGCAATCAATACGGGAAGGTACTCGCGGCGCACTTCCGCCGCGTCATCTCGAAGCCCGATTGGTCGGGCGACATCGGCGACGCCACGAAGACCGGCGGCCCCGCGGTCGATCTGCACATCCACGACACGCACTTCATCGGCCTCGTGTGCGGCGTGCCGAAACACGTGTTCTCCGTGGGAACGGTCGAGCGCGGCGCGGTCACTCACGTGACCACGTCGTACCTGTACGGCTCCGGCGGGCCGGCGGTGACGTGTTCGAGCGGGGCGCTGTGCATGAGCGGGCGCCCGTTCGCGCACGGTTACGAAATCTTCCTCGAACGCGCCACGCTCCATTACGAAGGCGCGCTGACGCTCTACACGAACGACGGGAAGGCGACGCAACCCGCGCTCGCGGGCGGCGGCGACCCGCTGAGCGCGTTCGCCGACGAACTGCAAACCGCCGTCGAAGGTGTGCGCGCCGGGACCGAACCGGCGCTGCTGAGCGGCCAACTCGCGCGCGACGCGCTCGTGCTGTGCCACCGCGAAATCGAATCCGTGCAGACGGGCAGGGCGGTCGCGGTGTGACGCTTCGCCATTTTCCCCCACCTTAACCAACCGGAACGAATCGCGCCCCTTCGCGCGATTCGCGCGGAGATAAGCTGCAAGGGTTGGCGCGGTCCCGCGGGTTCTGCCGATCTGAACGGGCAGGAGAAACCGGGACCCGCGAGGGCGTTCGCATGGCGGCGCGAAACTGGGCAGTTCTGGCACTCGCGGCGGTCGCGGCGCTTCAAACGGGGTGCGTGAGTCACTGCCACAAGACCTACGCCGAAGCGCGCGAGCGCGGGCCGGATTGCGAACTGCCCGCGGCGTGCCGCAGCACCGTTCACGTGTTCCTGATCGACGGTCTGACGCCGTGCGGTTCGTGCGGGCTTGGCAAACTGCGCACCGAACTCGCGACGAACGGCTTCGCCAAAGTGGGCATCGGCGACCCCGCTAGCGGGCACAGCGTTGCGAAGGAAATCGAGGAGATTCGCGCCTGCGACCCCGACGCGAAGTACGTCCTCGTCGGCTACGATGTCGGGGGCGGGGCCGCGGCGCACACGGCGAAAGCGCTCGCGAAAAAGGGCATCGCGATCAACGCGCTCGTGCTGCTCGACCCGGTCGCGTGCGGGAACGAACTCCCGGTGCGCACGGTGCTGGTGTTGAGCGGTTCGCGCATGGCGACCGTGCCGCACACGCAGCGGTTCGCGGTACCGGACGCGAAGCACTCGAAACTCCCGGCCCACCCGACGACGGTCGCGATCGTCACGGACGTCCTCCGCGAAGTGGCGCTGAACGGGTACATCGAGACCGCCGACCCGGTGCCCGCGTGGAACTACAAGCACGCCCCCGAAATGCGCCCCGAAGTGCCGGTGCGCGGCGACGGCTGGGACTTCCTCGCCGACGACCGGCGCACCCCGCCGCCGTTGCTCGCGCCGACCGCGCCGGCGGTGGCGCAACAACCGGTACCGCCCGCACGGCCGACGACCGCCGGCGCGGTCACGATTCGCCCGTAGGTGGATCGTGGCACGACGCTCCGCGTCGTTCTTTGTCGCCCCACCGGGGCGCTATCCGCTGTCGTGCGGGGGCACCCGAATGCGACGCGGAGCGGCGCACCACTTTCGCGTGGGATTCCGGTTGGCCCCGCGCCGCGCGCGGCGCACAATAGGGGAATCACGCCACGCTCTCCCACATTCGTAGGTGCCGCCATGAGCGAATCGAACCGCCGCACGTTCCTGAAAACCGCGGGCGCGACCGCTGCGGCCGTCGCGCTGGCCCCGGCCGCGCACGCCGCGGGCAACGACCTGCTCCGCGTCGGCCTCGTGGGGTGCGGCGGGCGCGGTACCGGTGCCGCGCGCGAGGCGCTGCGCGCCGACCCGAACGTGCGCCTCGTCGCCATGTGCGACGCCTTCATGGATCGGCTCGACTCGTCGCTCAAGTCGCTCAAGAACGTGAAGGACATCGCGAACAAGGTGGACGTGGCCGACGACCGCAAGTTCGACGGCTTCGACGGCTACAAGAAGTTGCTCGAACACGTGGACGTGGTGCTGCTCTGCACGCCGCCGGGGTTCCGCCCGCTGCAACTGGCCGCCGCGGTGGAAGCCGGCAAGCACGTGTTCTGCGAGAAGCCGGTCGCGGTCGACGTTGCCGGCGTTCACTCGGTGCTCGAAAGCGCGAAACTCGCGAAAAAGAAGAACATCAGCCTGTGCTCCGGCTTCTGCTACCGGTACGACCAAGCGAAGCGCGAGACGGTGAAGCGCATCCACGACGGCGTCATTGGCGACGTGACCGCGATGCACATCACTTACCTCACCGGACCGATTTGGCACCGCGGCAACGACCCGAAGTGGACGCCGATGGAGTACCAGATGCGCAACTGGTACTACTACACGTGGCTGAGCGGCGACTTCATCGTCGAACAGCACTGCCACAACTTCGACAAGGCGCAGTGGGTGTTCAACGGCAAGCTCCCGGTCGCGGCGACCGGCGTCGGCGGGCGCGCGCAGCGGCGCGACGCCAAGTTCGGCCACATCTACGACCACTTCGCCGTCACGCTGGAGTACGCGGACGGGGCGAAGTTGTTCTCGTTCTGCCGCCAAATGGAGCAGTGCGCCGGGAGCGTGAACGACCACGTGATGGGCACGAAGGGTTCGGCCCAACTGATGGGCCACACCGTCACCACCCGCGACGGCAAAGAGTGGGAGTACGACGGCCGCGCCAAGGACATGTACCAAGTGGAGCACGACGAGCTGTTCGCCGGCATCCGGGCCGGGAAGCCGATCAACGACGGCGAGAGCGCCGTGAACAGCACGCTGATGGCGCTGCTGGCGCGCGAGGCCGCGTACACCGGCAAGCGGCTCACGTGGAAGGAACTGGTTGCGAGCAAGCAGAACCTCGCGCCGGCGAAGTACGAGTGGGGCGAGATCGCGACGCCGCTCGTGCCGACCCCGGGCATCTACAAGTTGGCGTGATGCGGATCGCGTTCGTGTTCACAGGGTGGCGCTGCGCTGACCCTGTGCTCTGGGATGTAACCCCTTCGGGGTACAGAGGGGCTTTCTGCCTTTACCCCGAAGGGGGTGTATCTCGAAGCACAGGGTCGCGCAGCGCACCCTGTGGGCGGTGAATCCGGCGCACGCCGCCGTTTCCTCTCCATCGGTGACTCATGCAACTGGGCAAGGTGCGCCTCGAAACCGGCGAATCGGCGGTGGTGCTGGTCGAACGCGGCAGCGCGTTCGCGCTCGACTTCAAGAAAGAACCGGGGCTGAAGCGGCTTTCGGACATCCTGCACGCCCCGGACCCCGCGGCGCTGGCGCGCAAGCTCGTCGATCTCACGATTACCTCCGCGCGCGCCGCGGACCAGCAGTTCCTCGCCCCGATCGACAAGCAAGAAATCTGGGCCGCGGGAGTGACGTACAAGCGCAGCAAAGTGGCGCGCGAAGAGGAGAGCAAGGGGGCGGCGCAGTTCTACGACAAGGTGTACTCGGCGGCGCGCCCCGAACTGTTCCTGAAGGCGACGCCGTCGCGCGTCGTTCACCCCGGCGCGCCGGTGCGCATCCGCGCCGACGGCAAGTGGAACGTGCCGGAACCGGAACTGACGCTGGTGATTTCGCCGGCGGGCAAGATCGTGGGCTACACGATCGGCAACGACATGAGTTCGCGCGACATCGAGGGCGAGAACCCGCTGTACCTGCCGCAGGCGAAGATTTACAAAGGCTCGTGCGCGGTCGGCCCGGTGGTTACGCTCGTGAGCGAAATGCCCCCGCTGCCCGAAGTGGAAATCAAGCTGACGATCAAGCGCAAGGGGCTGCTGGCGTTCGAGGGGGCAACGAAACTGTCGCAGATGGCCCGCACACCGGAAGACCTCGCGAGCTGGCTGTACCGCGAAAACGAGTTCCCGCACGGCGCGCTACTGCTGACCGGAACGGGAATCGTGCCGCCGGACGATTTTACCCTGAACCACGGGGACGTCGTGAGCATCGGTATTGGTGGCATCGGGGTTCTAACGAACCCGGTGGAGTGAGTGGTTCGCGTCGCGCGCGGTGCCCTTGCCGCGCTCGCGTTCGTGCGGTAAGTTAGTTTGCGTTGAGACGATCCGCGATAGCTCAATGGTAGAGCATCCGACTGTTAATCGGACGGTTCTTGGTTCGAGTCCAAGTCGCGGAGCTGACTTCCCGAATCGAACTTTCGGGTACCCACGAGTTACCCGAGACGGGCCGAGAGCGTATGCTCCCGGCCCGCTTCCATTTCGCCCTAGTTTCTACAGCGTTTCGCGCACGTCGTGGTTCGGGCGGCTGTCTCTCGGTTGGACCTGAGACACTCGGGGTGCGACCGGGATACCCCCTGTTCCGACCCTTCTGGGCGGCAAAGTCGGCCAAAACTCTCGCGCTCTCAGGATCAGAGCACCCGTCCACTAACAGCCTATCCGCTCGCACCCCGAGCGGGACACAAAACTACCACGAGCGCTTCCGGTCCCAAAGCAGCGGGTCCTCCGTCGGTCGAACGCGGGTCACCACTTCTTGCGGGGCATCGGAGCGACGAAGGGGTATTTCGCTCGCTCGGCGCGCCAGTGGGCGACCTTGGCCGGCCGGTCCCAAGCCAAGTAGAGGTCGATCAACCGATCGCCGACTTCAGGGACCATAGCACTGAACTCGGACAGCCACGCGCCGGCGCGCCGGGTCATGTCCGCATGACACGCGAGGAGCACCTCTTCGGCTTCGGCGTACCGTTTCTGCTTGGTGAGGCACTCCCCGAGCTGGGCCCGCGCCAACCCGCCCCACTCGTTGTCCCGGTCGATCCGGCGCAGCACGTCGATGCACTCGCGGAAGTCGGCCTCGGCCTCTCGATACGCGCCCGTCGCGAGTCGCACCTGCGCCAACCGGAGCAGGTTCCGCGCGTGCGCGAACGTCGGGTTCTTGCGCCCCTCTGTGACCTCCATCACCAATCGCGTCTCGTCGAGTAACCCGGCCGCGCGGTCGCGCGTGTCGGCGAACCGGACCTCTAACAGCCGCTGTACGCGGAGATTGAGGAGAGCGAGCTCGGTCACGCGCCGCCCCAAACCGTCTTTTAGGGCATCGTACGCCTCGTCCGCACGGCGGAGTTGGGCCTCTGCGCGGTCGTAGAGACCGAGCGTGGCGAACGTCTTGCCCAACGACAGGCGCAGCGCGCCCTCAATCTCCGGTTGGTTGGCGAAGTCCGCTCCGATCTCGCGTTCGGCCGCGTCGAGCGCCTCGAGGACGGTGACGCTCGGTCCCAAGCCCCCTTCGACCCGTGGCCGCGCCGCGGCGATGACCCGGTTCGAGAAGAAGCGGAACAGTTGGTCGGTGCGCTCGCGCTCGGCCCGCTCGGCCCGGCGCGCCGCCCGCTCGTCAGCGAGGGCCTTTTCCTTGGCGGCGCGCTCGGACTCGGCGGCGGTTCGCTGGCGCGCCTCGTTCCGTCGCGCGTCGTCGGCCGCGTCCCGCTGGCGCCGGGCTTCGACGAGACCCCATGTGGCCGCGACCGTTCCCGCGACGAGCGCGCTCAGCACGAGCGCGACGGTGAGCGCCGCCGCCCTGTTCCGACTTAGGAACTTGCGGACGCGGTAGCCCCGGCCCGGCGGGTGCGCGTGCACCGGCTCGCCGCTCAGGTACCGCCGCACGTCGGCGGCGAAGTCGGTCGCGGTCTCGTACCGGCGGGTGCGGTCCTTCTCCAGAGCGCGCATTACGATCCAGTCCAGTTCGTCCCGCAACAGGCCGGTGAGTTCGTTCGGAGCGGTGCCGCGGTCCGCGGAGATGCTCGGCAGGGCGGCCGAGGTACTCAATTTGGTGCTGGGGCGGGGCGGCTTCTCCTCGCGCACCACCCGCAGGATTTCGAGCAGCCCCTTCTGGTCCAACTCCCGCTTCGAGAGCGGCGGCGAACCGGTGAGCAGTTCGTACAGCAGGACGCCGAGGGCGTACACGTCGGACCGCGTGTCGACGTCGATGTTGTTGAACGTGGCCTGTTCGGGCGACATGTACTGGGGGGTGCCGACTACCCCACCGAACCCGGTGTCGATGGTCCGCTCGGTCAGCGCCGCACCGGTTGCCTTTGCCACCCCGAAGTCGATCACCTTCACCACCGGCTTGTCGTCGTACAGCGCCACCAGCACGTTCGAGGGCTTGATGTCGCGGTGGATGACGCCCTTCTGGTGGGCGTGCTGGATCGCCTGACACACCGGCACGAACAGTTCCAGCCGCTCGCGCGGGGTGAGCTTGCGGGCGTCGCAGAACTCGGTGATCGGCACGCCCTTCACCAACTCCATCACGAAGAACGGGCGACCCTCGTGCAACCCGCCGTCGAGCACCTTGGCGATGTTCGGGTGGTCCATCAGCGCCAGCGCTTGGCGCTCGGCCTCGAACCGCGCCAACACCTGCTTCGAGTCCATCCCCGCCTTGATGAGCTTTACTGCCACGAACCGCTTCACCGGTTCGGTCTGCTTGGCCCTCCAGACGGCACCCATCCCGCCCTCGCCGATCGGTTCGACGAGCGCGTACTTCCCGCCGATCACCGCACCCGCCCGTTCGTCCCGACCCGGATAGTCGGCGGTTGGAGCGGCCGCGCCCGCGTCCGCGTCGCCGCCGAGTGACGCGGTTCCCGCGCCGGCCAAGGCGCGGTCGTTCGCGTCCAACAGCGCGTGGACGCGTGCGAACAGTTCCGCGTCCTCACCACAACGGGCGTCGACGAGCGCACCACGGGCGGCGAGATCTTCGAGCGCCACGGCTTCCAGAAAGACGGCCTTGGCAACGGCTGGGTCGACGGGCACGGGTTGGTCCTCCGGGTTCGCGGTTCAATGCTCCGTTCGGCCCGAAACCGTCTCACGGATTCTCGTCCAGCGCGACTTGTAGCCATGCCCGTGCGTACGCCCAGTGTCGGTAGGCTGTTGCGCGCGACGTGCCCAGTGCGACCGCCGCCTCGTCGATCGAAAGCCCACCGAACAGGTGCAACTGCGCCACGTCGGCCGCAGCGCGGTCTTCGGTCGCGAGCGCCGCCAGCGCGTCGTTCAGCGCGAGCAGGCCGTGCGGGTCTTCGTCAACTCGGTTGGGAACGGTTGCGAGGTCGGTGTGTTCGCGCCGGCCGGCGCGCTTCAGGCGGCCTTTGTCTCGGGCGCGGTCGACGAGCACACGTCGCATGGCCGCGGCCGCGGCCGCGAAGAAGTGCCCGCGCCCCTCGAACTGTTCGTTCCCCACCAACCGGAGGTACGCCTCGTGTACCAGCGCGGTGGCGTCCAACGTGTGGTCCGCGCGCTCGTGCGCCATCCGCGCCGCCGCCAACGCGCGCAGTTCCGCGTACACCAGCGGCAGCAACTCGTCGGCCGCGCGCCGGTCCCCGGCCGATGCGGCGCTCAACAGGCGGGTGAACTCGGACATGCGCCCGAGTGTAACCACGCGACCGCTCGCACGGCCAACCCATTTTGGGCAACTACTTCGCGCGCACCCCGAGCGGGACACACAACTACTGCGAGCGTTTCCGCGCACTCGCGTCGCTTGCGGAGGTTCCGTGAACCCGAGTGAAAGCGGGACGGCCCGAAGCCGGTCCGACGAGGCAGGAACCGTTGCCCTCAGCGGTACACGCTGCGAATCAGGGCGACGTCCGGGCGGGGCGGCGGGTGCCACCCGCTGCTCGCGCGCCGGTTTGCCAGCGCGGCGTCGAGCGCCGCCGCCCGCGGTCCGGTGTACTTCACGCTGATAAGAGCCGGACTGCGGGCCACCGCGGGTGCCAAGCGGTTCAAGTCCGTAGTGGACAACCCACTGCGAGAAACGTTCAGTTCCGCGAGTCGCGGCGCGCCGGCGATCAGGTCCGCGAGCGCGCCGACGGCCACCCCGGTGGCGTCGTTCGCGGCGCAGTCGAGCGCCCGCGTGGACGGTGCGTAGCCGAGATCGAGCCAACAGAGGTTGGGGTGCCCGACCAGTGCGCCGGCGAGCGCGCTGATCCCGGCCGGTCCCAACCCGTTGCTCGCGAGCGACAGCGCCCGCAACCCGCGGTTGCGCGCCAACCCCGCGGCCAGTTCCGCGGCACCAGCGTCGCCGAGGCGGTTCGCGGCGAGGAACAGGCCGCGCAGGTTCTGGTTGGCTCGAACGAGCGCGGCGAGCCGCGGCGCGACCGCGGCGGTAAGCGCGTTGCCGCCGAGGTACACCTGCTCGACCGCGCACGGCCCGTCGGCGCGAGCGAGCGCATCAATCACGTCGCCCAGCGCCGGTTCGCCCGGCGCGGTGTTCACGAGGTCCAACACGCGCACCGCGGTCTGTTCGCGCACGAGCCGGGCGACGGCGCGCAGCCCGTCGGCCCCGATCGGGTTGCGCTTCAGCCACAGCCCGGTCACGGTCGGGTGCGCCGCGGCGCGCCCGATCAGGCACTCGGCCCCGGCGGCGCGAATGCCGTTGCACCCGAGGTACACCACTTCCAGCGTGCGGTTCGCGTCGAGCAGTTCGGCCACGTGGGCCGCGCCGCGGTCGCCGATGCCGTTGGTGCCGAGTAGCAGCGCCCGTACCACGGTGTTGCCGGCGAGCGCCGCCGTCACCGCGGCGCAGCCCTCGACACCGATGCCCTGCTTGCACAGGTCGAGGCGACCGTCCGGCAACAGCGTGCCGCGCGGGAACGTCTGCGGCGCGCTCGGCAGGGTGTTGGCACGCAGCGCGTCGAGCACGGGGCGCAGTTCCTCCGGCGGGCACGCCGGTGCGGCGAGTTCGCCCTTGATCGGGCACAGGATCGTGTCGGCGGCCATGCGTCACCACGGGTACGGGGCGTAGTCTTTGAGGAACACGCCGTGCGGCGGTTCGTCCGGCTCGTTCACCCCGCGCGCGATCGGGTCGTACACGCGGGCCGCGCCGTCGGTGCAGTCGAGGGGCGCGAAGAAGCCCGCGGCGCGCGCCCGCTCCGCGCCGGGGTGGGGTTTCTCGTCGGTGATCCAGCCGGTGTCCACGCTCGTCATGTAAATGCCGTCGGCCGCGTAGTCCGCGGCGGCGGTGCGGGTCAGCATGTTCAGCGCCGCCTTCGCCATGTTCGTGTGCGGGTGCCGGTGCGTCTTCGTGGGGCGCCCGAACTGCCCCTCCATCGCCGACACGTTCACCACGAACCGGCGCGCGAACGGGGCGCGCAGGAACAGCGGCTTCAGCCGCGCCGCGAGCACGAACGGCGCGACCGCGTTCACCAGCAGCACTTCGAGCGCTTCCGGCGTGCTCACCTCGTGGAGCCGCTGCGACCAACTGTTCTCCGGGCGCAGGTCCACCTGCTGTCCGTGCGCGTCCAACCGGGCCGGCGGGAACCACTGCGCGAGCGGGGCGAGCGCCGTCGGCACCGTACCGGTACGAGCCTCGAGCAACACGGGCGCGGTTTCGCCCGGCAGCAGGTGCGCGTAGAACGCGAGCGGGCGGCGCACCGTCTGGGCCGCGTTGTTGACGAGCACGTCCAAACTCGGCTCGCGTGCGACCAGTTCGTCCGCGAGCGCTTCCACGCCGGGCAGGTCCCGCAGGTCCAACCCGATGACGCGCAGCCGGTGCAGCCACGCGCCCGCGTCCGGTTCGGCCGCGTACCGGGCCCGCGCGTCGTTCGGGAACCGCGTGGTCACGAGCAGTTCGGCCCCGTCGCGCAGTAGGCGCGTGCCGATCTGGAAGCCGATCTTGATGCGCCCGCCGGTGAGCAGCGCGCGCCGGCCCCGCAAGTCGGCGCGCTGGGCGCGCTTCTGCGCGTTCAGCGCCGCGCACGTCGGGCACAGGAGGTGGTAGAACGCGTGAATCGCGGTGTACGGTGCCTTGCACACGTAGCAGTTCTTCGCCCGCCGGTACGCGCGCGGATCCGGCGCGGTCGGCGCGAGCGCGGTCGGACCGGCCACGATCCCGGTGCACTCGGCCGCGGCACGGTCGGCGCGGCGATCGGCTGCGTGCCGGCGCCGCTTGAGCGCCTTGCGCCCGCGGCTGTGGACCTTCGCCACGAGCGCTTTGAGCCGCTCGTGCCCGTCCGCGAGCGCCGGGTCGTCGGCGATGCGCTGGAGCACGTGGAGGCAGGTCGCGAGTTCGTCGGGTGTGAAACTCATTGGTGGAACCGCGAGTAGCAATACAGAGCGCGCCCCGGGGAAGGACTCGAACCCCCACCTCCACTTTGGCAAAGTGGCGTGCTTCCATTATCACCACCGGGGCGCGCCCGGTTCGCGCGCCGCGGTGCGCCCCGGGGAAGGACTCGAACCTCCACCTCCGTCTTCGTAGGACGGCGCGCTTCCGTTACACTACCGGGGCCGAACCGCTGCCTCGGGGAAGGAGTCGAACCTCCACCTCCGCCGTAGAAGGACGGTGCGCTTCCAGTTACGCCACCGAGGCGCGGCGGTGCAACTGTACGCGCGGCGCGGGACACACGCAAGGGCCGTCAGGCCCGCGTGCGGCCGTCGGCGGGCAAGTCGCCGCGCGCGTGCCGCCGGTACAACTCGAGCACGAGCGCCGCGAACGCGCGCTCTTCTTTCGCGCCGCCCATCTGCACTAACAGTTCCGCCAGTTCGGACAGGTCCGTGCTCTCGGCGAGTTCGTCCGGCGGCACGAATCCCTCCAACCCGGCGCGCCACACCGCGCGCCGCCGGCAGGCCGCAAGCGCCGCGGCGCGCACCTCCGCCGGGAGAGGGAGGTCGCGCGTGGCGCGGGGCACCGCGCCCGCGCCTCGTGCGCGAGTGCGTTCGGCCCAGCGCCGGAGGTCGGGCGGCAGGTCCGGGTCGCGGTGTAGGTCGTCGAGCGGGTCGGCGGGCGACCCGAGGTCCAATCCCAACTGCGCGCGCAGCGACTGCCGCAAGCCGAACGGCAGTCCGTGCGGGACCGGCGGGAACGCACCGACCGGCAAGCGCTCCGCTCCGCGAGCCACGAGCACTTGTAGCGCGGGGGTGCGGTTGTAAATCGCGCTCACCAGTGCGCGCGCCCCCGCGGGACCGACAGCGGCGCGCGACACGTTCAGGTACCGCAACCGGCCGAACGCGGGCGCGGCGACGAGGGCGCGCACCCCTTCGTCCCCGATCTGCGTGCGCGCCAGATTCAGCGCGCGGAGCCGGCCCAAGTGCGGGGACGCGAGCAGTTCGCGCAACACGTCCGGGCCGATGTGCGTACCGCTCAGGTCCAGTTCGTACACGCGGGCGAGCGCCTCGGTCGCGGCCACCACGCTCACGGTGTCGGCCGTCAGCCCGGTGGGGCGCACGCGCACGACCGGCGCGAGTCGCACGAGGTCGGCGAAACCGTCCACGAACTGTTCGACGGACAGCGTGACGCGCTCGACGAAGCCGCCTCGGTACTCGGCGTGCGTCACGAACTCGTTCAGCGGTTCGTCCCACCGGGCGCGGTAGCGCTCGAGGAGCGCCTTCTGGCGCGCGACGAGGCGGGCGCGTTCGTCCGCGGGCACGCGCCGCGCCGCGAGCGCGAACTGAACGCGGATGAACTCGGCGCGCTCTTGGCGCCCGGGTTCGTCCTGCTCGGCGAGCCAGTCTGCGAAGACGAGCCGGGCCACGGTGTCGTCGGGTTCGTCGGCGATGCGCGCGAGAAAGGCCGCTTCCACGGGTCGCCTCCGAGTGGCCCGGTACGGACACCGCGGGTACGCCGCGAGTTCGCCGGCTGCGGCCCGGAACACGCGCAACACTGGCGGCGGCAGAGTCCCGACAGAACCGGACGAATCGGGTGCACCAATTCGGTACCATCTTTCGCCGCCCCGCGTTCGGTCGGTGTATTTCATAGGTAGGGCGCTCGCGCTGAGCGCTTTCCGATCCGTTCCGCCGGTCCGCTGAGCGCGTGGCGCAGGGCACCGGGGTTCACCTACACGAGGTGCCCCGTGGTCCCGCACGCGTCCCATCCTGCCTCCCGTCTCACCCCCGCCGAGCGCCGCGCCCGGCTCGCGGAGTTGCTCGCCACCGGCCTCGTCCGGCTCGCGTCCACACTCCTTCCCGAACCCACAGAACCCGTCCCGACGCCCGCGACTCACGCGTCGCAGAAGTTCCCACATTCCACTCCGAACGACGTTGCTGTGCGGCCCGAAACGAGCGTCACTGTGACCACCGGTTAACGCACCGGAGACGCAGAGACTGCAAGACTTGAGACACCAACAGCGGGAGGAGCGATGGACGTCGGGAAGGAACTGGCCGCCTTGCGCCGGATGGGCGTGGCGGCGCTGCGAGACAAGTACGCGGAGGTGTTCGGGGAGGCCACGCGGTCGGGCAACCGCGCGTGGCTCCTGAAACGGGTCGCGTGGCGGGTGCAAGCGCTGGCCCACGGCGACCTCACCGACCGCGCCAAGGTCCGTGCGGCCGAACTGGCCCGCGACGCGGACCTGCGCGTCATCGCCCCGCGCACACCGAACGCGCCCGCGAGCAAACCGGCACCCGCGCCGGTGGCAACGGGCCGCATCGACACCGCGGCGCACGACCTCGACCCGCGGTTACCGCCGCCGGGTTCGGTGCTCGCCCGCCGGTACAAGGGCAGCGAGGTGCGGGGTACGCGCCCGGCGGATCACGTGGTTGACGTGTGGTGTAGTTTGGGAGTCGTTTCTTTCCCCGTGTGGAGGACGTCTCCGTGTCGGAATCGTCAGTCGTACCCTCGGGCACCGATCCGG